>Ga0105044_10004325_pt1 | contig 19518 bp, 12 predicted proteins | sample MAT01_FD_78092 | JGI IMG/M metagenome (GOLD analysis project Ga0105044, IMG submission 78092) | Freshwater microbial communities from Lake Fryxell liftoff mats and glacier meltwater in Antarctica - MAT-01 | ecosystem: Environmental > Aquatic > Freshwater > Ice > Liftoff microbial mat | place...
ATCGATGCCAGGCTCTGCCGCGCATGGCTGGCCACCTCGGGCCGTGCAGTGGCCCACACGGTTCGAACGGGTGCATCACTCTCCGTAAGTGCGCGAGCCAGTGCCGCGGCGAGCGAGGCCCGCCCTGCCGCCTGCTGATCCAGCGACTGCGCGGTCGAGAACGCAACAATTTCGTCGTGCTGCGTTGCGTCGGCTTGCTCGGCAAGCCGCACCAGCGTGACCATGGTCGAACGCAGTTTCTCCATGGGTCGATCAAGGAACTGGGCGAGCGTCAGGCCGACCGCCGCGGGCCACGGATTGGTGCGCCACTCAATCGCGGTCGCGCGCCGGAGCAGCTCTCGCAGCGGTCGTTCCACAGCATCGAGCGTCTGGTGTGGCGTGGCGCTTCCAAGCTGCGTTGCCGCTTCCTCATGTTCGACAGGCTCGTGGCCCAGCGAAAGCATCAGCCAGCGGCCAACAAGCTCGTGCAGCGAGTCCGCGCTCGTGCCGCCCTCCATGAGCGCCGTGTGGATCGCCGTGAGCTCGGCGTGGATCAGAAGGAGCTCTGCATCGATCTTTGCGAGCTTCTCGGCGGCGCCGCGACCCTTCGGCGCTGGTGCCTCCTCCACAAGGTTCTCGACCTGTTGCCGGACGCTCATGTACAGATCGCGCTGGTCACGCTGAGGATCATGGATGAGCGCACACAACTCGCCAAGCCCGACATGCTCGAGCCGGTTGAAAACGACGTCCAGCGCCGTTCGTTTGTCGCACACGAACAGCACGCGCTCTCCTCGCGCGAGATGGTCCGAGATAATGTTCGTGATCGTCTGGCTCTTGCCCGTACCCGGCGGCCCATGCACCACGAGCCCGGCCGATGTGCGTGCCAGCGCCACCGCGCGAGCCTGGCATGGATCAACGGGTGCGACAAATCGCTCGCTCGCAAAGTCGCGTGCTCGCGCGCCGTACACGGCCTCGCGCCGTTGAGGAAGAGTTGCCTTCGCATCGGTGGCCGGGACGTCGAGTGATACACCAGCCTTCAGAAAACTCTCGATGGGCCCCTTGGGCGCCAGCGTGCCCGTGTTCATCGCCTTGGTATCGCTCAGAAGGCCCTGATTTGAAGCGGGAAAGAGCCCCAGAATCGCCGCCGTAATGATCGTCGGCTTCGGCGGCGCGTCATCGGCTCGAGGGATCGCCGCGAGCTCGATCGCCAGTGGCATCGTGTCGCTCGCGAAGGCTTCGGGCATCGCGATGCCTAGCAGCGACGTCGCGTGCGCGACCAAGCCGCGAATCTCCTTCCATGGGTCGCGTCCCTCTTCGTCAGGATACAGCGTCTCCGGGCGCGGCTTCCCCGTTTGCTGCTCCAGCCACGCCAGCAGCGCCTCGTTGGGCATCACGCGATCAACCTCATCCTCCTTGCATGCCAGTTCGATCACGGGTGTCGAGCCAGCGCGGACCATGACACTTACAGGCACAAATGCCAGAGGTGCGAGCACACGTCGGCCCACCGCGCCCGTCGTGCCCCCGCCGGGCGGCAGCGACAGGATCGGGAATCCAACGTTCAGAACGTACACGCCCGTGTCGTTCTCGTACGTTCGCGATTCGTCGATGATGACACGCAGCTTGCTGATCAGCGCCTGCTGCTGCGCGAACTCACGGCGCTGCTTGGCCGCGGCGTCTTCGGGCTTTTGACTCGACCTGTCACTCGACCTGTCACTCGACCTGTCACTCGGCTGAGATGGCGGAACGCCATCACTCGGGGCCGCTTCCGGAGCCGCTGTCTGTGACTTTCGTGGTTGGAAGCGGCCGCCTTCCAACCCCGGTGGTTGCGGCACGCGAGCCGTGATCGACGCCGCTCCTTCGCTGCCGAGCAGGCCAGTCAGCAGTGTTCCCGGCGCTGCATCGGCAAAGTGCCAGAAGAGCGAAACATCAATCCGCTGGCGGCTGTTGTGGGGCCGACAATTGATCGACGGTCCGCCAGCAATGGAGGCATAGAGCCGCTCCAGCATCCGTGAGAGGATGCGGTTCTGCCCTTGCGGAGCTCCAGCCCCTGAGCCGGACGGTGAAGACGACGGAATCGGCGGTGGTGATGTGTTCATAGCGTGTGAATGGATCACAGTCGAGCCTCGGCCCCGCAGTGTACCGCGGTACCGACGCCCCCCGCCAACCCAAGAGGATCCTGCACGCACCGCCGTACCCTCTTCATCATGGACGAAGCACATCAAACTCTCGCACGAAGCGCATCAGATCGGGCCATCGTCCCGCACATGGAACCGGACCTCTTCGCCGACCTGACGGCCCGCACCGCCGCATGGCTGCGCGCATACCACGACGGAATCGAATCGAGGCCCGTCCTCTCGCAGGTGGCGCCGGGTGATGTTCTCGCTGGTCTCCCGCTCCATCCGCCGGTGCAAGGCCTCGCGGCCGATCCGCGCGGGGCCCGCGAAGCCTGGAACGAGGTCTTTGCTGACCTTGATCGGGTCGTGATGCCCGGCCTCACACACTGGCAGTCCCCCAGCTTCTTCGCCTTCTTCCCTTCGAACACCAGCGAGCCCGCGATGCTTGGCGAGATGCTCGCGGCAGGTTTGTGTGTTCAAGGAATGCTCTGGCTCACGAGCCCTGCTTGCACAGAGCTTGAGATGCGTGTAATGGACTGGCTCGGCGAGGCCATCGGCCTGCCCGAGGCATTCCTCTTTCGCTCCAGCAGTGGGGGAGGTCATGGCGGCGGCGTTATCCAGGGAACCGCGAGCGACGCGGTCCTCGCGGCCATCGTCGCCGCGAGACGCGGCGCGATGCAGGCCCATCGCCAGCGCAGCAACGCGAGCGGCAAAGGCTCGCACCCAGAGCTCGTCGCGTACACATCGAGCCAGGCCCACTCATCCATCCTCAAGGCCGCGATGGTGGCTGGAATCGCCGATGGTCCTGATGATCGCACCCATGTCCGCATGATCGAGGTCGATGAGTCCTTTCGCATGTCGCCCAGTGCGCTCCTCGCCGCCATGCACGAGGACGCCGCGGCTGGTCGAACACCCTTCTTTATCGCGGTGTCTCTCGGCACTACGGGTGTCACCGCAGTTGACCCGCTCGCAGAGATCGTCCACGCCATCCGTGGCTCCGATCTCGCGTGCGTGCGCGAGGCCTGGGTCCACATCGATGCCGCCCACATCGGCGCGATGCTCGTCTGCCCCGAGCATCGCTGGATGATCGAAGGCATCGAGCAGGCCGACTCGTTCTGCTTCAACCCGCACAAGTGGCTGCTGACGGGCTTCGACTGCGACACCTTCTGGGTCCGCGACCGCCGCCGCCTGATCGATGCGATGAGCGTGACGCCCGAGTACCTCCGCAACGACGCGAGCCAGAGCGGCCAGGTTGTCGACTATCGCGACTGGCACGTCCCGCTCGGAAGGCGATTCCGATCGCTCAAGCTCTGGCTCGTCATGCGTCACTACGGGCTCGATGGGCTGCAGGCCTATATCCGAAATCACATCCAGCTCGCCCAGTGGTTGGAGGCCCGCGTGCGAGCCGACGAGCGTTTCGAGATTCTCGCGCCGCGCACCGCCAATCTCGTCTGCTTCGCCCTTCGTGCCCGCACAAGCGAGAACACCGCCGAGATCAACGCACGCACCAAGCAGCTCCTCGAAGACGTCAACGCATCAGGAAAGGCCTACATCTCCCACACGGTGCTGCCGACGCACGGCGCCGGGGCGGGCAGGTACGTCATCCGAGTGAGCATCGGTGCCACGCGCGTCGAGCAACGCCACGTACAGGCCTTCTGGGAGCTTGTTCTCCGTCTGGTCGACCGGGACGGCGTCGTGAGTGAGCCGACCGAAGCGGCAATCGTTCGAAGCTAGGTCCGGTGCATCGGAGCTACGTTCGCCGTACGATGCTCCGATGCTGCGTGGCATGTCCCTCGCCAACAAGTGCCTTCTCCTCTTTGGCGGCGCAATCGTGCTGATCGTCGTGGCGGCGCTCTCGCTGCCCTGGTGGCGAATGTCGCGCCTCGTTGATGAGGGCCAGTTCGAACTCTCGCGGTCCCTCGTGGGCGCGTGGATCCGCGCGGGCGAGGACCTCGCCGAGCTGGCCGAGCGCCAGGCTCCAGCCAACACCGACGCCAGCAGCCCGCGGCGCGTGGGCGAAACCCTGCGCGAGGAACGAGCCGGAATCCTCGCAACGCAGCTCTCCCTCAGCGACGCGAGTGCCAGCGACGAGCACTTCATCCGCGATGCGCTCGCTGCCTTTCGCGCCGATCTCGGCCTACGGGAGTATCGCGAGGCACGCTGGGTCGGCCTGACCCGCGTCTATCTGCTCGCGGTGCCGCAGCAGGTCGCGACAACAGTCGGCACGCGCCTCGTCGGCACCGTCGTCTTCGAGCGGCGAAGCCCCGAGGCCGGCCAGCTTCTCGCGCTCAACACGCTCTTTCTCTTCTCGGCGGGCTCGGCCGTGCTCGTTCTCGCGCTCCTGGTCTTCTCGATCATCACGCGCCGCCTCGTGCTCGAGCCCGTGCGCGAGCTACGCGATACCACCGAGCGCGTCCGCGAGGGCAATCTCGCCGTGCGCTCCCAGATCGCCACGGGTGATGAGTTCGAGCAGCTCGCAGGCACGCTGAACCAGATGCTCTCGGACCTCCAAGGCGGCCAGGACCGCCTGCGATCCATCAACTCCGCGCTCGATCTCAAGCTTCACGAGCTGGCCGAGTCCAACACGCTCCTCTACCAGGCCGCGAAGGTCAAGGGCGAGTTCCTCGCCAACGTCAGCCACGAGCTGCGCACGCCGCTGAACTCCATCATCGGCTTCGCCGAACTCCTGATGGACCACGCGAAGGCCGACAGCGAGAAGCCCGACGCCCCCCCCAGCGTTGCCAAGCGTGTTCGCTACCTCTCGAACATCATCTCCGCAGGCCAGGGCTTGCTGGCCCTCATCAACTCCATCCTCGAGATGGCCCGAATCGAGGCCGGCAAGGTCGACGTCAAGGTCGAGCGCATGAACCTGCACGACGCCTGCGAGGGCTTGCTGGGCCTCATCCAGCCCCTCGCCGACAAGCGAGGCGTGGTCCTCACGCTCGAAGTCGCCGACGACGTCCCAGGCGTCATGACCGACGTAAAGCGATTCCAGCAGATCGTCTTCAACTTCCTCGCCAACGCCGTCAAGTTCGTCGAGCCCGAGTCCCGCACCGGCCGCGTTCCACAGGTCACGCTCCGTGCCGAGCGCCTCGTCGCCAGCGCCACCGCCGCCGAGGAACGCGTCCGCGTCAGCGTGATCGACAACGGCCCCGGCATCCCGCGCGAGGATCAGCAGCGCATCTTCGAGAAGTTCTATCAACGCGATGCAGGCCACACCAAGTAGCACACCGGCACAGGCCTGGGCCTCGCGATCTCAAAGGAGCTCGCCCACATCCTCCAGTGCGAGATCCAGCTCGTGAGCGAGCCCGGCGGCGGCTCGATGTTCTCGCTCATCATGCCCCTGGAGCTCCACCCTCAGCCCGCGGCGGAAGCAGCCCTCGAGGCCAAGTTCCGCAGCGCACTCGTCGCGGGCCGCGACTTTGAGTAGCACGCACTCGTCCGCTGTCGCGCGTGCTCACACTTGCTCACACTTGATCACGCTTGATCACGCTTGATCACACTTGATCACTCACGATCATCCGTGGGCGTTGGCGACCAGCCCCGCCCCCGGCCGCACAAGAATCGGCTGCGTGTACGCAACCTCAAAGCCCATGCGCCGCACGTTCCGCTCCGTCGAGATCCCGGGCTTCGAGCCGATCGTCGCAACGCGAACCCCTCGCCGCGACGCAACATTCAATCGCCACGCGATCATCGCCTGCTGAATCCCGCGCCGGCGATACTCCGGCAACACCGAAAGCCCAAAGAGCGCGGCGATCTCATCGTGGATCTCAAGCGAGCCAGCACCCGCCGCCTTTCCATCCGCCAGCCGCGCCACAATGCAAACCGTAAGCGGATGACGCACACACTTGGCAGACAACTCAACAAACTCCGCATCAGGACTCTGCCCCGGCGGCATGAATCCCGCAACCGCTGTCGTCGCAAACTCCATCACCCTCGCCTCGTCCGTCCGATCCACAACCTCGATGGTCAAGTCCTTCGGCGGCGTCACCGGTGGCTTCACGTCGACCGACGCGTCCAGCTCGCGAAACAGCACGCTCTCATACCCGCGCGTCTGAAACCCAAGCCGAAACAGCGCATCGTGGAACGACTGATGCGCGTAAGGGCACACCTCGATCCGCGGCTCAATCCCCGCGGCCTCGTACCACCGCACCACGTCCTCCAGCTCGCCAACATCAATCGGCGCCGCATCCGTGCCGCCCATACCCGCGCCATACACCGAGTTGATCCATGTCCCGGGCTTGCCCATCGCGGCAGTCCCGCCAAGGCAGGGCCGCCACCGCTCCGCAACCTCGCTCGTGCCGATGGCAACCCGCGCCTGCTCAAGCCGAGCAACGCGCCAAAGGTCAAGAGGCTCGGGCGTGTGCTCCAGAGCGGATCGCAAAGCATCGCCAGCGTTCAAATGGCTCGTGTTCAAGCGGAGTTCTCGCAACTGAAGTTTGATCAGACAGACCAGGCAAATTCAGGCTGATCAGGCTGATCAGGCTGATCAGAGAGGTAGTGAGGCCGAAGTGGGCAAGCGGTAGCGTAGTTTCACCCAGCCCAATGCGGCGGTGTATCCTTACTCCTTGCCGCGTGCCTCGCAAGCACCGCACCAGGAGTTCCGCGCGATGGGCCATGCCAAGTCGAACGATCCAAACGTCTTCCTCCTCCCCGACCTCGGCGAGGGCCTGGCGGAGGCCGAGCTCATCAAGTGGCGCGTTACGGTGGGGCAGTTCGTCGGTGAGCTCGAAGTCCTCGCCGAGATGGAGACCGACAAGGCCCTCGTCGAGGTGACCAGCCCCCGAAGCGGCACCATCGCCGAGCTCCACGGCGAGCCGGGCGAGGTCATCAAGGTCGGCGCCCCGCTCGTGGTCTACGGCGGCGCCGGCGCTGCCTCAAAGAAGGCCGCCGCAACCTCCGAGACCAAGCCCGCCTCCAAGCCCGAACCCAAGGCAGACAACAAGCCCGCCCGCCCCGCCGACAACGGCCAAAAGGCCCAGGGCAATCTGATGGACCACGTCCCCGAGCCCACCGAACGCACCGAGGACGCCGGCACCGTCGTCGGCGATATGAGCGGCGGTCTTGCTGGCATGTCCGCCGCGCCCGGCAAGGCCCTCGCCACTCCCGCCGTTCGCCGCCTCGCCAAGGACCTCGGCATCGACATCGACTCCGTCACCGGCAGCGGCATCGGCGGCCGAGTCCTTGAGAAGGACGTGCGTTCCTCCGGCGCCGCAAGCGTGAAGGCCGCCGCGAGCCCGGCCCCTTACTCCCAGCCCGCCGCCGCCCCGCGCTCCGCCGCGACCACCAGCACCGCACCAGCGTCGCGTCCGTCGTCCCCTGCGCCAGCGGCCCGGGTCGCGATTCCCGACGGCGAAGACTCCATCCGCATCCCCTTCCGCGGCGTCCGGCGCGTCATCGCCAACCGCCTGCGTGAGAGCATGAACCAGGCCGTCCACTTCACCGTGATGGACGAGGCCGATGTCTCCGCCCTCGACAGCCTCCGCAAGCGCCTCGCCGGCGCCAGCGGCGAGAAGGTCTCCTTCCTCCCATTCGTCTGCTCCGCCATGTGCCGCGTCCTCGGCGACTCGCGATTCCGCGCCCTCAACGCCACCGTCGATGAGAAGCCCGGCGACGCTGCCTACGAAGCCTCCATCGTCCAGCACCGCAGCGTCCATCTGGGCATCGCCACCGATACCGACAGCGGCCTCATGGTCCCCGTCATCCGCGATGCCGACCGCCTCGGCGTCCTGGAGATCGGCCGCGCCATCAACGCCATCGCCGAAGGCGCCCGCAGCCGCACCATCGCCCGCGAGCAGCTCAGCGGCTCCACCTTCACCATCAGCAACGTCGGCAGCCACGCCGGCCGCTTCGCCACGCCCGTCATCAACTACCCCGAAGCTGGCATCATCGCCGTCGGCCGCGCTCGCGAAGGCATGGTCGTAAGCAAGGGCACCTTCCGCGTCGGCCTCCTGCTCCCGCTCAGCCTCGCCTGCGACCACCGCGTCGTCGACGGCGCAACCGCGGCCCTCGCCCTCGCAGAAGTCATCCAGCTTCTCCAGAATCCAGAACAGTTGCTCACGCCCGCGCGAGGCTGATTCCAGCCGCGACCCCGGCGGACACACAATCTGAGCCCATGAGCCGCCGCCGTGCGCAAAATGGCGGCTCATATTCACTTTTGACTGGATCTCATCCAACCGCGAGCCAAACTAGCCGTATGAGTTCCGCACCACAGAGCGCAGAGGCCAGAGTTCCCCGGTGCTCCAGCGCCACGCCAACACCGCGCGAAGGCAACACCTTCGCGAAGCTTGCCACCAAGGAAGACCACACTTGAAACTCACCACCTTCGGAGCCGCAGGCGAAGTCACCGGGTCTTGCTATCTCGTCGAGACCAACGCCGCCCGAGTCCTCGTTGACTTCGGCCTCCACCAGGGCACCCACGAAGAGCGTGGCCGCAACCTGCGGCTGCCGCCCGTCGACTTCGCCGCGCTCGATGCAGTCGTCCTGACGCACGCGCATCTCGACCACTCGGGTCGCCTGCCACTCCTGGCCAACACGGGCTTCCGGGGCAAGATCTACTGCACGCCGCCGACGCGTGACTTCTGCGACATCCTCCTGCGTGATTCCGCGCGGCTGCAAGAGGCAGACGCCGAGCGTGAGACCTTCCGCAACGCTCGCCGCGGCGGTCCGCCCGTCCGGCCCCTCTACACCGAAGCCGAGATCGACTCGATCCTGCCTCGCTTCCAGACCCGGCCCTACGGCGAGTCCTTCGAGGTCGCGCCCGGCGTCCGCATCCGCTTCACCGACGCCGGCCACATGCTCGGCTCGGCCTCCATCGACATGCGCCTCGAGGATCGTGCCGTCGACGGTTCCGTCCAGGTCCGCACGATCATCTTCAGCGGCGACATCGGCCCCACCGGAATCCCGCTGCTGCGAGATCCCGAGCCGCCGGTCCCCGAGCCGGGCCGCGAGGTTGATGTCGTCGTGATGGAGTCCACGTATGGCGACCGTGACCATCGCTCCCTGACCGACACGATGGAAGAGACCGCCGGCGTCGTGCGCGAGGCGATCTGGGCGCGTGAGAAGATGCTCGTCCCCTCGTTCGCCGTGGGTCGAGCGCAGCTCATGATTCACGTGCTCGCCGCGCTCGTGCGCGACGGTCGCACCCCGCAGTTCCCCGTCTATCTCGATAGCCCAATGGCCATCGCCGCGACCAACCTCTATCGCAAGTATCTCACGCAGCTCGACGAGATCGCGCAGAGCCGCACCGGCGGCCTCTCGCTCGATCTCGCCGACCTTCGAGTCTCCGAATCCGCCGACGACTCCCGGCGCCTCAACAAGATCGAGGGTGCCGCCGTCATCATCGCGGGCTCGGGCATGTGCAACGGCGGCCGCATCCTCCATCACTTCAAGTACAACATCTGGAAGCGCGACGTGCAGATCCTGATCACCGGCTACCAGGGGTACGGCACGCTCGGACGCCAGCTCGTCGAGGGCGCAAAGTTCATCAAGATCTTCGGCGAACGTGTTGCTGTCCGTGCCAAGATCCATACGCTCGGCGGTCTCTCGGCCCACGCGGGCAAATCGGGGCTCATCGAGTGGGCCGCCAACTTCCGCCCCCGCGAGAAGGGCCGCGGCGCGCCACGCTTTGTGCTGACGCACGGCGAGCGCACGCCGCGCCAGTCGCTCCACCACGCGCTCCGCCAAGGCCTCGCCTTCGAGTCCGTGTGTCCAGAGTGGGGCTGGTCAACGAATCTTCTGAGCGGACGATCAACTGCGGGCACCGCCGCATCCCACCTCGGAAGCGCCGGTGGCGAAGGCCGCTCGGAGCCCGGCGAGTGAACACGGCCACGCACGACATCTTCGCGATCCTTTCCTTCGGCCTCGCCGCACTCGCGAGCCTTTCCGGCTGCGCCAGCACGCCACGAGTCGGTGACACCCTGCCGCGCAACGGCGATGAGATCGTCATCGCAGGTCAGTACTTCCATACCGGCGTTCCGGTCGTTCTCTGGACCGATCCCGGCGGCTACGACGCCTACCGCGTTGAGAAGCGTTTCGCCCCATGGGAATCCAGCGACTGGAAGAGCAGTGCGGCCGGGCTCGACTCTCCCAATCGCTACGGCCTGCGGGTCGGCCCCACCGAGAGCGAGCGAGAAGCCGTCCGAGGCGGCGGCTGGCCACTCGCGCTCCTGCAACAGCACGTCGATCAGTTCGTCATCCACTACGACGTCTGCGGCACCAGCCGCACCTGCTTCCGCGTCCTGCACGATCAGCGCGGCCTCTCCGTCCACTTCATGCTCGACCTTGATGGCACGATCTACCAAACCCTCGACGTGAAGGAGCGCGCGTGGCACGCGTCCATCGCGAACGATCGCTCCGTCGGCATCGAGATTGCCCACATTGGCGCGTATCCACCCGGAAAGCCATCGCCGCTCGATACCTGGTACGTGACCGAAGAGGGCCCCGAGCCCATCACACGCGTCGTGCTACCCGAGCGCCTGGGCGACGGCGGCATCCGAACGCCCAACTTCGTGGCCACCGCGTCGCGCGCCGGGCGCATCCTCGGCGAGATCAACGGGTCGCCCTACGAGATGCATGATCTCACCGACCAGCAATACCACGCCCTCGCGCATCTCACCGCCGCGCTCAACGCAGCGCTCCCGCGCCTCGAGATTCAAGCGCCACGCGATGCCGATGGTCGCGTGCTCACCCGCACGCTGACCCCCGCGGAGTTCGCGTCGTACTCGGGCCTCATCGGCCACTTCCACGTCACGCAGAACAAGGTTGATCCAGGCCCGGCCTTCGACTGGCAGCGCGTGCTCGATCAGGCCCGTGAGATCAGGAACGATCCACCCCGCGTTGGTCCACTGCCAGGCTGACGGCGCGGCCCGACCCAAGGCTCCGAAGCTCAGCCTCCAGCACGCGCGTCACGTCGAACGCCTCGCGGATCGTCGCCCGCGCGGGCGCGATGCCGCGGATCGCGTCGATAAAGTGCCGAACTTCGCCGTCATACCCGGTGATCGGCGCAAGCTTGACCTCCCTTGTCGCGGTGCCGCGATGCACCAGCAGCCGCGGCTTGGGAACAAGCTCGCACTCCAGAGTCGCGTGCTCAAAGCACGCGAGGTAGCGGCATCGAAACCCCGCGCCGGGCTGCAGGTCCCACGCGCCCTCAGCCGCAACATGCCCGACGCCACGCGCACGACCGGCCTCCGGAAACGCGTACGTCGTCGTCAGGTGCTCGATTGTCCCGCCCGAAGAAACTCGCGACGGCACGCCCAGAGTCCAGCACAAGAAGTCCACGTCATGAATGTGCAGATCCGCCAGCGCGCCGCCGCTGCGCGAGACATCGCGATAGAAAGCCGCGGACCACGCCGGCCCGCTGCCGATGCGTGTCAGTGTGAGCGAGCGCAGCCGCCCATGCGTCTGCTCCCGGATCGCGTCTGCCAGCGTGTCCCACCCAGGCCAGAAGCGCATGCACATCGCGGGCATGACGATCGGCGCACGCTCACTGCGCGAGGCCGCCCGCGCCTGGGCCCGTCCAATCTCACGATCCAGCCGCGCGACCTCCGCAGATCGCAGCGCCACCGGCTTCTCAACCAGCACATGCTTCCCGGCGCGGATCGCCGCGATCGCGAGATCGACATGCGTGTCGGTGTGCGTGCAGATGCTCACCGCATCGATCTCGGGCGAAGCAATCAGGTCACGTGCTTGCTCATAGCCGCGCACCGTCGCAGGATCGAACAGGCGCTGCCGTCCGCCGGGACCGATGTTCCCCTGCACCTTGATCTGCCCCACGCGGCGCTTCGGATCCGGATCGCAGACCGCCGCGAGGCGGCACGCAAAGCCCGCCGCCGCCGCAGATGCGTACGCGCGAACATGCGTCGTGCCCATGAAACCAAGCCCGATCACACCAATCGCGATGGGCCGGGCCGCACTCGGTCCCGAAGCGCCAGCAGTCTTCGTACGTGTCGAGCGCTCAGCCACGGCCATGCTCCTGCCGCGCCGACGTGCGCGGCCAAATCGCCTCAACCAGTTGCCTCGCCGCGATCACGTCCTCGACGCGGCGCGTTCCCGCTTCCCGCTCGATCACAAGCCCCACACCGCCGCAGCGCTCTCGAACCAACACGAAGAATTCTCGCCACGCCACGGCGCCCGTGCCCACGACCACTTCCTCACCCCACGAGCCGGGCTGCGCACTCGCGGTCGCATCCTTCACGTGAATCTGCCGCACGTGCGGCGCAAGCAGCGCGAGCGCCGCGAGCGGATCGCCCATGCCGTACAGAATCATGTTTGCTGGATCAAAGTTGACACCCACATGACAACCCATCTTCGCCAGCTCATCAAGCACCGCAACCAGCGTGGCCGCGTCCTCCTGGCCCGTCTCGAGCGCCAGGCCCACACCCTCGGAAGCAAAGATCTCACCGATCGCGCGCAGCCGCTCCAGCATGATCGCTCGAACCGGATCGCCAGCTTCGTGTGGCAGGAAACCAGCATGGAACGTCACGAGCGAAAGACCCACGCGCCGTGCCATCGCCGCGACCGCCTGCGCTGCCTCGCGATTTGCTTCCCAGTTCGCATCAAGCCGAACGCCACCCGTCTCGCGGATCGTCTCGAGTGTGGAGTAATCCTCCCCGATCGTCCCCATCATCCCCGACACGATGCCGATGCCAGCAGCGCGCAGAAGCGAGATCGTCTCGGCCTCACTCCACGCGCCGCTTCGAACTGGATCCAGCGCGAGTTGGACCGCACCCACACCGCAGCGACGAACCTTGTCGACCAGGTCCCCGGGACCGGTGGGTTGGAGCGACCACGAGCAGACAGCAACCTGTTCCATGGCGGGGAAGATAGCCAGATTCTGGGCATCGCGCCGGAGCCGCCGCCCTTCATACCATGTCACCCGCGGTACAGCCGCCGTTTTCGCACGCAGTAAGGAGCCTCGACCATGTCCAAACGCGTCGCCGTTGTCCTCTCCGGTTCGGGCCGCGCCGACGGGAGCGAGATCCATGAGTCCGTCAGCCTCCTGATCCATCTCGCGCGGCTTGGCGTCGGGTACCAGTGCTTCGCGCCCGATGCGCCCCAGGCCGAGGTCGTGAACCACGCCACGGGCAAGAGCGTCAGCGGCCAGACCCGAAACATGATGGTCGAAGCCGCCCGAATCGCCCGCGGCGACATCAAGCCGCTCGCTTCACTCAACCCGCTCGAATTCGGCGGCCTGGCCTTCCCCGGCGGGTTTGGGGCCGCGAAGAACCTCTGCGACTTTGGCACCAAAGGCTCCGACTGCACGGTGCAGCCAGACGTCGAACGCGTGATCAAGGCCTTCCACGCCGCGAAGAAGCCCATCGCCCTCTGCTGCATCGCGCCGGTCCTCGCGGCCCGCGTGCTCGGCACCCGTGCGGGTGGACCAGGTTGCAAGGTCACGATCGGAACCGACTCCGCCACCGCGGAGGCCATCGCCACGATGGGCTCATCGAACATCGCCAAGGGCGTGACGGAGGCCTTCGTCGACGAGAGCAACATGCTAATCACGACCCCCGCCTACATGGAGGCTGCGGCCACACCTTGGCAGGTCTATGAGGGCATCGGCCGCATGATCGAGGGCTTCGAGCGTCTGGTGAAGTAGGCCCGTCCGGGCTCGATGCCCCCGCCGCGCACCGGACCTCCAACTCCTCTATGCTCTCACCGTCATGCTCGTAGCCGAAAGCAGACCACGCACGCTCAGTTGGGTCCACTCGGGCCCCCTCCTGTTCGGAGACTGGGGAACCAGCCGCCTCTACGTTCTGGGCCTTGCCTTCTACTTCACCGGCCACGCTTCGATCTACTACCTCGGCGTGATGTCGCTCATTATGGCGGCGGTCGCGTGGGGCTACACCATTGTCTGCCGGTGCTTCCCTGATGGCGGCGGCGTCTACTCCGCGGCCCGGCGCGTCAGCCCGCTGCTTGCGGTCATCGCCGCGACGCTGCTGATCTGCGACTTCATCGTGACGGCGGCGCTCTCCGCGGTCGAGGCCTTCCATTATTTCGGGGTCGAGAGCAAGGTCGTGATTGTGTCGGCGTCCATCGGGACGATCGTTGTGCTGGGCGTGGTGAACTGGCTCGGCGCCCGCTCGGCTGGCCGGCTGTCGCTTGTGATCGCGGTCGCGGCGATCCTGATGTCGGCCTTCATCGGCGTCATGTGCATCCCGCTGCTGCCCGAGGGGCTCCGGAGCGCAAAGCCGACGGTCGATGGTGTCGAGAGCGCTTGGAAGATGTGGGAGAGTCTGGTCCGCATCGTGCTGGCGCTGGCGGGCGTCGAGGCGGTCGCGAGCATGACGGGCCTCATGAAGCAGCCGGTCGAACGGACGGCGAAGAGGACGATCTGGCCGGTGTTGATTGAGGTGATCCTGCTCAACATGATCTTCGGCATTGCGATCAACGCCCTGCCGGGGCGGATTGATACGACGACGCCGGACTTCGTCCGGTTCCAGGAGCGGATGGGGCTGTCGGACGGACTCCAGCCGCGTGCGGGCGCAACTCCGGAGCAGCTCGCCGCGTTCGAGGCGATCCGCGACCAGACGCCCGAAGTGCTGGAGTATCGCCAGACGGCGGTGAAGGTTCTGGCCGACCATGCCGCAACCCGGATCTTCGGTGACTCCGCTGGCGACGCGATCGCGATGGTGTCGGGAGTTGTCTTCGGTCTGCTGCTGCTGAGCGCAGTGAACACGGCAATCATGGCGATGGTTTCGGTCTTCTATGCGCTGGGGAAGGACCGCGAGCTGCCGCAGAGCCTGACGAGGCTCAACTACTCCGGTGTGCCATGGGTGGGGCTGGTGCTGAGCTGCTTGTTCCCGGCGCTCGTGCTGGTCTTCGTGCACGACGACAAGGCGCTGAGTGAGCTCTACGCAATTGGCGTGGTGGGCGCCATCGCGATCAACATGCTCTGCTGCTGGCATAGCAAGGAGCTTCCAATCGGCCCGTGGGAGCGGCGCGGGCTGCTGGCGATCGGGATTTTGATGACAGCGATTGGTCTCACAATCGTCTACGCAAAGCCTCACGCGGCGTACTTCGCGGGCTCGATCATCGTGGCCGTGCTGATGGCGCGGTTCTTCGTAAGGCGTGGCGCGGCGGCGAACGCGACGCGTGAGCCCCTGCCCGCGCCCGCCGCGGGGTGGCTGCAGGAGATCAAGGACGCCTCGCGTCAGCTGCCCGCATCCAAGGCTCGCATCATGCTCGCCGCACGCGGACGCGACAACGCCGAGTTCGCGGTGGATCTCGCGAAGCGGAGGCAGGCGGCGCTCTTCACGATCTACGTCCGCACGCTGCGCATGCTCGACGTGCAACCCGGACAGATCCCGCGTCTTGAGGACGACCCCGGCGCGCAGGAAGCGCTTGGCACCGTCGCGACGATCGCACGCCGCGCGGGTGTGCCCTTCTTCCCGATCTACGTGACCGCCACCGACATCGCCGATGAGATTCTCGACTACACCGTGACCTTCGGCTGCGACACGCTGATCATGGGCAAGAGCCGTCGAACGCTCTTTTCTCGCCGCATCGCGGGCGATGTGCTGGCCCGGGTTCAGGAAGCCCTGCCGGAAGGGATCTCGCTCGTGACACGCTCGTTCTCGGGCCAGCGTCCCGCCGCGAACGCTGCGGGATCATCTGCGGAAGCCGATGCCGAGCAGGGGCACTCGCCGAGCTGAGTATTGATGAAGCTCGGCACGCGACACGTGCGGCGAAGTCCGAGGGCTCAGCATCCGAGCATGTCGGTGCCGTGATCGGGGCCTGCCTCTCGGATACGCTCCAGCACACGGCGAAGGATGGCCGGGATCAAGGGCGGAGCCGCAGCGATGACGCAGAAGCGAACAGGCCGGTGGCACACGGAAGTATCGAGCGGCGCGGGCGGTCCAACGCCATCGAGCGATTCGCACGAGGCCCCATCCGCTCCTTCCGCGCCATCCGCCGCGCCCGCGAGCCAGGAGCTGCTCGAAGGACTGACCGATCCACAGCGCTCGGCGGTCGTGCACACGGAGGGCCCGGTGCTCATCCTCGCGGCGGCGGGCTCTGGCAAGACGCGCGTCATCACGCGGCGGATTGCGTACCTCATCTCGATGGGCGTGCCGGCGTGGTCGATCCTCGCGCTGACCTTCACCAACAAGGCGGCGGGTGAGATGCGCGAGCGTGTTGCGACCATTCTGGGTGGTCACGAGAGCCGCGCGGGACGCGGGCTCACGGTCACGACGTTCCACGCATTGTGCGCGAGGCTGCTGCGCAAGCACGCCGCGAGCGCGGGGCTGAAAGAAGACTTCACGATCTATGACACGAGCGACCAATCGAGCCTGTGCAAGAAGGTGATCGAGTCGCTGCAGCTCGCGACGAGCAACTTCCCGGTGCGGAGCGTGCTGAGCGCGATCTCGACCGCGAAGAACCAGCTGCTTGATGCGGACGCGTTCGCGGCCCGGGCGCACGACTTCTCATCGAAGATGGTCGCGAAGGTCTACAGCGGCTACACGAAGGCGCTGCGCGGGGCCAACGCGGTGGACTTTGATGATCTGCTGCTGCTGACGGCGCGGGCGCTGCGGGATGATGCGCGGGTGCGGCAGGCGTGCCAGGATCGGTGGCAGTACACGATGGTGGACGAGTATCAGGACACGAACCACGCGCAGTTCCTGATCGCGTCGCTGATTGCGGGTGGGGACGGCGGTGGAGGGGGAGGGGGTGGGGGTGGCGCAAGTGACGCGGGCGCGTCGCGCGTGCCCAACTTCTGCGTGGTGGGTGATCCGGACCAGTCGATCTATGGCTGGCGCGGGGCTGACATTGCGAACATCTTGGAGTTCGAGGAGCACTACGCGGGGTGCCGCGTCATCACGCTTGGCGAGAACTTTCGCTCGACCGCTCCGATCCTCGCGGTCGCCGACACGCTGATCCGCAACAACAAGCTGCGCAAGCACAAGGATCTTTTCACGCGCCGTGCGGGGGGCGAGCCCGTTGAGGCGGCGCTCTGCCGCGATGAGCGGCATGAGGCCGAGCTTGTGGTGAACTGGCTCAAGCGATTGCACGATGGCGGGCCGAGCACGAAGGCGGTGGTTGGCGCTTCCGCGGCGGGCGCGGTTGCGTGGAAGGACATGGCGATCTTCTACCGCACCAACGCGTTGTCGCGCGTGGTCGAGGATGCTTGCCGCGGGGCTGGGATTCCCTACACCATCGCACGCGGCACGGCGTTCTTTGAGCGTGAGGAAGTGCGCAGCGCGCTGGGGTACCTGCGCGTGGTGGCGAATCCGGCCGATGGCGTGTCGCTCTCTCGCATCATCAACACGCCCACGCGCGGCATTGGCGATTCGACCGTGGAGAAGATCGAGGCCTTCGCGGATCGCGAAGGGATGCCGATGCTCGAGGCGGTGCGCGAGTGCGTGCGCGATCCGGAGCTCTCGGGCCGCTCGCGGAATGGATGCATCAAGTTCCTCGAGCTTGTGGACGGGTGGACCGGCGGCGGCACGTTCATGGGTGAGGCGATCTCGGGCTCGCTTGCGGATCTGGTCGATCGGGTCGTGCGCGAGTCGGGGCTGCGCGACATGTACGTGAAGCAGGCAGCGACGAGCAAGAACGAGGCGGACGAGCAACGCATCGACAACCTTGATGAGCTTGTGAGCTCTGCGCGCCAGTTTGAGCTTGAGTATGACCCCGCGAGCGACGCGGCGAACGAAGCGCCGCAGGCCGGCGCGGATCCGCTGGGCGAGCTCGTTCAGACGCCGCCGCTGCTGGCGATGCTGCGGGCGTACCTCGAGAGTGTCACGCTGGTTGCTGATGCGGACGCGGTGGATCCGTCGCAGGGAAGCATCACGCTCATGACGCTGCACGCGGCGAAGGGCCTTGAGTTTCACGGCGTGGCGATAATCGGAATGGAAGAGGGAATGCTGCCGCACATGCGGGCCATCTCCGGCTACCAGAGCAGCGAGCGCGAGATGGAGGAGGAGCGGCGGCTGTGCTTCGTTGGCGTGACGCGCGCGATGAGGCGGCTGCTCATGACGGCGGCGAAGTACCGCACGGTGCGCGGCATGATCGACCGCACCATCCCCAGCCGCTTCCTCAGCGAGATGCCCAAGGAGCACATGGTCATCAGCGACCAGTCGGACGCGTACGCGGATCTGGCGGGGAGCGAGTGGGACGCGGAGCAGGCCGACGACGCAAACGCCGAGCCCGCGAAGCCGAAGGCGCCCGCGCGGATGGCGACGATGAACGTGCCCTTCCCGGTCGGGAGCAGCGTACGGCACCCGCAGTTTGGCGTGGGCGTTGTGCGGTCGGTGACGCCGGGCGTTGGCGCGCGAGTGGAGGTTGAGTTCAAGGGCGTCGGGAGGAAGACGCTCGTGCTCGAGTATGCGCGGCTGACGAAGATTGGGTAGGGGAAAGCGAGGCAGCGATTGAGCGAGGCAGCGAGGAGCGGGAAGAAGCGGGACCGGGAAGCCGCGATTCGCGGAGTGGTCCTACTTGGATCACTCTGCAATGGCGCTCAGGACTTCTTCGATTGTGGTCTTACCCTCGCGAATCTTTGTGAGGCCGTCCTCGATGAGCGTTGAGATGTTGCCTTCTTTGCGTGCGACTGCCGCGAGCGCGGGGGCGCTGGCTCGCTCGATGACGAGGTGCCGTGAGGCTTCCGAGAGGTGCAGCAACTCATAGACACCCAGGCGCCCTCGAAATCCGGTGTTGCGGCATTCGCGACAGCCGACGCCGCGGCGAAGGATCTGGCCCGGCGCGAGCTTGAGGTCCTTGGGCAGGTCTTCTGGCTCGGGGACGTAGTCCGCAGCGCACTCCTTGCAGATGCGGCGCACGAGGCGCTGAGCCATCACGCCTTCGAGCGTTGACGCGACAAGGAAGGGCTCAACGCCCATGTCGAGGAGGCGTGTCACGCTTCCCGCGGCGTCGTTGGTGTGCAGCGTTGACAGGACAAGGTGCCCTGTGAGCGATGCCTGCACCGCCGTGTCGGCGGTCTCTTTGTCGCGGATCTCACCGATCATCACGACGTCGGGGTCGTGGCGAAGGATCGAGCGCAGTCCCGCGGCGAAGTCGAGGCCGACCTTGTGGTTCACCTGGATCTGGTTCACGCCCGAGACGTGGTACTCAACAGGATCCTCGACGGTGATCACCTTGATCTCGTCGGAGACGATCTGGTTGAGGGAGGCGTAGAGCGTTGTGGACTTGCCCGAACCCGTTGGCCCCGTCACGAGCAGGATGCCGTGCGGCCGCGCGATGAGCTTCTCCCAGGTGCCGCGGATGCCGATGGGCATGCCAAGATCGGTGAGGGGAAGAAGTACGGCGGTCTTGCTGAGCACCCGCAGCACGACGCCCTCGCCAAAGAGCATCGGAATGATCGAGAGGCGCAGGTCAAATTCCTGCACCGGGCCACCATTGGCAGGGCGGTGGCGGAAGGCGATTCGCCCGTCCTGCGGCCTGCGTTTCTCGGCGATGTTGAGCGACG
>Ga0105044_10004326_pt1 | contig 19517 bp, 18 predicted proteins | sample MAT01_FD_78092 | JGI IMG/M metagenome (GOLD analysis project Ga0105044, IMG submission 78092) | Freshwater microbial communities from Lake Fryxell liftoff mats and glacier meltwater in Antarctica - MAT-01 | ecosystem: Environmental > Aquatic > Freshwater > Ice > Liftoff microbial mat | place...
AACGCGCGTCGCGTCGCCTGCCGGGGCTGCCCCGGCTACGGCGCCACGGATACCGCGCGCCAGCGCCTGATCTACGATTCCAACCGCTGCCGTCGTCTCACGTCCTACGGCACCGCCCAACTCCACTCCACTCGCCCACTCGATAACCTGGACGTGTCGAGCTTTCAGTATCGGTACAACTTTGTCCAGCGAGTGGCGTGACACGTCAGCGGCCACGAGGGCCAGCTGGAGCGTTCCCTTCATCGCGGCCAATCGCACCTGCTCCGCACCAACGACGACCAGTCGACCGCGCAAGCCAAGCCCAACGAGGCCCAGCACCTTGCGGCGCTGGGTTTCATCGAGCGTCGGCGTTGCGCCGTCTTGAACACTCACCCGTTGCCGCCGCCCGAATCGTCTTCGGTGGTCAGCGCATCGATGATTGACATGATCCGATCGGCTTCTTCAGACGCAATGCCTGGGAGGCGAACGAGGTCATCGCGATCGAGATCGAGAATGTCGTTGAGCGTGCGGTAACCCGCGTCTGCGAGCACTGCGACGGTCGACACTTCGAGCCCTTCGATTTCGCTCAACGGCACATCAGCTTCCACATCTGCCTCTTCCGGAAGCGGTGCAAAGAGCGGCACTTCTCCGCCCTTCTCGATCCACTCGCGGCTCGAGTACAGATCGATTTTCCAGCCTGTCAGTTCCGACGCGAGGCGCACGTTTTGCCCGTTGCGGCCGATTGCGAGCGAGAGTTGATCTTCATCAACAACGGCTTGAATGGTTCGCGTCAGCTCATCGCTGAAAACACGAGCCACCCGGGCCGGTGCGAGCGCGAGCTTGGCGAAGCGTTCCGGATCGGGCGACCATGGCACGATATCGATGCGTTCGCCGCCGAGTTCGTTGACCACCGCTTGCACGCGTGAGCCTTTGAGGCCAACGCAGGCGCCGACCGGATCGACTGCATCATCGCGAGAGGTGACAGCGATCTTGGTACGACTGCCGACTTCGCGCGCGGCGGCCTTGATCTCGACGATGCCCTGTTGGATTTCCGGCACTTCCAGCTTGAAGAGTGCCTGCACGAACAGTGCATCGGCGCGGCTCAAGATGAGGCGCGGCCCTTTGGGTGTGTCTTCGACGCGCTTCAAGACAGCGCGCACAGGTTCGCCTTGGTGATAGTGCTCGCGGTGGTTCTGTTCACGATACGGGATAATGGCTTCCGCTTCGCGAAACTTGTTCAGCATGACCACGAGCTTACCGCGCTCGATCTGCTGCACCTCACCCGAGAGGAGATCACCGACACGTCCGGAGAATTCATCGCGGATGCGCGTGCGCTCACCTTCGCGGACGCGCTGGATGATCCGCTGCTTCGCTGCCTGCACGGCCGATCGGCCGAACTCAGCGAAATCCACCGGGATTTCCATGACATCGCCCACTTGGAACTCAGGATCTACGAACCGTGCCTCTTCGAGCAGTGCCTGATTGGAGGAGTCGGTCACCTCCTCGACCACCGTCTTGAGTAGCACGATGCGGATGGCGCCCTTGTCCTCGTCAATCTCGACCTCGGCCTGCACATTGGCTCCGTGTTTCTTTGCGAGGGCGGCATGAATGCCGTCCTGCAGGAGCCCATGCAGTTCCGTACGATCAAGCTGCTTCGAATTGGACAGTTCGCGGAACGCTGCGAGAATCTCCGCCGACCCGACCATCCGCTAACCCCTATCGTTTCCAGTGAAACGCCAGCCGCGCCTGCGTGACGGCCGAGAGGGGAACTTGGTAGTCCCTTCCCTTCGGATCGCGCACGACTGCGACTTCAGCGCCTTCCTCGCCTTCGAGCGCGAGGATCTCGATTTCCTGTTTTCCACCAGCCAACACCCCACTCGTCACCGTCGCACGGCGCCCGATGAAGCGGCGCCAATCGGCGGGCGAGCGCAGGGGCCGATCCGCACCAGGCGAAGAGACCTCCAACACATACTGCTCACTGACCAACGCGCCCGCTTCCAATCGCGCCTCAACGGCGCGCGAAACGCGGGCGCAATCCTCGATCGTAACTTTTTCGCCATCCCGCCGGTCGATCCGAAGCTCCAGCACAGGCCGCGACTTGGACCCTCCTCGTCGCAGCTCAACGAGGTCGAATCCGAGCGTGTCAAGCTCTTGCGCGACAACAGGTTCAAAGACTTCGCGCATCTGCCTGCCTCACCCGCGAAAAAACCACACTAGAACAAAAAAGTGTGGGGACCATCCCCACACTTCCAACGCCCGCGCGAAGCGGGAGAAGTCACGAAGGAGTTACTTCTTAGAGCAGGAACCTACGACGCGCGCATATGAAGGTCAAGATGACTCATTCGTTCGCTCCAAAGACGATGAGACCCAGCTGGCGTCCGGAATCGCCTGCGCGATGACTGAAAAAGCGTTCATTGTGACAGCGGGTACACCACGTGCTGACGGTCAGTTCGCGCACCTTCCGACGCTCGGCCTGTAGAGCCAGTACCGAGCGGACATCAAGGAACGCCTTGGTGCTGACCGAGCGATCGAAGACGGCGGAAAGCACCTCCGGCCCTACTTCGTAACACTCGCCGCAGATAGCCGGACCGAGATGGACCGTGCATTCCGATGTGGCGAAGCCCAGGACATCCATCATATCGAGCCCAACGTCAACGATGCGAGCTGCGGTTCCCCGCCACCCGGCATGCAACGCGGCGATTGCCCCTGCGGGATGTGCGATGAACACCGGAGTACAGTCGGCCACAGTCACCGCCAGGGCCGTGGCACCAGTGGTTGTCACGTGGCCGTCCACGCCACGCTGACGCAGCCAGCCGCGCCACTCACCGTCGTGGCGCGAAACCGCGGCGCCATGCACTTGAGTCGCCGTGGCCAGCCGCGAAATCCCGAGTGTGGCGAGAGCGCTGAGCAGGCCCCCCCAACGGTCCATCGTGATTCCAACCGGCTCATCTGAGCCGAGTCCGAACGAGCCCGCACTCCGCGTGGTGGTCCACGCCCGCGTTCCGGATGGCAGTCCGTCGACGGCGACCGCAAGATCGAGCGGATTGGCCACCACCGGCGCGGTCACCGCGCGCTCAGTTCCACGCGCTTGATGCGGGCCCCGAGTGCGCCGAGTCGTTCTTCCACCCGCTCGTAGCCGCGTTCGATCTGCTGCGCATTGTTGATCGTGCTCGTGCCATCGGCGCAGAGTGCGGCCAGCAGCATCGCCATGCCGGCGCGGATGTCGGGCGACTCAACTTTGCTCCCCCGCAAACGTGTGGGCCCGGAAACAATGGCGCGATGCGGGTCGCAGAGCACGATTCGTGCACCCATCGAGACGAGCTTGTCGACGAAGAACATGCGTGACTCGAACATCTTTTCGTGCATGAGAATCATGCCACTACACTGCGTCGCCGTGACGATCGCAATGGACATCACATCGGCCGGGAACGCAGGCCACGGTTGATCTTCGAGCTTCGGTACGTACCCCCCGAGATCGCTTTGGATTTCACGCGACTGCTCGGCCGGGACGATCAGATCGTCTCCGTCGACGCGACAGGTGATACCGAGTCGCTCGAAGCCCATGAGGATGCTGCGCAGATGCTGAACGCCGGCGCGTTCGATGCGGAGTTCCGAACGCGTGACCGCCGCGAGGCCGATGAAGGAACCGACTTCGATGTGATCGGGGCCGATGGTGTGGGTCGCGCCGCCAAGTGGCAACCCGCCGTGAATGGTGTACACGTTCGAACCAATCCCTTCGATGCGTGCACCCAATGCGACAAGAAAATTCGCGAGGTCCTGCACGTGGGGTTCGCTCGCCGCATTGCGCAGCGTCGTGATGCCCGTGGCCGCGACGGCAGCGACCAGTGCGTTCTCGGTAGCCGTGACGCTGGGCTCATCGAGAAAGATATCGGCGCCGACAAGCCCCTTGGTGGTCCAGAATCGGAAGCGGTCGCCAAGTTCATAGTGCGCGCCGAGCGCCTGGAGCACGTGAAAGTGTGTGTCGAGCCGACGCCGACCGATGACATCCCCACCCGGCGGCGAGAGCGTCACGTCCCCGCAGCGTGCGAGCAGCGGTGCGGCGAGCAGGATCGAGGCGCGGATGGTCGCGCACATGGCGGGATCAAGCTCGCAAGCGCTGACGTCGCGTGCGTGGATACGCAGCGCATTGGGACCTGTCCACTCGCAACTCGCGCCCGTGGTGCGAATGAGCTCAACCAGCGTCTCGATGTCCCGGATGCGCGGGACATTCTCGAGTTGCACGGGCTGATCGGTGAGCAGTGCCGCGGCAACAATCGGCAGCGCGGCATTCTTGTTGCCAGCTGGACGGATAGTACCCGCGAGGCGCTGACCTCCCTCGACGACAAACTGGACTGCAGACATGCGGGGCGGGTTGAACGCGGGAGAATATCGTATAAGTGAAAGCGAAGAATCACCGACACGACTCGACAGCGTCAAGCGGATATTTGCTTGACCCATCACATCGCACCCCTTAGATCATGCCCATGACCTTCGCATCTACGTTCGTTGTCGGCCTCATTCAGGCGTTGGTACTGCCTGACACGATTGTCGCGCGAACGATGCCCGTGCGCGGCGTCTTCGAATATTCCAGCGGTATCCTTCAGATTCTGGTGCTGCTGCTCGGCATCGGCGTGCTGATCGCCCTCGTTCTGCTGCTACTGTCAGTCAAGAAGGGGATCGAGAAGCTGAACGAGACCATCGACAAGCTGAGCAGTGAAGTTCGTCCGCTGATCCAGAACGCGAACGAGGTCATCGGTGATGCTCGCTCCATGGTCGCACGCGTTCGCGGCGACGTGGAGCGCGTGAGCGACGCGGCGAGCGCCGTGAGCGACCAGCTCCTCTATGCCGCAGAGGTCACGGCCGATCGTGTGGATGATGTGAACGCCGTGCTCGATGTGCTGCAGGCCGAGTTGGAGGATATGGCCATCTCCACGGTGGCGACGGTGCGTGGCGTGAGCGTCGGCGCGAAGCTGCTCGGTGCCGCGTTCGGCAGTCGGAGAACGCGGGGCAAGCGGCGATCATCGGCGCTGGAGCGCGAGCGTCGCCGCGAAGCGGCTCGGCAGGACGACGCCCGCCCTGACGAGTCTCGCGCTAAGTGACCTGATGGCGTGCGGCATTCGGATTGTGACTGAACGCTTGCGTCAGTCGCCCGCCGTCGTGCTGGCAATCATCGCCATCGCGCTTGCCCTCATCGTTGCGCCGACACCACTGTGGGCGTGGACGCCTGGCACCCACGTGTTTCTCGGCGACGCACTCCTGCGGAATCTCAACCTCGTCCCCGGAACGGTCGCGGAACTCTTGGCCGCATTTCCGACCGATTTTCTCTACGGCTCAATCGCGGCGGACACGAGTATCGCCAAGAAGTACGCGGAAGTTGGGCGCCATTGTCATTCATGGCGCATTGGTCTCGAAATCCACGACGAAGCACAGGAACCACAGCTTCGCGCGTTCGCGCTCGGTTATCTGGCGCACCTCGCCGCAGATGTCGTCGCACACAACTTTTTTGTGCCGCGCCAGCTCGCGGTGACGTCAAGCACGACGGCACTGGGACACAGCTACTGGGAGAGCCGGATCGATACGCATCTTGGCGATCCATGGCCGCGTCGTGCGCGCGATCTGCTCTTCCTCGATCACTCGCGGGCAGATGCACACCTCGATCGGATACTGAGCCCGACGCTGTTCGGGACGCCGACCAATCGCCGCATCTTTCGCGGCATGGTGTACGTCACCGACACTGATTCGTGGCAGCGCATTTTCCAACTCGTCTCGGAAAAAAGTCGCTGGGACTTGAGCGATGCTGAAGTCGGGAAATACATGACGCGCTCGTTCGACTATATCGTCGACGTGATGTCGCAGTGGGATCGTAGTGAGGCGTTCACCTTCGATCCATCGGGCGATGCCCCCCTTCGCTCGGCGAAGAAGGTGCGTCGATTGGCGAAGCGTCAGGGGGGTGATGTTCGAGCGGCGCTCGAAGCCGATCGAATGTTTGGCATGCCGGAAACACGGCTCCGGCATGCGGCAAATCTCAAGGAAGCGCTCTTTACCCCGCGCGCGCCGAAAGCAGCTGGTTGACCTTCTTCGGGTCGGCAGCGCCCTTGGATTTTTTCATCACATGGCCGACGAGAACGCCCTGCAATTTCTGTTCGCCCGCAAGAAATCGGGCCGCTTCCGTGGGAAATGCAGCGAATACTTCGTCAATCCATGAGACCAGCGCACCGTCGTCGCTGACCTTCAGCAACCCCTCGCGTGTGGCGAGTGCGAGCGGCGCTCCGGGATCTGTTTCCATCAGCGTGAATAACTGACGCGCCGCCGTGTTTGAGATCTGCCCCTCAGCTTCGAGGCGGATGAGCGCACCAAGTCTCTCGGCAGAAACCGTATGCTTACGCAGAGGGCGGCCCGATGCGTTGACTGCCGCGAGCAGAGGACCGGTGACCCAGTTTGCCGCTCGCCGTGCATCGCCTGAGGCAACAACGATCGCTTCGAATGTATCAGCCAACTCCTGCGTCGCGGTCAGTTGTTCGACTTCCGCCGCCGTGAGCGGGTACGCGTCATGGAAGCGAGATCGCTTGGTGTCGGGGAGTTCAGGCAGCGCAGCGCGTTGCGCTTCGATCCACATCGGAGCGAGCACCAGCGGCGGCAGATCCGGTTCCGGGAAGTAGCGGTAGTCGTGGCTCCCTTCCTTGCTCCGTGCGGGACGGATCTGACCACGCACACCATCCCACAGCATCGTCTGCTGCTGAATCGCACCGCCGGCATCGACGATCGCACACTGCCGTGCGAACTCGCCCTCGATGGAGCGCTCGACACCAGAGAACGTATTGAGATTCTTGATCTCGGTCCGGGTGCCCAAGGTGGTCCCACCGCGCAGCCGCACCGAAATATTCACGTCAACGCGTAGCGAACCCTCTTCCATGTTCGCGTCGGAGACCTCGGTGTACTCAAGGATCTGCTTCAGGCGTCGGAGGTACGTTCCTGCCTCGGCGCCGGAGCGAATATCAGGTTCCGAAACGATTTCAACGAGCGGTGTTCCCGAACGATTGAGATCGATCGCGCTCCAGTTGGGATAGCGGTCGTGTACCGACTTACCCGCGTCTTCTTCCATGTGCACACGCGTGATGCCGATCACCTGTACGTTGCCGTTCCCGTCACGTCCGATCTCCACGCCGCCCGCGGTCGCCAGCGGTCGGTCGAACTGAGAGATCTGGTAGCCTTTGGGCAGATCCGGATAGAAGTAGTTCTTGCGCGCGAAGATGGACACAGGATGGACCGTGCAGCCGAGTGCGAGCGCGGAGCGAGTCGCGAGCGTCACGGCGAGCTCATTGAGTACTGGCAACGCACCAGGTAGCCCAAGGCAGACGGGGCAGGTGTTGCTGTTGGGCGCATCACCGAACGTGGTACGACAGCCGCAGAAGGCTTTGCTCTGTGTCTTGAGCTGGCAGTGCACTTCGAGGCCGATCACAAGTTCGTAGCGGTCAGCAAAGTTGGCGCTGCTCATCGGTGTGCCTCTGAGCCCAACGCCGCTTCGAGTGCATACGCGGCACGAAACATCGTCGCTTCGTCAAAATGCGAAGCGATCAGCTGTGCGCCGACCGGCAAGCCATCAACTCGGCCGATCGGCTGCGACATTGCGGGCACACCGGCGAGGTTGGCGGTGACCGTGAAGATGTCGCTCAGGTACATCTCGTACGGATCTTTGACCGCGCCCACCTTGAACGCCGTCGTCGGTGTCGTCGGCGTGAGCAGCACATCGATGCCGCTGGCGAAGACCCGAGCAAAGTCGTCGGAGATGAGTCGACGGACCGCCTGAGCGCGCTTGTAGTACGCGTCGTAGTAGCCGGCGCTCAGCACGTAGGTGCCGAGCAGAATGCGGCGTGTGACTTCCGGCCCAAAGCCGCCTGAACGCGTGTGTTCGTACATTTCACGCAGGTCGTTACCGGGCCGCCGCAACCCGTAACGCACGCCATCGAAGCGAGCGAGATTGCTCGATGCCTCGGCGGGCGCCACGATGTAATACACAGGGATGGCGAGCTCGGTATGCGGGAGCGAAACATCGCGAATCTCCGCGCCGAGCATGCGGAGCGCGTTGGCGGCACGATCGGTGAGCGCGCGAATTCGCGGATCGAGCGACTCTGGGAAATACTCTTTCGGGCGGCCGACGCGGATGCCCAGCAGCGGCTGGGTGGGCGCGATCATGCCGTGTAGTTCGCGATACTCTGCAACTGGGCGCGGGCTCGATGTTGCGTCGAGGGGATCACGCCCGGCGATCACACTCAGGGCGAGCGCCGCATCGTCCACGGTGCGCCCGAAGATGCCGATCTGCTCGAGCGACGAAGCGTACGCAACGAGGCCGTGTCGACTGACGCGGCCGTACGTAGGCTTGACCCCGACAACCCCGCAGAAGGCGGCGGGTTGACGGACGGAGCCGCCCGTCTCAGAGCCGAGCGCGATGCGCACGATGCCGGACGCCACGGCGACGGCCGACCCGCCCGATGAGCCGCCCGGGACTCGCGTGTCGTCATGCGGATTGAGTGCGGGTCCGAAGGCGCTGTTCTCGGTGGACGAACCCATCGCGAACTCGTCCATGTTTGTCTTGCCGATGATGATGCCGCCGGCGTCGCGGAGCCGCTTGATGGCGGTCGCTTCGTAGGGACTCACGTAGTCGGCAAGGATCTTCGAGCCGCATGTCGTTGGAAGCCGAAGCGTCGCAATGTTGTCTTTGACGGCGATGGGCAGCCCAGCAAGTCGCACATCGTGCGTGCCGCGGAACGGCGACGTCGACACCTGCGCGGCTTCGTGATGCGCACCGTCGTGATCGGTCGCGAGGAAGGCGTTCAAGCCATCGGCGCCGGCGCGCACGGCGATGAGACGCGCGAAGGTCTCTTCGATCAACTCGACGGCTGGCAGCGTCCCAACAGCGACTGCGTCGGCGAGGTCAGTGGCAGGGCGGGCCAGCGAGCCTGTCGGCTGAGTGCGACTCATCCGTCGTCCTCGGTGTCCGCGCCACCACTGTGTCCGTGGGTCGCGAGTCGCGGTACCAGAAAGAATCCGTCGCGGAACTCCGGTGCGAACGCGGCACGTTCGCGCGCGAGCGGCACCGGCGTGTTCTCGTCAGCACGGAGTTCCATGCCCTGCGGCGCTACCGCGTGGAGCGCGCTACCGATGTCGACACCTTGCAGCACGTCCATGTGCGCCAGAATGCCATTCAGCTGTTGGACGAGCGTTGGGATATCGGAGTGCTCGACGCCGAGGCGCGCGAGGAGCACAATGTTCCGGACGTCGCTTTCAGAGACTGCCATTCATTCCAACCCGCGTTCGAGTTTTGCCTGCGCCACGACAAGCGTCTTGCGTCCGATCTCTTCATCGTCGAAGTCGATACGGACTTTTGCATCGCGACCGGAGCCCGTCAGCTCGGCGATGGTTCCGCTTCCAAATTTGCCATGACGCACGCGTTCGCCGACGGTGAACATCGGCGCGTCCTGTGACTCGTCCTCAGGCTCGACCGGCGTGGGGCGTGACGCGCCTGGTTTCGCGGGAGTCGACGACCAGCTGTTGGAGGCCTTCCCGAACGGGGTCTCTCCACCGCGCGAGGCCGCGCTCCCGTAGGGGCCCGCCGGACGTTTGACCCCACTCGAGGCGCTCCCGCCGCTGCCATAGCTGCTGCCATAACTGCTGCGTCCCCAACTCCCGTCGCTGCCAGCGGGACGCCCTGCTCCACCGTACGCGCGTCGTCCTTCCGTGCGCGCACGCATGGTCTGTTGCCGCTCGGCCAAGGAGGCCGTGAGCGCGTGCAGAAAGCGCGATGGCATCGACACCATCAGCTCGCCGTTGCGACGGCGCTGCTCGGCGCAGGTCAGATACAACTTCTTCTCTGCGCGCGTGATGCCGACGTAGAAGAGACGTCGCTCTTCTTCCAGTTGCTTGGGATCTTCGGCTGCCCGCGCGAGCGGAAAGAGTCCGTCTTCGAGTCCAGAGACGAAGACGAGCGGAAACTCGAGTCCCTTGGCGTTGTGCATCGTCATCATCGTCACGGCGTCTGCATCGGGATCGAGACGATCGAGACCGGCGACGAGTGTCGCCTTCTGCAGGAAATGATCGAGCGGTGTGAGGCCAACTTCTCCGCCGTCGTCGGCCACGACTTCGGCGGCGCCGGCAATCATTTCGCGGACGTTCTCAATGCGATCGGCGCCCTCGGGGCCTTCGGCACGCAGATGATCGGTGTAACGAATTGCTTCGACGACATCGCGCAGCAGCTCATCGACCGCGGCATCGACGGCTTGTGTACGAAGCCGTTGCACAAGGGTGGTGAACTCCTCGAGTGCGGCCCGTGGTCCCGGCCGCATGACCGCGAGGACATCGAGGCGTGTGGCGACTTCGAGGAGTGAGAGGCCTTCAATCGCCGCACGTTCGGTCAGCATCGCCAAGGTGACGTCACCGAGTCCGCGCTTGGGCACGTTGACCGCGCGTCGAAAGGCTTCATCGTCGGCCGGGTTTGCCACGAGCTTCATGTATGCCATGAGGTCGCGAATTTCGCGGCGATCGTAGAAGCGTACTGCGCCGACGAGGCGATATGGGATACCGCGCCGACGGAATGAGTCTTCGACGGCACGACTTTGCGCGTTGGTGCGATAGAGCACGGCGCAGTCGCGACGGGCCCAGTCACCGCGTGCGGTGCGATCGATGATGGTTTCGGCGATGAAGTCGGCTTCGTCGCGTTCGTCGAGCGTCTGCATGAGCGTGACGGGCTCGCCGGCGGGACGTGTGGCGCGAAGGGTCTTGCCGCGCCGCTCCGTGTTTTCGGAGATGACCGCGTTGGCGAGCGAGAGAATATTCGGCGTGGAGCGATAGTTCTCTTCGAGGCGCACAATCGCGGCGCCGGGAAAATCGCGCTCGAAATCGAGGATGTTCCGAATGTCCGCGCCGCGCCAGCCGTAAATCGACTGATCGTCGTCACCAACGACCATAATGTTGCGATAGCCACCCCCCATGAGCGACACGAACTTGTACTGTGCCGCATTGGTATCCTGATACTCATCGACCAGCAGATAGCGAAACCGCCGCTGATAGTGCGCGCGCAGCGCGTCGTCGCGCTGGAGTGCGCGTACCGGCAACACGAGTAAGTCGTCGAAGGTGACCGCGTTGGCTTTCTCGAGTGCCGTCTCGAGGTCGGCGTAGCAACCGGCTACGGCCTTCGAGAAGACATCATAGGCCGTCGTTGCATAGTCGCTGGACGAGACGAGTGCGTTCTTCGCATCGGAGATAGCACCAAGAATCGCCTTTGGTGCGAACTGTGACGGGCTGATGCTGCGCCGCTCCATGACGCGCTTGAGCGCGCCGAGGGTGTCGTCTTCGTCGTAAATCGTGAAATTCTGCTCGCGACCAACAATTGGGGCGACACCGCGCAGCATGCGGGCGCCTAGCGCGTGGAATGTGCCGCACCACATCCCCTTGGGCTCGTGCCCAAGGAGTTTGGCTATGCGTTCACGCATCTCACCGGCCGCCTTGTTCGTGAACGTGACGGCAAGGATTTCATGAGGCGCGATGTTGCGCGTGCCGATCAGTCGTGCGATGCGCGTGGTCAGTACGCGCGTCTTCCCGGAGCCCGCACCAGCGAGCACGAGCATCGGCCCGTCATCGTGTGCGACAGCGTCACGCTGCGAAGGATTCAGGCCGCGAGTGATCGCTTCGAGATCCAGCTTCGGTGGCGCGGGTACGTCGAAAAGTGTGCCGGTCCAGCCCGTCGTTGTCATCCGTGCAAGATAACGTCGAAGGCGGCCCCGCGACTTGTGTCCGCGAGCACGAGTTTTCCGCCGTGGTTCTCCTCCACGATTCGGCGCGCGAGTGACAGACCGATACCCCAACCCCGCTCCTTCGTGCTGAAGCCGGCGTCAAAAATCCGCTTGCGGAGCTTTCGGGGCACGCCGGGTCCATCGTCTGCAACGCGAATGCGGACTCCGCCTTCAGGAAGTCCGTTGGCTGAAACCACCACATTGCCGTCACGCCCGCCGAGTGCATCGATGGCGTTCTTGATGAGCACTTCGAGCACCCACTCGAGCAGAACGCCGTCGCCGTGCGTGACCAGTGCGCCCTGCGGATGTTCGGCGGTGATCGTGACGCGCCTGGCGAGCGTTGGCGCACGGGCAGCGAAGTAGGCTACCAGCCGATCGACGAGCGCCGTGCAATCCACCTCTTCGGTGCGCGGTGGTCGGCCGATGCGTTCGAACCGGTACGAAACGCGTTCGAGTCGCATCAGGTCCTGCCCCATCGCTTCGACGGCGCGCGTCCCGGCGCCCGAGTTCACCTCGTCTTGGAGCAGTTCGAGCCAACCGGCGATTGCTGAGAGCGGCGTGCCGAGTTGGTGCGCGGCCTCACGCGCCATACCGGCCCACACTTTTTCGCGTTCAGCACGCCCACGCTCGACAAGGGCATACAACCCAAACGCGAGTAACAGACCGATGCCCGCCGCCTGGAGGAGCGGAATGACGCGCAGCCCTTGGACGATCGGGCTGTCGCCATAGTGCACGCCGCCGACGCCGGGCTCGAGGATGGGTGTGTTGCTGCGATCCAACTCGATGACGTAGGCCTTCATGCGCGGACCATCCATCGCGGCTTCGAAGGGCAGATTCGCTGCATCGGAGACCGTGCCATTGGCATCCGTGAGCACGAGCGGCAGCCCCGACTCCCGGACTTGGGCGGCGAGTTCAAACAGCAGTGCTGACCGATCGGTCGTGGAGCTTGTGTCGAGCAGAGCGTGGTACACGCGCGAATAGATGCGCGCCTGCGACGACGCGGCGGTGCGCAGTTGCGCGACCACGTGCTGCGTATAGGCGACGTACCACGCCAGCAGTGCGAGGACACCCACCACCACCACGACCACGGGCCAACGACGACGGCGCATTGGTGGCGAGCGAAATCGCGCGGATCAGCGGCGTCGCAACTGCGAACCCACCACCCAAGACAGCGCGGGGCGCCCCATCAGAGTGTCGCTCGCCCCATGTAGCGCTCCAGCGCTTCTGGCAGCAAGACCGATCCGTCCGGCTGCTGATAGTGCTCGAGAAGACACGCGATGATGCGCGAGAACGCCAGCGCCGATCCGTTGAGCGTATGCACAAAGCGGGGCTTCTCACCGGCGGCCGGCCGATAGCGGATATTCGCGCGACGCGCCTGGAAATCGGTAAAAACGCTGCAGCTCGACACCTCAAGCCACTTCCCGACACTCGGCGCAAACACTTCAAGATCGTACGTCTTCGCACTCGAGAAACCGGTGTCGCCCGCGGCGAGCAGCACGACCCGATACGGCAGCCCAAGCCGCTGCAGAATTACTTCCGCGTGACCGGTCAGCTTCTCGAGTTCATCGTGCGAAGTTTCCGGTGTGGCGTAGCGTACCAGCTCCACCTTGTCGAATTCGTGTACGCGCAACAAGCCGCGCGTGTCCTTTCCCGCCGAACCCGCTTCGCGACGGAAACATGCACTGAACGCGCAGAATCCTTTGGGCAGCTGGGAGATGTCGAGGATCTCGTCACGGTAGAGATTCGTGACCGGCACTTCCGAGGTCGGAATGAGAAACAAGTCGTCGTCGTTGCTCAGACCGTACATATCGTCGGCGAACTTTGGCAACTGACCGGTACCCGTCATCGATGCGCGATTCACGATGAGCGGCACCCACAGCTCTTCGTAGCCGTGCTCGCTGGTGTGGATGTCGAGCATCAGGTTCATCAGCGCGCGTACAAGTCTTGCCCCGCCACCGCGATAGACGATAAACCCCGAGCCGCTGATCTTGGCCCCACGAGCAAGATCGAGAATGCCGAGCGTTTCACCGATCTCCCAGTGCGGCTTGAGGGTTGCACCATCGGCGCGCGGCGTGCCCCACGTCCGAAGCACGCGATTCTCTTCCTCGCCGCCAGCCGGTACTTCGTCGAGCGTCAGATTGGGCAACTCGTAGAGCAACTGCTGGACGGCCGCATCGGCGGCGTTTCTCCGCTCTTCGAGGACGGCGATGGACTCGCCGATCGCGCGGCTCTCGGCAATCTGCGCGCTCGCGTCCTGGCCGGCTTTCCGCAGCTGTGCGACGTCTTGCGTGATCTTATTGCGACGCGCCTGCTGCGTTTCGAGTTCGGTGATGGCCAAGCGGCGATCACGTTCGACAGTCTCGGCGTGATCGAGCAACGGTGCCAATTCGTCGTACTTGTTACGGCGGCGCATCCCGTCGCGAAGGCGATCGAGATGGTCACGCACCAATCGAATATCGTGCATCGAACGATCAGTCCTTCGGAAGTCCTTCCGTAAGCGAGCGGTAGCCGCAATTGCGATTCACTAGTGAGCGTACCACGATGCGGCGCTGGGACACGATGACGCTATCGATGGTCAACTTGGCGTAGAAGTACTCGCCGAAGCTGCATCCGGAATCGCGAAGCTCCAAGGTGTACGTCTCGCCGACTGACGCCGTGACCGCGCTGTCGAGTGTGTAACCATTGTTAGGAGCGCGCACCAACTGCTCGTACAGCGCGGTCATCTTTTGCAGCCCGATGACGGGTGCACCCGCCGGAGGAAGCGGCACCACGTATTTGGCAGGGAGCAGACGTACTTTGCCATCGGCGGTGAGATCGAACGCGACGTCGAAATTAAGAGCGCCACTGGACAACACCTGCGGGCGCACCAGCGTCTCGGTGGAGTACTGGTACGCCGCCGGAAGTGCGTTCGGGGTACCGGTCACGGCGTAGACGCTGTAAGTGCGCGTGGCGTTGCTGACCGACGCAGGGTTGGTGAGCCCGTTACCGGCCCCGCAGGCCGCGATGACAACGGCGGTGCCGATCAAGGCCGAAAATGACATCGCGCGCCGGAGTGAACGGCGCGCGTTGGAATGACGAGAAAACAGGCTACACCCCATGGCAGAAGCGAGGTTGGAGGTTACCGCCCAACTCATGTCCGGGCAAGCGGTTCCATCGCTTGACTTCACCCCAGACCACGCACAGCGTTCCCGAATGCCAACCATTCGCGATCTCGTGAACGCACTACGCCGTCGTGACGGTGTTGACGCCGCCATCGTCCTCGGCCGGGACGGCCTCTTGATTGACGGTGACACCGCGACCGTGCTCGACGCGGAAGCGCTCGCAGCGCATGTGCCACCGACGGTGATGGCGGCCATAGAGTTGGGCACGGCCTCGGGCCGTGGTGACTTCGGGTTGATGGTGCTTGAATACGGGGCTGGTGCGGCCGTTGTGACCGCCGTCTCCCCCGATGCGTTGCTGCTCGTGCTACTCAGCCCGGCGGCAAGCCTGCCCGCCCTGCTCTATGACCTGCGTCGACATCGCGCGCAAATCGCGGCGATCGTCTGACCAGCTCGCCGCTCGGGAATGACCGCGTGCCCGGACCGTTCTCTCCACTCATTCGCGTGTTGGTTGTGGAGGACGAGCCCCATATCAGCCTGATCATCCGCACACGGCTTGAACAAGGCCCCTTCGATGTGATGCTGGCGGAGAGCGGACCGGAAGCGCTGGCCGCTCTCGCTGCGCATCCCGACACGCGACTGGTCCTGCTCGATCTGATGCTTCCCGGCATGAGCGGCATCGATGTGCTGCGTGCGCTACGCGCGGATGTGCGTTGGCAAACGCTTCCGTGTTTGGTGCTCACCGCGGCTGGGCAAGATGCGCAGTTCCGCGATGCAGCCGATCTTGGAGTTACCGACGTGATGACGAAGCCGTTCAGTCCACGTCGTCTCTTTGACCGGGTTGTGGCAATTACCGAAGCGAAGACTCTTTGAACACTCGGGCATGATTCTCTGGAACGTTGTTCTCGCGGGCGGCGTCGGCTCACGTTTCTGGCCCCTCTCCACACCGGAGCGGCCGAAGCAGCTGTTGCCGCTCATCAGTGATGAACCGATGCTGCGCGATTCGCTGAATCGCATGTCTTCGCTGGCGCCCCCGGAGCGTACGCTGGTGTTGACCAATGCGTCGTTGCGCGATGCCGTACTCGCGCTCGAACCGACGCTGCCTCCGGAGAATGTGATTGCAGAGCCGCGTCCCGCAGGCACGTGTGCGGCACTCGCCTGGGCGGCGCGAATCATCGCGGCGCGCACTGGCCCCGAGTCAGTGATGGTATGCGTGCATGCGGATTGGGCGATCGGGGATGTTGAGCAATATCGGGAGACATTGCTTCAGGCCGCGCTGGTGGCCGAGTCGGAACGCGCACTCGTGACGGTGGGAATCGTGCCATCGCGGGCCGATGTGGGCTTCGGCTACATCCAGCTAGGTGCTCCGCTCGCCGTTCCTGCGTCGACGGCGGCGGTTCGGCGGGTGGCGCGTTTCGTGGAGAAGCCGAGCCGCGCGCGCGCCGAGGAAATGGTGGCGCAAGGGTATCTGTGGAACTCGGGGATTTTTGCTTGGCGGGTGGGCGACCTGCTCGACGAGATTCGCGCCCACACGCCGGAAGTGCAGCCTGCGCTCGACGCGGCGGGCGACGATCTCGCGGCATTCTTTGCGCAGGTCCAGTCCATCGCAATCGATGTGGGTGTGCTTGAGCGGTCCGAGCGCGTGCTGGTGCTGCCGGGTCAGTTTGGATGGGATGATGTCGGCACGTGGGCAGCGTTGCATCGCGTGCGCGCGCACGACGCGCAAGACAACGCGATCAATGGCCGGAGCTTTGCGCTCCAAGCAAGCGGCAACGTTGTCCATGCCGACGGACTGGCGGTCGTGCTCTACGGAGTGGACGATCTGGTGGTCGTCGCGCGCGAAGGGCTGGTGCTGGTGACCACCCGCGAGAAGGCTGCCGATCTTAAGACGTTGCTGGACGCCCTCCCCCGTGACCTGCGCGGGCCGTGAAGGCCGCCTCACTGCGTCGTTGCCAGAGGAATCGTCCATGATCGTGCTCTACGACGATGATCGCGCGCGGAAGTTTGAACCGTTCGCCACGACCCGTCCGCTTGGTGAGATGCGTGCCGGCGCACTGCTTGTGCGCGAACGGTGGGCCCACGCGCTGCACGGGAGTGTGACTGGTTTTGTGGCGAGTGACGCCCAGCGAACCTTCACGGAGTTCGATGCGCCGCCGTTCGTGGAGACCGGCGCTTGGCTTGCTGCTGGGACGGTCGTCGCCAACACGCGCGCGCTGCCGTTCGTCGCAACACGCATGCCCCGCGATGTGGACTCATGGACCGTCGGCGGACAGGTTGCGGCCGTTCGTCTGCACGAAGCGCTGAACAGTGCCGCGTTGCTCGACGGCAGCTACGTGCTCACGGCCGACGCATCACGAAGGACGGTCGAGATCGACGGTGTGTGGCTCGACGAGGTATGGGACCTCATTCGCCATCTGAACGTGCTGCTGGCAAGCGACATTCCCGCACTCGCGGCGCATCTCGAATGTACGCCACTCGAAGACGACGGCTCGCGCGCGCGCGGACCCGTTGTTGTCGGGGCGCATCCGGTGTGGCTTGAGACCGGGGCGATCGTTGAACCGTTCACGGTGTTCGACACGACGCTCGGGGCCGTGCTGCTGCGCAAAGGCTCGGCCGTGCAATCCTTCACGCGCGTTGTCGGCCCGTGTTATGTCGGTCGTGATTCGGTTATCGTCGCCGATAGAATTTCCGGCTCGTCGATCGGCGATACCTGCCGTGTGCACGGAGAACTCTCAGCATCGGTTTTCATTGGCCACGCCAACAAGGGACATGACGGCTTCGTCGGCCATTCGATCTTTGGTCGATGGGTGAACCTTGGTGCCGGCACGGTCACCAGCAATCTCAAGAACACGTACAGCACCGTGGCCCTCTGGACCCCGGACGGAGTCCGCGACACGGGGCTGCAGTTCCTGGGCACACTGTTCGGCGATCACGCGAAGACAGGCATCGGCATGCGCCTGAACACAGGCACGGTGCTCGGCGCGGGTTCAAACGTGATGGACGCAATGCCGCCCAAAGCGGTCGCTCCATTTTCGTGGGGAACGCACGCACCGTACGACGCATTTTCGCTCGACAAGTTCCTCGATACTGCGGCTCGGATGATGGCGCGCCGAAGCGTGACGCTCGACGACGCGCAGATCGCCCATCTCAGCGCGGCGCATGCACGAGCGGATGCACGCGCGCGCATCGAATCACTCGGGTGGTCGGGTTGAGCGCACGCAGTCCGCAGCTGATTTCTCGCACGTGCCGGACGAGCCCCCGCTGATGCTTCGCGTCACGGTACTCGGCAGCGGGAGTCGCGGGAACGCCATCCTCGTCGACGGAACGGAGGGTACGCTCCTGGTCGACGCTGGATTTTCGGCGCGTACCATCATGAAGCGCATGGCAGTCCTCGGGCGTCGCCCCGATCAGGTTTCGGCGCTCGTGCTCACCCACGAGCACACGGATCATGCGAGCGGCGCGGCGGCGGCGTGCGCTCGGTGGGGTTGGCCTCTCCACGCGTCCAGCGGGACGCTCGATGCACTGCGGGACATGGCCTCCGGATGTCCACCCAATGCGTCGTCGTTGTCGACGACATCGTCGACCGACGTGCACGGCTTTGTGGTCAGCGCCGTGCCTGTACCCCACGATGCGCGGGAGTGCGCGGCGTTAGTGCTGACCGACCGGCAGAGTGGGCTTCGGGTCGGGATTGCGATGGACCTGGGGCACGTTCCGGATTCGCTGCCCGAAGCGTTCGAGAGACTCGATCTGCTTGTTGTCGAGTCCAATCACGACGAGCGTCTGCTCGCCGACGGGCCATATCCGGCGTCACTCAAGCGGCGCATCGGCGGGCAGCTGGGCCACTTGTCGAACGGAGCGGCCGCGGCCTTTGCCGCCATCTGCGCGCATCGCGGCCTGCGCGGTGTGATCCTCGCGCACCTGAGCGAGACGAACAACACGCCGGAGCACGCACTCACTCGCACGCGCGAAGCGATGCGTCGGTCGGGTTGGCGCGGTGATTCGCTCTGGGCCGCGCACCAGACCGCCGCTTGCGGGCCGATCGCTCCGCAGGGTCGCGTGACTGCATCGGAACCCGTACAGCTTCCTCTCGCGCTATTCTGACGGAACGCGCGTTGCTGAATTGATGCAGACGACGACGGGCGCCTGTGAAGGCGCCCGTCGTTTGTTGCATTTGTGCTTCGGTGAAGCGGAACGGCTTAGTACATGCCGCCCATGCCGCCGCCGCCGCCGCCATGGCCGCCGCCTGCCGGCTCCGACTTTTCCTTCTTCTCGACGATCAATGCTTCGGTCGTGAGGAGGAGGCCCGAGATCGACGCCGCGTTCTGGAGGGCCGTCCGGGTAACCTTCGTCGGGTCGATGACGCCAGCCTGCACGAGGTCTTCATAGACGTCCGTGAGGGCGTTGTAGCCGAAGGTCGTTTCCTTGGCCGTGCGGATCTTCTCGATGACGATCGAGCCTTCACCGCCGGCGTTCTGCACGATCATGCGGAGCGGCTCTTCGATCGCGCGACGCACGATGTCAACGCCGATCTGCTCGTCGCGCTCGGACACCTTCACGTCCTTGAGCACGCTCTGTGCGCGCACGAGCGCAACACCGCCGCCCGGGACGATGCCTTCTTCGACGGCTGCACGCGTGGCATGCAGGGCGTCTTCGA
>Ga0105044_10004328_pt1 | contig 19512 bp, 16 predicted proteins | sample MAT01_FD_78092 | JGI IMG/M metagenome (GOLD analysis project Ga0105044, IMG submission 78092) | Freshwater microbial communities from Lake Fryxell liftoff mats and glacier meltwater in Antarctica - MAT-01 | ecosystem: Environmental > Aquatic > Freshwater > Ice > Liftoff microbial mat | place...
AAGTCGCCCCTCCAAAAACGAAAAGGCCACCCGTAAGGTGGCCTTAAGTCGTTGATCTATATGGTGGGCGGTATAGGGATCGAACCTATGACCCTTGCCGTGTGAAAGCAATGCTCTACCGCTGAGCTAACCGCCCGCCGAAACGAACCCAGAAGGATAGAAGCGATCACCGGTAAGAGTCAATGGAGTTGAAACTAGCCGTTCCAGTTTGCGCATCGATCATCAGTATCGAGCCCGCTGCGCCCACGCACTAGAGGCGTGGGCGCAAATTCCCCAAGCGAGCCGCTCACGACCTCAGCGGCGATCGTACTCGCGATAGTTGTTGCGGTCGTAGTCCGACGGACGGCGATAGCCATCGTGACGACCCCGATAGTAGCGATCGCTACGGTCGTCGCGGCTGTAGTTGCGGGAGTAGCGCGGATAGCTGCCGCCATAGTAGCCGCGCGCGGGGAAGTAACTGCGGCTATGCCCACCGCAGCCGAAGCAGTCGTAATGGCCACCACGGTAGCCGCTCAAATACCACGGGTCGCGCCATTGGTTGCGATAACCGTAGCCAAGGCCGTATCGCGGGCCGTACCAGCCCGGCGAGTTCCAGCCATAGCCACCCCAACCACCGCCACCCCATCCACCGCCACCGAAACCGCCGAGCGAGAGGCTGTAACCACCGCGGTGGCCATAGTCTGAGTAGCCAAAGGAGAATCGACCAGCCTGTGCACCGCTGGCGAACAGCAATCCGACGAAGGCAAAGATAAGCATGAGTTTACGTGACATAGCGACTTGTCCTCCACACCACCAAGCGCCCCACGCGCTCAGGAATGCGTACAGATTAGCGTCGCTGGATGAGCGGTGTATGAATCCGCACAAGGCTGTTGTCGCGTGTTCAAGTTGCTGAATTAAAAGACAATCAACAACCGTGACGGATATCTCGAACGCTAGCGAGCACGTAGCCAATAGGCCCGATGGATGCGCTGATCTCGCGCAAAATCGGGCGGGATACTGACCTGAGTCACATCGTCGACCCAGGCGATTTCCTCGATCTGCGGATCCAGTTTGAACTTACGCAAATTGCACACGAATAGCACACGCCCGCCAGGCGCCAGCCGCGCCATGCACAATTCCAGCAATTGGCGATGGTCGCGTTGCACATCAAAGACGGTCGTTGTCCGCTTGGAATTGGAGAAGGTTGGCGGATCGACGTAGATCAGGTCGAATTGCTCAACTGCAGTCGTCAACCAGCGCATCGCATCCGCTTGCACCAATCGATGCTTGCGTACATCCAATGCATTGAGCTGAAAATTGCGCTCGGCCCAGGCGCTGTAGGTCGGTGACATATCGACGCTGACGCTCTCGCGCGCGCCACCCAGTGCCGCTGCCACACTGGCAGAAGCGGTATAACTGAATAGATTCAAGAAGCGTAACCCGCGCACGCTGTCGGCGATCCAAGCGCGCAACTGGCGCCCATCAAGAAATAATCCAGTATCCAAGTAGTCGGTGAGATTGACCGAGTACTGACAGGCCGCTTCCTGCACGTTGAAAAACTCTTTGCTCTGATCGTGCCGGCGATATTGGTCTTCTGGCGTCTGCGCGCGGCGCTGCTTGAGGTAGACGCGCTCAGTTGGCACATCGAAAGCGCGCCTGGCGGCGAACACCAAATCCTTCAAACGCTCTTCCGATTTGGCGATCGGGATGTCGGCGGGAGGCGCGTACTCTTGAATGTGCAAACGATCGTTGTAGACGTCGATCGCAGCGGCGTACTCGGGCAGATCGGCGTCATAGATGCGATAGCAGGTGATCGATTCGCGCGCCAGCCAGCGCTTTAAATTGCGCCGGTTCTTGATGATGCGGTTGTAGACCATTTCGGCGCCGGGACTGCGAAAAGTCGGCGTTTGCGGGAGCGCTGATGGCGCGACTGGCGCCACCAATATCCCGGTGATCAACTTGCACTCGATGGTGCCATTGAAGATCGTCTGAATGCGTTCCGCGCGCACTTCGGTGGCGCGTGCGAGGGCCTCACTTCCGGTGAGTAGCGCGAAGCGCCAGTTGGCGAACTGACGTCTCAGTTGCTGCCCGAACTCGCGGTGGACCGGCATCAGATCGCGTTCGAAACCAAGGCGTTCGCCATAAGGAAGATTGGATGCGATCAAGCCGTGCGAGAAGCCAGCAGGCGCGGTGATATTGCGTGAATCCGTGGTCGTCAGTTGCACAAAGCCTGACAAACCAGCTACTTGCAGTGTGCGCTTGGCGAGCGCAATGGTTTTGGCGGAATCATCACTGCCAAATCCGCGCGCTTTCAAATCGCGCAAACCTTGACGCGCCGTCTCGTCCACTTCCGTACGCACGCGCGACCACACGTCCGCATCGTGGCCGGTCCAGCGCGTCCACGCGAACTCGCTACGAAGATATTGTGCAGGAACGCCTGCGGCCATCCACAGCGCTTCGATCAACAAGGTAGCGCCGCCGCAAAACGGATCCACCAGCGCGATCTCTGCTTGCTCGGCGAGCATTTGCGGCCAACCGGCGCGAACCAATAACCCCGCAGCCAGATTCTCTTTAATTGGCGCCTCGTGACCCGACTGGCGATAGCCGCGCTCATGCAAGGCGCCACCCACCAAATCGAGTGCGACAGCGGCTTTGGAACCCTTCAAGGCCACATGAATCAGCGCGTCGGGCGCATCCGAATCAACAAAGGGCCGCGCGCCCTCGCGCTCGCGAAAGTGGTCAGCCACTGCATCTTTGACCCGCAACATGGCGAAGCGCGTATCGCGAAATGCCGGCGACTTACCCGATACGTGGATGGCAAAACGTCCTTCCAGCGGGAAGTGCGCATGCCAAGACACCGTGCGTGCCAGTGCGTACAAATCATCCGGCGTGGCAATTTCACCCTCAGCCAGGCGCAGCAGGCAACGGCTGGGTAGACGTGCGCAATAGCCGATGCGATAGGTATCGGCGAGGCTGGCCTCACAAGAAACGCCGGCCACGGTTTCCTTAATCGCCGTAGCGCCGAGCGTCGCGAGCTCCTTCGCCAACAGCGTTTCCAATCCACGCGCGCAACTGGCGAAAAGCCGCAAGTAGCTCATGAGGACTGTACTTCCGCCGGCATCAACGCGGGCAACGAAGCGGGCGCGAACTTTCCGAGAAAGGCACCGAAATCTCGCTCCAGGTCTTCCACGATATCGCCAAGCCGATGGTCCGAATCGTACAAATGCAGTTGCGCGCGCAGGCGCAAAGCCAGCTCATACACTGCCTGCGGCGCGATTAGCTCATCGCGCCAGCCGTGCACAATGCAAATACGCTTTGCCTGCAGATCAAGATCAGGCTCGATGTCCGGCAAGCGCACTGGTGGCGCCAGTAGGAACAAGCCATCGACAGCACTTTGCAAGGACGCGAGACCAGACACGTAGGCCCCAATGCTGGATCCCACCAAAATCAGCGGACGCGGTGCGGCTGCGATTTTCGGCAACAGCCGCTGCAAGCGGATCAACGGGTCAAAGATGCCCTGGTCATCTGGGCGTTCACTGGTGAAACCCATGCGCTCGGCCACTGCGGCAAGGCGCGTGACTTTGATCGCATTGGGCCCGCTCTCCATGCCATGCGAGAGGATGACGTGACCACGCGCAGACATCAATGCATTCATGTTGAGCCCTTACTTGCAAATCTGCGCGCCAGCGGCCGCAGTGCCAAAAATTCCACTGGATCGCCGACCCTGATCGATCCGGCCTCAATCACGCGCGCATTGATTCCACCGTGTCCCATCATGGCCGCATAACCGCCAACGCCGAGATCAGCATCGAGCTTTGAGCAGGGATGACACGGTCCGGTCCCCTCTAGCAGCACGTTTCCGACGCGAAAACGTGCGCGCTCCAGGCCCGCCACACTGATGCCACGCACGACGACATTACGCCGCAAGATACCCGGATCGACACTCGGAATCCCGAGCAAGGCAGCGATCACGGGCAGGTGCTCAAACTGGATCAAAGTCACGGCGCGATCGCCCGAACTTCCACGGTAGCGGTCGCCAATGAGGCCCGCACCCAGCGCGACCTCCACGCACTGCCGCACCTCAAGCTCACCGCGCGCAGGACGCACTGCCAGCCATTGCACTGATCCCATAGCGGCATGGGTGCCGAGCAAACGCTCCATCAAGCTTGCAGTCATGCGTTGGCTCCGTGGTTCAAGCTCGTATGCTATCGGTGTGCGACAAAGAGTAGGCAGGGGCAGCCCAGCCGCATCGCGGATCCATGCACTGAACAATCGGCCATGAATATTGCTACCAATCCCCTTCCCTATGCAGACAAATTGGAAAGTCGCGATCTGTCCGCGGTGCATTTAATCGTGATCCATTGCACCGAGCTTCCCAACCTTAGCAGCGCGCGCGTCGAAGGCGAAATCCCGCGCTATCCGAGCGGCACCGGTAACAGCGGCCACTACTATGTGGATCGAAACGGACGCGTCGAGGAATATGTTCCCGTTGAATTTATTGCACACCACACGCGCGGCTATAACCCACAATCCATTGGCATCGAACTGGTCAATCAGGGCCGCTATCCAGACTGGCTGCACTCGAAGCATCAGGACATGTTGGAGGCATACGCCGAGGAGCAAATCACGGCTTTGCTCGCATTGATCCAACACTTAAAAGTGACTTGCCAAAATGTGTCACTCATCGCGGGGCACGAAGATCTGGACCGAACAGAAGTACCCGCAACCGACGATCACGAGATCCTGGTGCGGCGTAAGCGCGATCCGGGTCCAAGATTTCCATGGCAGCAGATTCTCGCGGCAAGCGGACTGACACGACTTCTGCCCACTTGACCAAAGCAGACAGTAGGGAACCCCAGCTTCCTTCACACCCTCATATAGCCATCGAATTATTCAGAGCCCCCGAGAGATATGAGCAAACTTATCATCGAAGAATTGCTTGAATTGGTCCAATTGGAACGCATCGAGGAAAATCTCTTTCGTGGACAAAGTCGGGATATTGGAACGCACTTTGTGTTCGGCGGGCAGGTTTTGGGGCAATCTCTAGCCGCCGCGCAGCGCACCGTTGATGGCCGCGTTGTGCATTCCTTGCATGCCTATTTCCTACGAGCGGGCGATGTTGAATCGCCCATCGTCTATGAGGTCGATCGCAGCCGCGATGGCAAGAGCTTCAGCTCTCGCCGAGTCGTTGCGATCCAACATGGGCAGCCAATTTTCACAATGGCGAGTTCCTTTCAGGCGCCAGAAGACGGCATCAATCACCAATTGTCGATGCCAGATGGTCCGTCGCCAGACGATTTATCGGAACCTGCGCCGATTCCGCCTGAGACACTCGACAAAATTCCAGCCAAGCTGCAACGATGGGTCACGCGGCAAGGCCCGTTCGAGTTCAAGCACGTCTACCCGCGCGATGAATTCAATCCGCCCAAACGGCCACCATTTCAACAAGTGTGGTTCCGCCTAAGCAGTAAGATCGGCAACGACGAGGCGCTGCACCGCACACTGCTAGCCTATGCCTCTGATTTTCACCTTATCGGCACGGCAACGCTTCCGCACGGCATTAGCTATCTGCAGGGCAATGTGCAAATGGCCAGCTTGGATCATGCGATGTGGTTTCATCGCCCCTTTCGCATCGACGACTGGCTTTTGTATTCGTGCGACAGTCCAAGTGCGCAAGGCGCGCGTGGGCTCTCCAGAGGCATGATTTATGACCGGCAGGGACGCCTAGTCGCGTCAACAGCTCAGGAAGGTTTGATTCGAATTCTTAATGCACCAGAATCTTAAGCTAGTGCTGGACGCGCCTTGAACGTTTCGGTAAAACTTTACCAAAGCCAGGCCCATACTTGCGGCTATTATCGTGATCGCGTCGCTACGAATATTATTGTCGATCCCGCCGAGCCTGCTTTACCCCGGCTTTATCAAGCTCTTCTGTCGAATGGATTTCGACGTGCTGGCGGGATTGTCTACCGGCCGAAATGCGTGCAATGCCAAGCATGTATCCCAACGCGCATCCCTACCACAGAATTTCGATTGAATCGCCAACAACGACGCACGCTTGCAAAGAACGCCGACGTCTCAGTTTCGATGGTGTCTGCCGAAGACGCCACCGCAAGCGACAAGATTGACGAGAAGACTGCATTATATCAACGCTATATTGGTGACCGGCACAGCGGCGGCGGCATGGACGACCCATCTGAAGAAGACTTTCGGCGCTTCTTACTATGCGATTGGGCCACCGTGTTCATGTTGGAACTGAGACTAAACGGCCAACTGATCGGATGCGCCGTCACCGACGTCACGGTCGACGCGGCGTCTGCCGTCTATACCTTTTACGATCCCGCCTATGCGCAACGCTCGCTTGGCGTGTTCTCCGTATTGCAGCAGATAGATTTTTGCCAACGCACGCAGCTACGCCACCTTTATCTCGGTTACTGGATCGAAAACCATCCAAAGATGGATTACAAACGTGTATTTCAGCCTATCGAATATTACCGAAACACCGAGTGGCAGCGTGGACACAAAGTCATTCGACCCGCAATTCTACCCATTTAAACCACAATTCAGGTGCAACTACCAGCAGCAACCTCGCTCAGCGCCGGACGACCAGAAACTGAAAGTGTAAGGCGACGACCCGGCACCTGAGCAGTGGACTCTCCATTGAGACAAATTGTTATGACGATGTTTCCGGCTACAGCGGGATCGATTCGTCCCGTGGCTAGATAAGTGATGTAAGCCGGGGCCTGCGAGCCCAGGCTATGGACCTGAATCTCTGGCGACGCAGCTTCGCCAACCTTGAGCAGTTCATTTCCCGCCACTGCGCTGTTAAACGCAACGCGAGTTGCAGGCGCAGCATAGGTCATCCAGCCCTGTTCAAATTCGTTAGCCGCACTTGCCGCCAGACACGAAGATTGATCACCGCTTCGGCAAATGGTGACAAAGGTTCCGCGCGTGATCGCTGTGTTTCTGGCAAGCAGCAAATCCGAAACGAGGCGATTCACTTCAGTAGATACTTTATTACGACCCATCAAGTCACGCATCCCCGGCAAGGCAATCGCTACCAGTATTGAAATCACAACAATGGTGACGATCAGCTCAAGAATGGTGAAACCGCGATTGTTTCGCGCCCGGCTTCGCATCTCAGCTACTCCCCAGATTTGATCTCGTTGGAATTCCCGCAGAAGGTCTCTACCTGCGCCACAGCATCGAGACGTGCAGCCTCGCGCTCTTTTCCAATAAGAGTCCGTACCTCGCCCGTTGCAGTTGAACGTTGCTGGATAGACTGCCCTTCATCCAAAACCCGCAAGGATTCTTTGGCGCGATCGCATAAATCCTGCTCCATCCCTTTGATCCTCGCCGCGGTCTCGTCTTCTTTGCTCGCCTCGGACGGGACCACCTCGACGGATGCGCTGGACTCGACCTCGGGTATCGAAGCCGTCTTCACAGTGACCGAAGTTGTCGACGTATTCGCCGGCGCCTCCTTGGAGTAATGCACCGTCCCGTTCTCGTCGGTCCAGCGCTGGTACTCGTCCGTAACGCCAGCGTTAGCAGATACCGAAGCCACGACGCCGACCAGCAATCCGCACAGGATTCGCAATCCTCGCTTCACTTCCAGCACTCCGCCGCCGAGAGGCTATTGGAGTTGGTGGTGCCTTTTTGACCCGTGTTAGTAATCGAAAGGATATTGCACGTGTCTGACTCCTGCGTCACCGTCGGAGCCACCTGTGCGGAAAATGTTTGATCTGTGGCCGCGGTAATAGACAAGGTGTAATGACCTTCAGCAGTGCTTGAGTTCATGCCCAAATCGGTCAAACTGGACGTGTATTTGTTGGCATTGAAGCGATAGCGCTCCTGACGCGCCGCCAAATCAACCAGCGCATTCTTGCCATCCGTTCGTTTCGCCCGGAGGGTGTAGTTGGTGTAACTGGGGTAAGCGATCGCCGTCAGAATACCCAGCACGGCGATCACCATCATCAACTCCAACAACGTAAAACCGCGTTGCGACTGTGATTTCATTGCCATCCCCCTTAATTCGACGGCTGCCGCCAAGATGCGTCACCTGAACGCAGCAACTGCTCGCTCTGGAGATCTTGACAGATGATCGCACCAGTTGAGGTCTGGCTACACACGCGGCTCTGCGACTGCCCCTGACCTTGACCGATGGCAATCGTCGGAGCCGACGGCACGCCGGGGCCCAAGTTCGACACTGGCGAGATCACGGTATCCGCAGCCGGCGGAATACCGCCATTCTGCGCTGCCCCCATGGACGGTGAGGACACACCGGCCTTGTAATTCACAACGAACAATCGAGCTTTGCCTAAGTTCGCACAGAGATCGATGCTAGGAATGTAAGTAGTCGTCAACAGCAAGCCGCCAATTACCGCTTGGTTACTCACCACTCGCTCCGAACCCCCGACGCCTGGTGTCGCCGCCTGAAGATTCCGGAACCAACCCTTTACGGAGGCTGCGTCAAACGTATCCAGGTAGTCGTCGAAGTCCGTCGTTCCATCGACGCGACCATCGGCCGTGACCTCAACAGCCGTCACATCCCGCAATGAACCTGCCGCAACCGGCAAGGCTGCAGGCGTACCTGGTGACAAGCTGGTGTCCTTGATTCCGTAGATTCGTTGAATCTCGGTAGAGTCGGCATCGAAGGGCGAGAGCAAACGGCCAGTACCAACGTACGCATAACGCTCACCCCTGTCATCCAAGGCGACTGTCGGCCGCACCGTGATCGGACGCTGCGCATCATGCATCAACGCCAGTGTCCAAGTCGTCGGGTCTGCAGACTCACCCGTGTTGATCTTGTACAGACTGCCATCAAACTCAGCACCGGAAGCCGCTGCCTTGACCGTACCGAAGTAAATCGCCTCGGCTTTGTAATCTAAGTCGAAGTCAGCGGTGATCGGATCCATTGCAAAACTGAAATCTGCCAGAGTCCCCGTTCCGGTTAACGTATGGACCAGCGCGGCATCCACGTCACCCGTAGCCAGTGTTGCTATGTCGTAGATGCGGATCGAGAATGCTCGATTGGAAACAACTCGTCCCGCGTTCAACTGTCGATTTGGGCCTGAGGGCACGACCAAAAACCACTTGTTCAAGGGGCCACTCACTTCACGGAAGGCAATAGTCGTCGGGCGACCTAACTGCCAACCCTCGTCAACGGGAATTTCGGCCAAAACTCTGGGCGCTACTTCAGGCGAAGTGATATCCAACAACACCGTGGCAGCATGACTGGAATGATCGTCATCCTCGTTGTTGTCCCTATTGGCGCCGGCTAGTCCATCATTCGCAGTATCCACCGTGATCGAGCCGCCACCCGTGCGGAAATTTACCGCCGCGATGGTTCCCCAACCAGACACGTGACGTGCATCGCCGGACGCTGCGAAAACATTCGCATCAAATACATAGGGGCTACCGTCCACCGAAAACACATGGGTGTAGTCCTTATCCGCCAACCAGCGCAGATGTGGCAAAATATTTCCCGGCACATAGGCCCACAATTCCGTACCTAACTTCTGAGAAGTGGCGGTACCCGCAGATTGCGCAAACCGCAATGTCCGCTGATCAAAGAAGCCACCATGGAAGGCATGCAACATCCCATCATTTGCGCCCACCAGTACAATCTGTCGACGCGGCGTATAGCGAGACGCAAATGTCGAATAGGTGGAATCGCCATACAGCAAGTTAAATGCTTCGGCGGGACTGCCCACCGCAACTGGCGTCGAATTCACTATATCGCCCAGACGCTGGACCCTACTAGTGCCGCTACTGTCGTAATCCAACAAGCGATTACGCAAACTGGAATCCTCAACGCCGCGAACCCAGTTCACAATATTCTTAGCCTCGGCCACATTGTTGGAGTTCAGAAAGCCGAAGTTGGTCGCCGTGAATCCATTAGCACCCCACTCAAATGGCTTAACCTCATTCTGCGTCAATTTGCCATCGAGGTTCCCATCAATCCATGTCAGGATATGTCGGTTTGCCGCTGCATCACCTGTGTAAGCGCGCTGCGCGTCCAACGCTCCTGGCGTCAGATTGGCCATTGTCTTACGAGCATTCCAAAGCGTGGCCAGATTCTCTAGTTCCAATGCCGTACCGGGTGGCAGTCCGTCTGGACCTGCGGGGCCCGATTGGAAAATATCGGGGTTGCCACTGATATTATTCAGGCGTTTGAAGCGTGCACGCGGTGGCTGCACATTGGTATCGAAGTAGAACTGAATGACTGGATCGGTGACGTAGGTACCGAGCCTCTTGTCGTCATTCAAATCTTCACGCAGCAGACCTGCGCTGTCGACCCACATGCCCTGGATATCGCCGAGCCAACGCGCCTCGCGCGCCAAAGAATCCGTGCGTCGCGCTTCGAACAGCGCCTGGAAAACGGCGCCGAAACCGCGGCTACTGTTGGCAACAACTGCTGCCGCCGTACCAGACGATGTCTTCGACAGGATTGCCTGGAATACGCGCGCCAAGGACTCTTCCAATGCACCAGGATTGGTTACCAGGAAGTAAGTATCGGGAACGCCATCGCTACCGGGCGAGCCATCCGCCTGCTTCGCATCCCACTCCGACACGAGATCAGGTAAATCATTATTATTCGTGTCAGTAAAGCCACCGTATTTTGAAGCATACCAAAGCGGATCGTTCAGCAGTTTAGCGGCTGCGGTAGAGATGGAGGCAACATCATAGACGGCAGTCGTGGGCGGATCAGTCAAGGTGCAGTTGGTGCAACCACCACTTGCATTGATAGACCCCACGCCATTCGCGGCGACTGAACCCACAAAGATTGAAGGAGACGTTATATCGGTATAGTCGAAATTATAAATTCCGCTATGAAAATGCGGACCGTCATCAGTAGTTCCGCTGATGATGTAGCCAAAGCCCTGACCATTACCCGTAGAAGCGGAGACGGCATCCGTGGTCACACGAATTTTCGAACCCACGACTTGGTATTCGATATAGCCCCACATGTCTTGGTCGTAGTCACCGCCTTGGGCACTATCTTCCCAGTTAACATAGAATTTGCCATAACCATTCGCGACGTCAAGCGCAATGATCCGGAAGTCGACAATCGCGCCGCCACCAAAAGGTCCAGCGCCATTTGAACTAAGGTCCAAGCGGTAAGCGGGCAAGATCGTCACTTTACTACCGCTCGAGAGTACCACTTCAATTTTTGGCGTATTGGTCGCGAGCTGGATACCGTACGTGGTCACTTTTAAGGACTGCGTATCGGTCGTTGGTACCGCAGGCGTGGCGCGAATCTTATTGGTTCGTGCCCACCACGCCATACCTGCCATCAAGTAAGACCCCTCAAGCGCTCCAGCTTCCGGGCAGATTCCCTTCATAGCCCCGAGCGTGGTAAACGGTTTAATCGAACACAAGTTGTCGTCGGTTACGCCGTTCTCACCAATAAACACATTGCCAGTGAGGCCCTCTGCGACACCGACCTGATTGGTGAGTGACACGGGCGCCGGCGCACCGTCGAGTCCAGATGTGATAATGGCGCCGGTGCCGGACAAGGTGCCATCATAGGAGCTCGTGCTAGCATTGAAATTGATCACATTCATCGGCGAGCAATAGCGCGCCGGTTCCACCGGATCCACCCACGTGGTCACCGACGTCAAGCCGAGTGTCACGTCCTCAGCGCCTTGCGCGAATGCACTATTAGGCGAGCTCCCCGCCAAGTACCGAAGACTTTCGATGTAGAGCTCTGATATGGGATTTCCCCAGCCGGAGCACTGACCACCTTCGCCGGAGATACGGCCAGCCGAGTTAGCTGTAGGGGCGATACCAATTAATTGATAATCACATCCACCCAGATAGGTCCCATTCGTCAAGTACCCGAACATACGAAACCTATCGATCGTAGAAATAATTCCATTCACCCCCGCTATGACTGTTCCATTCGTAGCGACATTGATCTCCGCGCGCATATCAGCCATCGCCCGACGCAAAACGCCGCCCGATACATTCTTATGCCATGTCGGCGTAAATAGCGCGAATTTCAGATCGCCCTCGTCCCCGTACTGCTGCAGCAAACCAATGGGCTTACTTGCACCAGACGGATAGGTCTTGCATCGCTCAGTGCCAATCAACCCCGTCTTACAAACCTCTGTTCTGGCAACATACTCGCCATTTCCCTGACCAACCCCCAGTGCACGCGTCGTGTAATAACCGCTGCTAGCCCGGCGCGGATGCTCCGCACTTGCGTTCAAACCCGACTCAACCGCACGGTTTCCATTACTGCGAAAACCCGCATAGAACCCAGCCTGTCCATTATTACGCTCTTCGAACCAATGACATTGGGAACGCTCATTGGCGCCCCAAAGCTCGTAATTGCCGCTGACGGCACGAATGATGGGCGGCGCTGTATCGGCTTGGGACACATTATTCGGATTGGTAAGATTACAGAACGAAATTCCGGTAATACTTAAATTGGTTAGCGTAAAAACCGTATACGACGTAGCCTGCAATGCAGCATCACCTGGCACTGCCTTCTGCCCATTAAAAATGACGCTATTCGGATCAATGCGCAGCTCGACGTTCCCGTTACCCTGATCGACGCTAACCACACCGCCGACCATAAAGTTCGTTGTGCTGCCGGCAGGCGCTATTCGGATCTGATCGCCGACGTGATAATTAAGCACAGTGCCGAGCGGAAAGCGGATGGTATTGTCGTAAACGGCAGCATTCCACGGAGCCACATTCCAACCCGGCGTAGAATCTGTATCGGGCGAGTAAGGACCTAAGCGAATGGCCGCGCCCAGCGTAACCGTGACCGATGTAGGCACAGTCGGCGGCGTAAACGGCGTCAGTTTAGAAATATCATCGCCGTTATAGAATTTTGCCCAAGAATGCGCATCACGTGGAAGGTGCGAGCGCTCTAAAACGGTCAACGATCCACTGTCCGTTGAGCGTTTGCCGCCGTACAGCAATTTGCGCACTGCATCCATGCGCGACATGGATACCCAATTCATGAAATTACCGTGCCACTGACCTGGACAGTATCCAGTAGCGTCTACGGCGTTGGCCGGCACGAACCTATTGGTTCCCGTATCATAGGTGTAACACTTTTTCGAATCAAAATAGCCATAATAATCGATACTATGCTTATAAGTCGTCTCGGGCGTGCCGTTGCCGTCGAGATCGGTGTAGTCATTATAAGCTTTGTAAAAGAGCTGATGATCGCGTGACACGTTCAGCACCACCTGCGGTGCTACCGTCGTGCTGGTGCCGACCACCGGGAACTGCGTGAAATTGGCCATGGTTTCGGCAGATGTTCTAGCAGCATCTATCGACGAACTGGCGATCACCGAGAGAGCGGCGAAACTCACGATCAGGCCTCTGAACACGAGGTCCGTCGCACGACTGTTAGTAGTGTTCATGGATAGATCCTCAGGTGCCGTAGGCAAGATCGGTTAAACAAGTATCGGGACTGGCTTCACGCATCATCAAGCGGTAGTGACCCGCAGCACTTGCGCGCGCGTTAGCCAAATCTGCTTGGGATTGAACGTCAAAATAGCGAGCGGAGCCGCCCTTTGACCCACCCGTTGCCTGCTCATAGCCTTGCGACTGAGCGGCCGCGTTGCCAGGCACAATGGCGGCGGGGAGAAATACCGCTTGAATTGCAGCCTCGCCCGCGGTGGCAAACTTGTAATTGAAACGATCAATATAGGTGTCCGGATCGCTGGTATTTTCTGATGTCGCAGGAAACTCGAGACGCGATACAACTACGTCGTCAACAGTCAGCTTATCCTCCCAAAGATAATCCACTGTGCTTTCAAGGCCGCCGTCCCCTGCAGTGCATCCCGTGATACATGCAGTTGCGGCACTTCCAGTCACTTTAGTTCCGTTGGCCCATTTGAATTGGCATGCAACCACGTCGCGCAGCGACCGCAGTAGCGCGCTGCGTCCGACTTCAGCGCCTTCAAATGCTATTTCGTGATTGGCTGTGTTATTTGCCATATTGAGCTCTAGTGCAGTCCCGCGCATCGCAGTGACTGAAACCAGTGTAATCATCAGTAGGAATATCATTCCCAAAAAGAGTGCGAATCCGCCCTCTCGCCGGGCACCAAGCCGTGAACTGGATCGATTGATCTTCATGATCAAGTCCTTCAATTGGGAATCGTAGATGGAGCGGGGCGCATGCGATTTCGCAAGACCACACTGGCTTCGTAAGCGGTGCGCAGAAAGCGCTGCGCTGCGACGTCGGCGACAAAGGCCGACGTGTCTGTCGATAGATTGAAGGTACGAGCGTCGACTGGAAATGAGGTATCCCGCTGAGCGCTGCGCATAATGCCGGTCACACGCGCTCCTGTAATCGCGTCCCAGGGCTGAGCGGGTGCGGTCAGCGCCGAAACTTGAGTCGCGCTGCGCCAACCCGTATTCATCACGCGGTACTCAATTTGAAGTTGTTCCATCCCCTCGGCGACCGCTTCCGTTGTCCAGGTGTTTCCGGAGAGAAAGGAACGCATTAAGGTCGGTATGGCTATGGGGGTGTCGCCGTCGTCTGCGGTTAAACAAATGTCATCGACGCCGGGATCGCTACAACTACGAACCCAGAACATTTCTGCGCTGTAGGGCGAGATGAGATATTGGCGTCCCGGCTGGTTGGAGGTCGTCAGCGTGGTATTTGGCGAAGAACCCGGGTACAGGAAGCCCACTTCTCCCGTAATCGTCCGTACGTAATATTGACTTGTGTCGAGTGTCGCCGCAGGGCTAATTACATCGGGCCCAGCGTAGCGGACCATGACGACATCAGTATTTGGCTGATAGTTGGCCGCGTCGAAACAACCGGTGAGGGCCGACGGTATAGTTGCGGCTCCATCGAAAGCTTGAATGCCACTGGTTAAGTTCCTGGCCCAACCGGCCGTGCATACGGTGGCGGTTGAATCGCTTCCGGAGATGGCACGACGTGGCACTGTGCCCCAGTGATCGGCCATTCTGAGCGATTGCGCGATGCGATCGACCGCAAAGCGCATATTTTCTTGCATGAAATTGGCGCCTTCCATGACTCGGTAGGCTGCCCTATTGGCAAGGAAAATCTGAATCAGGCCAGCCATCATCAACAGGCCTATGGCCATGGCGATCACTAACTCGATCAGCGTAAAGCCTTTACTCATACGTCGGGTAAAACTTTGCATATAAGCCTCTGAGTTGGGCATTACATGGGGAACACGTCAAACGCAATCTTCTGCTCCGCGCCAGACTCGCCCCAGAACACTGTCAGCGTGTGCACTTGAGAAGGCGCGACCGCGCGTGTGATTTCAAACTTCTTAGCAGTAGGAGACGGTGGCAGCTTTGCCGTAACTTGGGTGGTGAGCCAGAACACATCATTGTTAGCAGATTGCTGCAGCGTGCATGCCGTCAAGCATTGTGTGGACGCCGCAATTCCAGTGGGAATGCGATAATCCACCTGCTCCATCCAATCGACATTACCAATCACCGGTCCGCGAAAAGCCTCTTGCATGGTCGTGCGCATGCGATCCGCCATGCCGCGCGCAAGTATCGTGGCTTGTGATCGCGCACCAGCGTCCTTGGTGTAGGACATGCCTTTCAACTGCATGATCGCAACGCCGATGAGCCCGATGGAGAACACGACGATTGCCACAAGCATCTCGAGAAGGCTGAAGCCTCTCGCGAGCTTGCCTTGGGGTCGTTGGTGGTGACGTCGCTTCATACTTGACTCCGTGCCGAAGGACATTGGGTTTGTGCTCAGCGTACAGACTAACCGCGCGTCGTAGAAAGACCAGCTAAGTCCGATGGTTGGAAGTTCGATGCCGACGAGTGGAGCGCTCGGCCATGTAATGTGGTGTCCCGTAGTTAACACAAACCCTAGTTCCGACGGATTTCGTCATCAGGCAAGGCCCGAAGGTGAGATCGATCAGCTTGCGCTGCATGTCGCGCGATCGACCGCAAACAACTTGTTGCGGGCGGGACCGAAGGCAGAAATAGCTCTGCTACGGCGCCGACGAGTAACGCAGCATGGCGACGAAGGGCGCGAAAAATAGTTCATGACAGTTATGGGACACCACACTGGCATCAGCGACTGATGCCTCCGGTATGACTGAGCGGCTCGGACTTTCAAGAATCCGGTGCAGCCAATGCTGGGCCGGATTCGGCGATAAACGCGAGCCAGAACGGCTTCGCCATCGGCAGCCGAGTGACCCCTGCAGGCAACCGGGCGCACAACGAAAAAGGGCCTGCGCGATTTCTCGTGCAGACCCTTAGGTTTTCTGGCTCCCAGAGCAGGGATCGAACCTGCGACCCAGTGATTAACAGTCACTTGCTCTACCGCTGAGCTATCCGGGAACGGGCAAGAGCGGAATAATGCAAACCTCTAGCGCCAAGGTCAAGCCTTTCGGCGGTTGGTTTGCTCCATTTTTAGGCTTCGACCTTCAAACGGTAGCAGGGCCTGTACGGTTCGGTTCCCGGCAGCTTCATGCGGTGCTGATCGACAAAAGCCTGCAGCAATCTGTCCATGGCTTCCATGATGATCGGCTCGCCGCTGATTTCGTAGGGCCCGTGCGCCTCGATGGCGCGGATGCCCTCCTCTTTGACGTTTCCGGCGACGATGCCGCTGAAAGCACGGCGCAGATCGGCAGCCAGCTCGTGCACTGGGCGGCCGCGATGCAAATCGAGCTTGGCCATGGCCTCGTGTGTGGGTACAAAGGGATGCTGGAAGGCCTCGGGGATTTTTAAGGTCCAGTTGTAGAAGAAGGCGTCCTTGGTTTCGACACGGTGTTCGGTGACTTGGGCGATGCCCTGACGCACGTGGCGCGCGACTTCTACCGGGTCGCCGACAATGATCCGGTAGCGCTGCGCTGCGGCGTCGCCGAGCGTGAGACGCAAGAATGCGTCGATTTGCTCGAAGTATGCCGCGCTTTGCTTCGGGCCAGTCAGAACTACTGGGAACGGCACGCGCTCATTGTCTGGATGCAGCAGGATGCCGAGCAGATAGAGAATTTCTTCTGCCGTGCCGACGCCGCCCGGGAATACGACGATGGCGTGACCTAAGCGCACGAAAGCTTCGAGGCGTTTTTCGATGTCCGGCATAATGACGAGGTGGTTTACGATCGGATTCGGCGACTCTGCCGCGATGATGCCGGGCTCGGTGATGCCAATGTAGCGGGTGTCAGCGATGCGCTGTTTTGCATGCGCGATCGTCGCCCCCTTCATTGGGCCCTTCATTGCACCTGGGCCGCAGCCGGTACAAATGTCGAATGCCCGCAGCCCGAGTTCGTAGCCCACCTTCTTGGTGTACTCGTATTCATTGCGCGCAATGGAGTGGCCGCCCCAACACACCACCATATTGGGCGCGAGTTGGGCACGTAGGATGCTGGCGTTGCGCAGAATGTCGAAGACGGCGTTGGTGATGCCCTCAGGCTCGACCAGACTGGCGCGAGTTTTGATCTCATTCTCGACGTATAAAATGTCGCGCAATACCGCAAACAGCAATTGACGGATACCGCGAATGAGCTCGCCATCAACGAAAGCTTGGCACGGCGCGTTGATCAGATCGAGCTTGACGCCACGATCTTGTTGTACAACCCGCACATCGAAATTTGGATGACGCGCAAGCACAGCGCGAGCGCTATCAGTCTCGGAGCCGGTCGTCAGTACGGCGAGCGTGCAGCGGCGAAATAGATCGTACAACCCGCCTGTCGTGGCCGCCGTGAGTCGGCTCACTTCAGCTTTCGAAAGCACATCCATTCCGGCTTCCGGATTGATGCGCGCACTGATGGGACGATGATTCATTGACGCGATTCCTTGCATGACGCGGCGCGATAGCCGCGTGTCCTTTGTTGAATTGGCGTGGGCTGCGTGTTCTCAGGCGTGTTCGACAAGCTGCGTGACAGGCACGCCGCCCTTAATCAAGCGCGCGTCGAAACCGCGCTCGTTGAGCAAAAATGTAGCCGATGCGCTGCGTCTGCCGGTATCGCAATAGACCCAGAACTCACGGCTGGCATCCAGCTCTTTGGTCAGTTGGCGCAGGCGAGCCAATGGAATATTGAGCGCACCCGGCAAATGTCCACGCGCGAACTCGCCGGCCACTCGTACATCCAGCAGCGTCGCGTCCGAAGTCAGGTCGCTAAGCTGCACTTCACGCATCAGCGGAGCTTTGAGCAGGCGCGTGAAAGCGGTACTGGAGAGGCGCATCAATGCACAGCGGGTCAAGGCGCGCACCGTGGCATTGCGCGGTTCACCCGAAACCAAGGCTTCTTCGCCGAAGCCGCGTCCGACGCCGAGTTGCGCGAGTTCTTCCTCAGAATGGCCGTCGGGATCTTCGAGCAATACCTGCGCGCGGCCTTCGGTGATCACATAGTAGTAATCGCCAGGATCCCCTTGGCGCAAAATGATGTTGCCCGCATCAAATGCCACCGGCTCCATGCTCGCGAAAATTTGCGCGATATTGCCTGGTGGAATGCGCAGGAAAGCCTTGCTCTGCAACAAGGATGTCATCCAATCGGGCGCATCGGAATTGGCGCCATCGACAAAGTCGACGTCATCGACGTCACGCGCTTCGACACCGCCAGTTTGCGACCACGTCAACATGACGTCGAGCAATTCGCGATCGACGAACAAGATCTGACAGGATTTGAGGCAGATCGCCGTCGCGGAGCGCCGCTGGCCTGGCGCCAAGGTGTAGCGCGCCTCGGCATCAACGGCACGCAAGCGCACCGCTGACTGCTCCTCGATCAGCTCAATCTCGCCTTCAATGAGATAAGCCTGCGTGCGTGCCAATTCGCCGCGACTGAAGATCGTCTTGCCCGGCGAATAGTTGACCAGACTACTCTGCTTAGCTAGCTGTGCACGATCGGAAGGGACAAGCGTCTGCAAAGGCACGAAGCGCCCGAACAGGCTGATGTTCACCATTGAATACGGCCCGGTGGATCGCAGAAGGCCCGCGATTCTATGCCTTGATGCGGCCAGTGACGAGTGCGCTGTGCAAACACTTAGATCGGCAGGCGCGCGTCCACATTTTTACGGCCATCGACGAAGCGCTTGGCTGGCGTAACGAAAAGCTTTGCAGATGCCGCTATCGGATCGGCGAAGTGCGCCACCCGTCGACGACATTGGCTGCCGAGCGTCGAATCTCCGCCCATCGCGCACATAAAAAAAGCGGCCGACTTGTGGTCGGCCGCTTGCGTCAAACAAAGGCTGGTGCTAAGGCTTAGAAGCTGTAGCGGAAGCCCAACTGCACTGCCCAACGCGATTCAGCGCTGTTGTCGCGACGGATGAACTGCTCCGGCGTCTGGATCACGTCGTAGATGTAGCGACCCGAGGCGTCGATACCGGCGAAGTTGACGAAGCTGCGCGCCTGTCCACCGTTGGATTGGAATCCAACTTCCTCGATGTGGCCCCAATCCTTGTTGATCAAGTTGCCCACGTTGAGGAGGTCGAACCAAATCTCTGCCTTGTGTTCAGAGAAGAAGCCCGGCAATTCCTGCGTGATGCGCAGATCAAGGTTGTGCGCCCAAGGTGCATATGCCTCATTACGCGGCACTGCGCTGCCTGCAAAACGGGTGAGCCCAT
>Ga0105044_10004329_pt1 | contig 19512 bp, 18 predicted proteins | sample MAT01_FD_78092 | JGI IMG/M metagenome (GOLD analysis project Ga0105044, IMG submission 78092) | Freshwater microbial communities from Lake Fryxell liftoff mats and glacier meltwater in Antarctica - MAT-01 | ecosystem: Environmental > Aquatic > Freshwater > Ice > Liftoff microbial mat | place...
GGTGGTCGACGTCGGCATCCAACGGATGTTCGAGGCGATCGCCGGTCATTCGGGGGATGTCATCCTGGGCAGCCACGACGGGGACTTCCTCCCCCAGGTCACCGATCTCCTGGAACGTGATCGCCAGGTCGGGGTGCTCGCCTTCCGCGAGTTCCTGAACGTCGGCTACCTGGACCTGGTCGAACGTGGGCTGGAGATCCTGGATCTGGAGTCCGACGCCCGCTGCTTCAACAGTGTGTTGCCACGCCTGCGGATCATCGACCTTGCGACCTTCGACGCCACTGCGTTTCTGTGACTGCGAGCCGACACTGGCTGCCGAGCTCCCAGGACGAGGCCGGCATCCGGCTGACCTCGCAACGCTCACTGTGGACGACGAGGTCGCATCGGTCGCGCCAGACTCCCGGGGCTGGTTGAGGTGATCCGGCTCGACGGTGGTCACATTCCCGCCGTCACCGGTTCAGTGCATTTCGGTCGTCTGTTGGCGGGCCGAACATCACGGTGAGTGACCGACTGGTCGCCACTTCGGCGCTCACGGTCGTCCACTCACCGGTAGATTGACCCGATGGCAGCCCGGCGAAGCAAAGCGCTCCTCGATGCGTTGGCGATCGTCGCCCCCGGACAACCCCTGCGCGAGGGGCTCGACCGCATCTTGAAAGCGTCAATGGGGGCACTGATCGTGGTCGGCGACGGACCCGAGGTGCTGAACATCTGCTCGGGTGGCTTCCTGCTCGATGCGGCCTTCTCCCCCCAGCGACTCAGCGAGCTGGCCAAGACCGACGGTGCGATCATCCTCGCCTCAGACGCCACCCGGATCGCCCGGGCCAACGTCCATCTGGTGCCGAATCCCAATGTGCCGACCACCGAGACCGGGACCCGGCACCGGACGGCCGAACGGGTGGCCCGCGCCATCGGTGTGCCGGTGATCTCGGTGAGCGAGGACATGGCCGTGCTCACCATGTACATGCACGACGCCAAGCACCAACTCGACACCATTCCCTCGATTCTGAACCGGTGCAACCAGGCCCTGCAGACGTTGGAGAGGTACCGCAATCGACTCGTCGAGGTTTCGTCCTCGCTGACGGCGTTGGAGATCGAGGACCTGGTCACGGTCAACGACGTGGTGACGCTGCTCCAGCGGACCGAGATCGTGATGCGCATCTCCGAGGAGATCGAGCGTTATCTGGTTGAGCTCGGGACCGATGGCCGACTGGTCCGCCTCCAGCTCAACGAACTGATGGCCGGCGTCGAGGACGATCGACGCCAGGTGGTGTTGGACTACTTCCAGCCGGACGCGTCCTGGAACCTCGAGCAGGCCATGGCCACCCTCTCGGATCTGGAGACCGATCAGCTGCTCGATGTCGAGACGGTGGCCGAGGCGCTTCATCTGTCCGGCGGCACCACGGACCTCGACGGCAGCTTGCAGGCCCGCGGCTATCGGATGTTGGCTCGGGTCCCGCGACTGCCCGCCGACCTGGCATACCGGCTCATCGATGACTTCGGGACGCTGGACAAGCTCATGCGAGCTACGCCGGATGATCTGGCCTCGGTGTCAGGCGTGACCGACCAGTGGGCGCTCCAGGTCAAAGAGGCCTTGGCCCACATCGCCGAGACGTCGATCCTCGACCGGTACAACTGACTCGTGCGGCCATTTCGCTCGTGCAGCCATTCGGCTGATCGAGCGATCGCTGCCGAGCGGTAAGAATCGTCGGCATGACTCATCTCGCGCTCAGCACCGGCACACCGGCGTTCCTGGCCGGCCCGGCCGATGGCTCGACGCCCACGACCGGGCTCGTCCTGTGGCCCGACATCTTCGGGCTTCGTCCTGTTTTCGAAGGACATGCCCAGCGCCTCGCCGACGATCACCGGTGGGCGGTCTGTGTGATCGAGATGTACCCGGGGCAGGAGACGCTGGCGGTGCAGGATCGCCATGGTGCGGCGGCCGCCTTCCAGGACGACGACAAGCTGGCCGACCTCGAGGCGGCCATCGGGCTGTGCGGGACGGCCGAGACACACGTGATGGGGTTCTGTATGGGCGGGATGTACGCCATGAAGAGTCTCGCGTCGAGTTCGATCACTCGTAGCGTGGCCTTCTACGGCATGGTGCACGTACCTACGGGGTGGGCGGGTGAGGGTCAGCGCGATGCCGTGGACTTCATTCGGCCGCGCCCCGAAGATCTCCTGGCGGTCTTCGGCGGTGACGACCCGTGGTGTCCCGAAGCAGATCAGGACGAGTTGGAGGCACTCGGCGCACAGGTGGTGCGGTACCCGGGCGCCGGGCACGGTTGGGCGCAGGATCCCGATCGCGAGGGCTACCGGGCCGCCGACGCGGCTGATGCCTGGACGCGGGCGGAGGCGTTCCTGTCGGGCGACCGATAAAGGGTGACCGGTTGGGCCCCTATTTCGAGCGGATCTCCAGCTGGCGGCGATTGAGGATCCGGTAGGACCCATCGAGCTGCTCCATCCACCCGAGCCGCAGGAAGCTGGAGATGGCCTTGTTGACTCGCTCGCGGCTGGCTCCGACCAGTCCGGCCAGCTCCTCCTGGGTGATGGGGATCTCGAACTCGTCGCTCTCGCCGGCCAGGTCGAGGAGGTGCTTGGCCGTCCGCCCGGTCACGTCCAGGAAGAACGAGTCGGCCAGAGCCTCATCCATGGCCCGGAGCCGGCGGGTCAACATGGCGATCACCCGCCAGAGCAGCTCCGGCCGGGATTCCCACAATTCCTGTAACGGCGCGTACGGGATGTCGAGCACGGTCGACGCCTCGAGAGCGCGCGCCTCGGCCGAGCGGCCGAGGCGGTCGAACAGGCTCATCTCGCCGAACAGGTCGCCGCGTTCCATGAGGGCAACCATGGACTCCCGACCGTCGAAGCTCTTGTTGGAGATGGCGATGCGGCCGGAGCCGACGATGTAGAGCGACGCAGCTCCGGCGCCCTCCTCGAAGATGACATCGCCTCGAATCAGGGTGAGCTCGGTGGAGCGGGCCAGGAGGTGCTCCACCGCCTGGGCGTCCAACTCGTCGAACAACTCGATGGCTGAAATGAGACCCGGGTCGAACACGGGAGCCAATCTAGTGCCGCTCGTCACAGGTCCGATCATGCGACGCCGGTATCGTCGAGTCGTGACGTCGGAACGGCCCGTGTGGTGCATCGTGGTGGCCGGCGGTTCGGGATCCCGGTTCGGGGGAGCCAAGCAGAACATGGACCTTGGCGGCCGCTCGGTACTGGAACGTTCGATCGAAGTCGCCGCGGGGTCGTGCGACGGCGTGGTGGTCGTGAGAGCGGCGGCCGAGGCCGAGGAGTCAGCGATCGGCGGCGATGGGGTCGACGCTGTCGTGGTGGGGGGCGTCACCCGATCGGAGTCGGTCCGCGCCGGGCTCGAAGCGATTCCGAGCGACGCGGCGTTCGTGTTGGTGCACGATGCCGCTCGCCCGTTGGCCACAGCCGCCTTGTTCGATCGGGTGATCCGTGCGCTGCTCGACGGCGCGGATGCCGTGGTGCCGGCTGTTCCAGTGGTCGACAGCGTCCGGCATCGTGCCACTGGGTCACTGGACCGGGCGGATCTGGTGGTGGTCCAGACCCCGCAGGGGTTTGTGGCCGATCAGCTCCGACAGGCCCACGCTGCGGGTGGCGAGGCCTCGGACGATGCGGCGCTGGTCGAAGCGCTCGGGGGAGCTGTGACGCTGGTCGACGGCGAGCTGTCGAATCTCAAGCTGACCTACCCGCACGACCTGCACACGGCCAGAGCGTTGCTGGATGCGAGACTGCCGGAGTGAGCATGCGGGTGGGCAACGGTTTCGACGTCCACCGCTTCACCGAGGATCCCAGCCGAGTCCTGGTGCTTGGCGGTGTTCGGATCGACGGTGAGCGTGGCCTGGAGGGACACAGCGACGCCGACGTGGTGGCCCATGCCTGTGCCGAGGCCCTGCTGGGGCCGTCCGGTCTGGGTGATCTGGGAACGCACTTCCCGGATACCGATTCGGCCTGGTCGGGAGCGGACAGCATGGCGTTGTTGGCCGAAGTCGTTCGTCTCGTGGCCACCGCCGGTTGGGTTCCGGTCAACATCGACTGTTCCGTGGTGGCCGAGCGCCCCAGGATCGCCCCGATCCGAGACGAGATGTGTCGCCGACTCTCCGCGGTGGTCGGCGCGCCGGTGACGCTCGCCGGCCGGCGGGCCGAAGGCCTCGGGGCCATCGGGCGCGTCGAGGGCATCGCCTGCTTCGCCACCGCACTTCTGGAGGGACCATGAGTCCACGACCCCCCCGCAAGCGGCCGTCGGCTGCCCCGCGATCCGGCCCGGCCCCACGTTCCGGTGCGCCCAGTCGGCCGGGCGGCTCGTCCAAGTCCGGTGGTTCCAAGGCTGGCGCGGCCCCCAAGTCCGGTGCCCCGAAGGCCGGTGCCGCCCCCAAGTCCGATCGACCCAAGTCCGATCGACCCAAGTCCGATCGGCCCTCGTCCGGGCGCGCCTCGAGCGGGCCGAGGGCCGGGGTCCCGTCCGGCCCGGGTTCGGGCCCGTCGAAGGGTTCCAAGGCGCCCCGCCGCACTCCGGCCGGCCGGGGCGCCAACACCTCGGGTGCGCGCCGCGCCGTTCCCAAGGGACTGGGTGGGATGCAGGTCGAGGGGCGCCAAGCCGTGCGGGAGTTGCTGTTGGCTGGACGTCGTCGGGTGACGGAGATCCTGATCGCCGACGACGTGGACCGGGCCGACGTGTTGGATGACATCGCAGAACTGGCCAACGACCTGAAGGTCACTGTCCGGCCGATGTCACGCAAACGCATCGACGCGGCCAGCCACACCGAGGCCTCCCAAGGGGTGATCGCCCACGCCGCGGAACTGCCGGAAGCGGATCTCGACGATCTGTGCCGTTCGACCGATGGGGTGCCGTTCCTCCTGGCACTCGACGGGGTGACCGATCCTGGCAACCTCGGCGCGTTGATCCGGACAGCCGAGTGCGCGGGCGTCACCGGGGTCGTTCTGCCTCGTCACCGTGCGGTCCACGTCACGCCGACGGTCACCAAGGCCGCGGCGGGAGCGGTCGAGCACGTTCCCATGGCGCTGGTCGGGGGGCTTCCGGCAGCGATCTCTCGAATGTCCGATCTCGGGATCTGGGTGGTGGGGCTCGACGCAGGCGGGGACCGCTCCATCCACGATCTGGACATTGCGCCTGACGCGCCGGTCTGCCTGGTTCTGGGGGCCGAGGGTGCCGGGCTGTCCCGTCTGGTCCGCGAGCGCTGCGACACCATGGCGTCGATCCCCATGCGTGGTCAGCTCGGTTCGTTGAACGTCTCGGTCGCTGGTGCCATTGCCTGCTTCGAGATCGTCCGTCGGCGTGGGTGAGAAACGTCACACGAGGCCGGGTGGTCGGCGCCGACTGTCGGCAGCGTTGGCCCTGGCTCTCGCCACCTCGGTGGCGGGCTCGTGCACCAAGGACGCACCATCGACCCCGGAGCTCGACCCTTCGCCGGTCTTTCGATCGGGTTCGGTCGGCAACGAGGAGTCGCTGGGCGGGGTCGACGCCACGATGGCGCAGGTCGACGCATTCACCACGTCGCCCCAGGGATTCCCGCGGCTCGCTGTCACCGTGAGTTCTCGCAACACCGGCACGGTTCGGCGCGAGAACCCCGATGTCCAGCTTCGCTGCGACGAGTCGCCTCGCGGCGGTGACTGGTTCCTCGGCTCGACGTGGGAGCCGTCGTCGCTCATCGACGGGGGCGGCCGATCGGAGGGGGTCGTCTACCTGGGCTTCCCCGCGAAGCCCGAGGACGGACGATTCACCGTGCCCACGTGCACCGGAGCGAAGCTCACCCTCATCCGGGTGGACGACGAGACCGGTCAACGGATAGAGGTGGCGATTCCGCTCCCGGAGGATCTGATCTCCGACGCGATCGACGCAGCCACCGGTCCGGCGTTGCCGCTCCCGCCCCGGTCATCCTGAGCGCCGGTCAGACGATCGGGTCGCCGGGCATCACGGGCTCCGGATCTCGCTGGGATCGTCGCGCCACCAGGAGCCCGATGCCCACCACGAAGCAGCCACCAGCCAGCAGGCGTTGCCGGAGGACGAGGCGTGCGCACTGATCAACGGTCGACTGCTGGGTGAAGTCGTCGATGCTCGGATCGCCGCTCCTGACCACCGAGCCAGCAGCATCCCGAGGTAGGAGGGCCGACCCGCAGGTGGTTGTCCCGGACGAGAGGTCGATTGCCGCGACGATCCCCCCGAGGAGGAGGATCAGCATGGCGGCAGCCGTCAGGGCGGGACGCGAGAAGCGGCTCATGACGTCGAGACGCTAACCCTCGATGCCGGTCGACGGCCGCTACCGTCTAGGAGTGGACCACGACACCCTGGCCGACTATCGGCAGAGCATCGACAACATCGACGCGGCGCTGGTCCACCTGTTGGCCGAGCGGTTCAAGATCACCCAACGGGTCGGCGCCTTCAAGGCCGCGTCTGGTCTTCCGCCCAGTGATCCCGAGCGAGAGGCCGACCAGGTGGCTCGGCTCCGTGGCTTGGCGTCCAACGCTCACCTCGACCCCGAGTTCAGCGAGAAGTTCCTGCGGTTCATCGTCGAGGAGGTGATCCGACATCACGTCGAGATCGCTGCGGAACACGGGGACCTCGATGGCCCGCTCGACGCCGGGGAGTAGCGGCGCCGAACAACCCTGCCTTCATGACCCGCCTTCACAATTGCCCATTCTCGGTGGGCTCAGTTGCGCCGAGCGCAACTGGAGCCGCCGAGAACTGGGGTGCTCGAGCCGGATGTCAGGATCGAACTGACGACATCCGCTTTACAAGAGCGGTGCTCTACCAACTGAGCTAATCCGGCGGGAGTCCACGACACGCCGCAGACGACCGGTTGAGTCTACGGGAGCACTTCGCCACGGCGACGTGTGCCGGGAGCGGGAACGCACGAGCTCGCCGGCTTCGAGGTGCTCCTGACCCGCTAGCGGGAGGCGTTCCAGCTGAGGAGGCAGGCGTTGGCGTCGCCCTCGCGACGGAAGGACGAGGTGTAGGCGAAGCTCCTCGACGTGTCGTCTGTCAGGCTGGGAATGGCGCCCACGTAACTCCTGCGCCGCTCGACGATGGACTCGAGGCCCTCGTTCACGTTGAAGGAGCGGAACTGATCTGCGGTGATCGTCAGCGTGGTGGACCCACGACCGATCAGCCAGGTGATGGTCCAGTCGTCCCCGCCGCCGTCATGGATTCGGAGCCGACCTCGTCCGCCATCGATGACGTCGATGTAGTCGCAGCGGTTCGCAGCGAGTGACGTGGAGAAGTACCAGTTCCCCTCGGTCGGAGCGGCAGGCAGCGGGATGAACGGCGCAACGACCAGGATGGTGCTGGTCGTCGTCGCGGGGATGGTCGGTGGGATGGTTGTGGTGACCACTGGGGCTGTCGTCGCAGGTTCGCCCGTCGGCGCGGTGGTCGGTGTGGCGAAATTCGTGTCGCACGAGCCTCCGCCAGGGCCGCCCGTGACCGTGGTGGAGATCGATCCGCTGATCACCAGCGGGGACCCGGAATCCACTCGGCCCGACCAGCGGATCGTGGCCGTACCGCCCGACAAGCCGGGGGGCGACAGGCTGACCTCGTCGGCGAACGAACCGTCCGCCTGGATCGGAACAACCCGGGGTGGTTGGCCGTAGGGCACATAGAACGTGATGGATCCTCCGCTGGTCGATCGGGTGATTCGGAGGGTCAACGGGTCCGCAGGAATCCCAGCGCACACACCACCGACGTTCGTGACATCGACGACGACGTCCTCGCCAGAAGGGGCGCTGATGGGCAAGGTTGTGGTTGTGGTCGGTGCTGCGGCCGGCTCGACGCTGGTCGTTGTCGAACCCGACGAGTCCGGTGTCGAGCCGACCGTGCTGTCCGGTGTCGGCGGGACCGTGCTGTCCGGTGTCGGCGGGACCGTGGCGGGTACATCGGCGTCACCGTCGTTGCCGACCGGGCGAGCGAATGTTCGATTGGTCAGCAGGTCAACCAGTATCAGTTCCTGGAGCGCCTCGGCTGCTGTGGTGATCTCCGTGACGTCTTGCTCGGCAAACCCAGACCACGACGGGCCGCTGTAACTTCGGCGACCGGTCGCGGGGGCCGTCAGGGGATTGCCGCATGCACACTTGACGACCGGGCGGCCCTTGGCGTCAACGAGTACCGCAGTCCCAGCCTGCAGAACGGCAGGAATCCTGGTGGCGACGCGGCCCTTGAGGCCGTGGTTGGTGACCGCCGTATCGGAGCGAAGGACCGCTGGGGTCAGGGTGGCGACGTAGGCGTCGATGTCGGTGGGTTGAATTCCGAGCACCCCGGCCCACGCACCTGCGATGCCGGGGTTGGCGTTCAGGAAGGCGACCATTTTGGTGGCGTCGCAACTCGCAGCGTTTCGAGTTCCGCCATAGAGGCCCGGGGTGTCGCCCGTCTGGGGTCCACCGGCTCCCACGACGCCAACTACCGGGGTCGACGGGCCGGTTGATGCTTGGTCTCCAGGAGTCGCTGGAGGTGGTTCGGTGGTTGTCGTTGATTCCGGGGCGGAGGCAGACGACCTGACGTTGACGAGTCCGATGTTCGGGTCGATCGGCGACGATGCCGCGACCGGCCCTTCCACGCTGGCCATGAAGGGATTGGCGCCGATGTCCGACGCTTCAACGCGGGTGAAGGAGGTGGTAGCGACCTCGTCGCCATTTCCACACGAGGCCAGGATCAACGCCGCGCACACGAGAGTCGAGAGAGCTCCGACCGCTGAACGTCGGCGGATCGGGGAGCTGTTCGATGGTGCGGCGGCCAACGCAGCCAGGTCTCGGGGGGATGCCATGGTGGACAACTTCCTGTTGGATCTCCAGTTCCATCGGCGACGGCGTCGAAGAACTGAGACGACGGAGGTGATCCGACACCACGTCGAGATCGCCGCGGAACAAGCGGTCCCCGAGGTCCCGCTCGACTGCGCTCGAGCCGGCTGTCAGGATCGAACTGACGACAACCGCTGTACAAGAGCGGTTCTCCACCAACTGAGCTCATCCGGTGGGAGTCCGTGACTTGCCGCAGACGACATGGCCATCCGACGGGAGCGCCTCCTCCGGAGCGCCGGGTAACTGGGCTGACGCAGGAAGCCTGCACGCTGAATCGGCGGGTGAGATCTGTCGCCCGGCCGATCGTCGATCTGGACGAGTCGGTCAGCGACCAGCGCGAGAACAACGGAGATGGCAGAGTTTCTCGCGGTGAGCTGGGAATGAGCCGCAACGCACGATGGCTCACCAAGTTCTTCGTCGTCGCAGCCTTCGTATCTGTCCTGGGTTTCCACGAGACATGGTGTTTCGTTTCGTTCTCACCCGGAGGACTCTGCCAGCGTTCAGATGGATCGCTGTGGAGGGGAACGTCTGGCACATGCGCCGGCTACGAAGACCCCGACTGCTCGGAATCCGTCTGTGAGCCGAGCGTGCTGCTGTCGGAGGATTCGAGACAGTCGTGTCACTGGATAGTCACCAGGTCTCGTGTGCCAGCGTCAGGAGTTCCGCCCTACTTCAGCGGCGAGGCGCCTGGCTCGGGGCTTCCGGGAGACTGATCTCCAGCGGAGCGCTGAACCTACGACTCTGCGGCCGATCCCGCGGGCGAATGTGACAACCAGCGCCGGGTGCTTGCGTGGTGCAATGATTCCTCCATGACTCTTCGTGTTGTTCAGTGGGCCACAGGAACCGTGGGCATCCATGCCGTTCCCGCCATAGCCCGGCATCCCGATCTCGATCTGATCGGCCTGTGGGTACACAGCCCCGACAAGGTGGGCCGCGACGCCGGCGAGATCTGCGGGGTTGAGGACTTCGGAGTGGCCGCCACCAACGACGTGGATGCGCTGCTCGACCTGAAACCCGATGCCATCTGCCACACCGCGCATTCCGACGTGCGGCCAGGCGCAGTGGTCGAGGACCTGTGTCGCTTCCTGGCGGCTGGCATCAACGTGGTGAACACCAGCTACGTGGCGCTGCTCGATCCGTCGGTGGCCGGCCCCGGGGTCCTGGACCAGTTGGAGGCTGCCTGTCGCGAAGGTGGCAGCAGCGTCTACACGTGGGGGATCGATCCGGGCTTCGGCAACGTCGGCCTCACCGTTCCCGCCCTGGAGATGTGCGAGCGGGTGGACCGGATCACCATGAGTGAGATCGTGGATTACGCCACCTGGGACAACCCGTTCACCATGTTCGAGATCATGGGCTTCGGCAAGGCGTCGGCAGCGGAGAGTCTCCTGCTCTCGCCGGGCTCGACCACCATTGCGTGGGGCCCGGTCCTCAACCTGGTGGCCACTGCCATGGGTGTCCAACTGGAGGACATCACCGAGCGCCACGAGATCGTCCTGGCCGATGAGGAGTTCGAGATCGCCTCGGGCACCATCCCGGTCGGCGGCATCGCCGCCATGCGGTTCTGGGTCGAGGGTTGGGTGGGTGGCGAGCCCCGGATCATCCTCCAGCACGTGACCCGGCTCCGACCCGGTCAGGTTCCGGAGTGGCCGTCCTACCCGGCTGGCGGCGAGAGCGGCTATGTCATCGAGGTCGAGGGCGAACCGTCGCTGAAGCTGACGCTGTCGGTCGATTCGACCCGAGGTGACCACAACACCGCCGGGTGTCTGGCCACCGCGGCCGCGGTGGTCAACGCCATCCCGCTGGTCTGTGCTGCGGACCCGGGCGTGCTGACCTGGCTCGACCTCCCCGTGCACGCCGCACCTCACGTCATGACCGGCGGCACGCCGCGCTGATCGCCCGCTCACGGCCGGTGGCCGGATCCGCGCCACTGCTCAGGAGTAGGGTTTTGCCATGACCACGACGCCCGCGCGACCACGCGGCCCCGCAACGGGGACCACCACGAATCGTGGCCTGATCCTCGTGGTCTTCGCCGTGCTGATCGGCATCATGTTGCTCTGGCAGGGTGGGGGCAGCGGACAGGATGTCGTAGCGGGCGAGGACGTGCTGACCAACCAGGGCACCGACGCGGGTGGAACCGGCGGCGACGGCGCCACCACGACCGAGGCGCCACCGGCCACCGTGGTCCCACCGGCGCAACTCCTGGTGGTCATTGCCAACGGGTCGGGGACCACCGGGGTGGCCAAGACCCGAGCAACGCAGCTTCAGGGACTGGGCTATCCCAACACCACCTTCGTCAACGCCGCCGGCGTTGTTCCGACCACTGCGGTGTACTTCGTGCCGGGCGCAGAAGCGGACTCCAAAGCGGTTGCAGCCGTCCTGGGCCTTCCGGCGGCGAGCGTTGCCGCCATCCCGACGCCCGCCCCTGTGGCGGACATGAAGGACAACAAGGTGCTCGTCGTGCTCGGTCAGGACGCGTTGAATCCTGCGCCCGCGGGTGCCACCACCACCGTCGCCCAGTGACCTCGCCGGCGATCAACGACCCGGCGGCGCTCCTGGCGCCGTTCGTCTCGTCCCCGGCGACCTCCATGATCGTGGTGGATTTCGACGGTTCGCTGTCGCCCATCGTGGTCGATCCGGCCACGGCGCTCCCCACCGCGGGGGCACCGGAACTGCTGGAGGATCTGGCGCTTCGGTTCGGCCAGGTCATGGTGGTGTCCGGCCGGCCGCTGGCGTTCCTGCTGGAGCGACTCCCGCATTCGATCGACCTGGTCGGGCTCTACGGCCTCGAGGGATGGTCGAACGGTGCTCGTTGGGAACACCCGAATGGCGGTGCCTGGCGAGAGGTCATGGCCGACCTGGCTTTGGTGGCGTCCACCAACGGTCCGGACCAGATGCTGGTCGAGCTCAAGGACCTGTCACTCACCCTGCACTACCGGGGCCACCCCGAGCTCGCCAGCGATGTGACGGCGTACGCGTCGTCGATCGGCAACCGGGCCGGGCTCCATGTGCGGGGCGCTCGCATGTCGGTCGAACTGCAACCGCCCATCGCCACAGACAAGGGCACGGTGATCGAGGTGGTGGCGGGTGAGATGACCGCCGTGCTGTTCGCCGGCGACGACGTCGGTGACCTGGCGGCCTTCGATGGCCTCGATCGGCTGGCCGCCGCCGGTGTCCACACGGTCCGGGTGGCGGTGGCCAGCGACGAATCCCCGCCCGAGCTCTCAGAGCGGGCTGATCTGATCGTGGCCAGCCCGGTCGAGCTGATCAGCCTGCTCGGTCGACTTCGTGAATCCGGGCCTGCAGTGCCGGCCCTGGACTGAGTAACGGCTGACCGTCGGCTCGCGGCCCTTCTCGAGAGGTTCGAATTCCAGGACGTCATTGCGAACGGTCATGCATCGATCCGGCCATCGCGTTCGATCAAGAGAAACTTGGCACCAGGAAAGAGGCGAGCGAGGAGGGCAGCCACTGGCGTGTAGTGGGGCGTCTGATCCACCCAGCGACGCCCGCCGCTGCGACTGGTGATGAGAGCGTTGATCCCGAACCCGATCGACTCGATGAACTCGTCCCCGGTGACGGAGTTGGTTCGGAACCAACTCGGGGTCGGTCGCTCGATCTCCTCGGGGATGATCTTCTCCAGGGTGCTCCCAGCGAACAATGGCCACCACTGCAGCGTCGGTCCTGGCGTATGAGCCTCGTCAGGACGGGGGTTGAACTCCCCGCGAATTTGCCTCGACGCAACTCAGCGTCAGCGCTCGGCGGCGCGCACCTGCTCGGCCAGCCAGTCCGACGGCGAACGGGCCTCGACCACCGCGGTTCGCGCAGCGAAGCGCTCGGCGCGCTCACCCTGGTGCCGATCCAGGCAACGGGTCAGCGCTGTGGCGGTCGCCGACACATCGAACGGCGAGACCACATCGCACCAAGCGCCGATCTCATCGACGCAACCGGCTCGGTCGCTGAGCACCAGGTCGCACTGTCGTTCGTTCACCAAGGTCGCCTCCTTGGCCACGAGGTTCAATCCGTCACGGACCGGGTTGACCATGAGGATGTCGGCCAACCGGTAGGCGGCGAGCGCCACCGGAAACTGGTCGTCCTCCTCCCAGAGCACCGGAGTCCAGTTGGCCGTGGCGAACCTGGTGTTGACCCGGTCCACCGCAGCGCGAACCTCGTCGTGGTAGGCGGCGTAGGCGGGCACACCCTGTCGGGACGGATAGCAGAACGCCCCGAACACGGTCGATCCGTGCCGTTCCGGTTGGCGTTCCAGGAACAGCTCGTACGCGGCGAAGCCTCGGAGCAGATTCTTCGACAACTCGATCCGGTCGACCCGCGCCAGGAACCGGCGACCCCCGATCCGCTCGGTCAGGTCGGCCACCGCAGCATCGACATCCGGCTGCGCGGCTCGTTGCCGGAATTCCTCGACGTCCACGCTGAGCGGCGACACGAACGTGCGCGCCGGCAAGCCGCACGCCACCGCGCACGACTCGAACCGCCTGGCCCAGCCCGAGGTGTGGAATCCACAGGCCACGTGGGCGACGAGACCGTTGATGAGTTCGCTCGCCACATCGTCGGGAAGGACCGAGAGCTCCTCGGCAGAGGCGAACGGCGTGTGGTGGAAGTGGACCGTGGCGAGGTCCGGGCGGATCTCGGCCAGGGTCGAGGCGACCAGTGTCAGGTGGTAGTCCTGCACCAGCACGGTTGCGTTGGGAGGAGCCACCTCGGCCACGCGTTCGGCGAACACCGCGTTGACGCGGCGGTAGGCGTTCCAGGCTTCTCGCCACTCGTCGTCGAAGGACGGCGTCCTGGTGGCGTCGAAGATCCCGTGGTGCAGGAACCACAGCGTCTCGTTCGACACGATGTCGTAGGCAGCCCGTTGGTCCCCCGGATCCGGGGCGACCAACGACACGCCGAACCCCGCAGCCTCCAGCGTTCCGCCGCTGGCAACGACCCGGTCGCCATCGGTCGCTGCCCCGGCCACCCAGAGCGCTCCCTGGTCCCGCAGTCCGCCGAGCCCGGAAACGAGACCGCCCCCGCCCCGGCGCTCCTCGACGCCGCCCTGGTCGGTCGTGGCGAACGACACGGGCCCGCGGTTGGACACGATCACGATCTCGGAACCCACCAACTCACCCTAGGCAGCGAGTCCGAGAGTCGACACCTACGCTGCGCCCGTGGTCCGCCGTGTCGTCGCCTGTTCGGACAAGTTCCGCGGCACCGCCTCCGCGGCAGAGATCTGCCAAGCAGTGGCCTCGAGCGCGACCGCTGCTGGCTGGGCGGTCGACCGGATCCCCATGGCCGACGGCGGTGAGGGAACCCTCGATGCCCTGGGAGGCCCCAATCGCACGACCGCCGTGTCCGGCCCGCTGGGTGATCCTGTCGAGGCCGGGTGGCGGTTGACGGGACGACGGGCGGTGATCGAGATGGCGGCCGCGTCGGGCCTCGATCTGGTCGGCGGCGCTGCCGGTAACGACGCAGTTGCTGCGTCGACTTACGGGACGGGGGAACTCATCGCCGCGGCAATCGACGGCGGAGCGCGGGACATCATCGTCGGGGTCGGCGGATCGGCCACGACCGATGGAGGGTTGGGAGCGCTGCGGGCCATGAACCTGGCTCGCCTGACCGGCGTGTCGATCCTGGTCGCGCACGATGTGACGACGCGGTTCGTCGACGCCGCCCGGCAGTTCGCCCCACAGAAAGGTGCCTCGCCAGCTGAGGTGAAGCTCCTGGTCCGGCGGCTCGAACGGTTGGCCCAGGTGTACCTCGAGGAGCACGGGGTCGATGTCCGCGAGCTCCCGGGATCGGGTGCAGCGGGCGGGCTGGCTGGAGGGCTCGTGACCGCAGGCGCCCGCCTGGAACCCGGATTCGAGGTCGTCGGAGATGTGCTCGGCCTGTTCGAAGCGATCGACGGAGCAGACCTGGTCGTCACGGGCGAGGGGTTCGTGGACGCCGGGTCGTTCGACGGCAAGGTGGTCGGTGGCGTGGTCGAAGCCTGCCGATCGGCCGGTGTCCCGGTGCTGGTGGTGGCCGGCGAGGTGTTCGACGGAATCGACGAGTCGCTCGACGTGGTCGATCTGAGCGCCCGGTTCGGCCGCGAGCGGGCCATGTCCGACGTACTGGGGTGCGTCGAGGCGGTCGTGGCCGAACGACTGGCGATGCATGTCGACCAGCCGAGTTCCTAGGCTGCGCGGATGACGAACCCCTTCGCCCATCTGGATGCCTTGGCTCAGGCCGAGCTCGTACGGTCCGGCGAGGTGGCGCCTGATGCGCTGGTGGACGCGGCGCTGTCGGCCATGGACGACACCAATGGCGCCACCAACGCGGTGATCCACCGTCGTGACGTCGCTGCTCGCTCCGAGGCATCGCTGGTGCGACCCGGTGATCAGCCCTTGGCCGGGGTGCCGATCGTGGTCAAGGACCTCGACGGGACGCTGGCGGGTGAGCCGTATCACGCCGGATCCGAGCACCTGAAGCGACACCGCTACGTGGCCACAGACACGTCGTGGTTGTTCTCTCGACTGACCGAGGCGGGCTGTGTGATCGTCGGGAAGTCGAACACACCTGAGCTTGGCCTGATCCCGTCCACCGAGCCTGTGGCGTTCGGCCCGACCCACAATCCGTGGGATCCGACGCGTAGCCCGGGCGGGTCGAGCGGCGGTTCGGCGGCAGCAGTGGCGTCCGGGGTGGTGCCCGTCGGACATGCCGGCGACGGGGGCGGGTCCATCCGGATCCCTGCCGCCATGTGCGGACTGGTCGGCCTCAAGCCCTCGCGCGGCCGGGTGTCCCTGGGACCGGTGGAGACCGTGGGGTGGGACGGCTTGGTCCAACGGCTGGCCGTCACTCGCACGGTCCGGGACACCGCAGCGGTGTTGGACATCGTGTCGGGGCCTCGGACCGGGGATCCCTACTGGGCGGCGCCGCCCGAGCGTCGGTACGCCGACGAGGTCGGCGCACCGGTCGAGACGCTGCGCATTGGATGGACCGCTGAGGCCGGCGACGGCAGCACGGTCGAACCCGAGGTCCGCGACACCGTGCTGGCGGCGGTTGCGCTCCTCGACGGGCTGGGCCACCGAGTCGGTCCGGCTGAGGGGGCCCCCAGTTCCGATGCCGCATTGGTGGAGGAGATGACGACGCACTTCCTCGGAGCGTGGCCGGTCTGGACGGCGCAGAGCCTGGACCAGTTCCAGCGATGGACCGGGGTGGCTCCCTCGCCGGACACGGTCGAGGCCCACACGTGGGCGCTGGCCGAGCTCGGTCGGGCCACGACCGGCCCAGCCTTCGGTGCGTCGGTGGAGGGACTCCGACAACTGTCGCGTCGGGTGGTCTCGTGGTGGGACGACGCAGACATTTTGGTGACACCGACGGTCGGCGGGTTGGCGCCGGTGCTCGGTCAGTTCGGTCCGGAGCCCGAGAATTCCCTGGCCGGGGTGTTCGCCGCCTCCTGGATCGTTGCCTTCACGGTGGCCTTCAACATCACCGGTCAGCCGGCGATCTCCTTGCCGCTCGGACAGTCCTCATCGGGGGTCCCGATCGGTGTCCAGTTGGTGGCGGCGCCGGGCCGAGACGACGTGTTGATCCGCCTCGCCGCCCAGATCGAAGCCGCTGCTCCTTGGGCTGAGCGTCGGCCGCAGGTATGGGCCGGCTGACGGCGGCTGGGCGGACTCGTCAGCGACCGGGCAACGAGGTGCCGACGTCCTGGACGGGCGGACGTTCGCAGACGTCGACGACGATCTCGGTCCCGTCCGGGAGCCGCAACGCAACGTCGGCCGCCACCAGCCCCGGACGGGCCTTGTGGAGGATGGTGGCCGCCACCGCCATGGCCTGGGGGGAGAGCTCGGAGAGCGGCCGATTGCGGTGATGGCGGACGTCCAGATCGACCTGAGCAATCGCCTCGGTCCCGATATGGGCGGCCACGTCGATGACCAGCCCGACGTCCACGCCGTATCCCTGCACGAACGGCACGCGTTCCAGCACGTCGCGCCGTCCGCCGAACTCGCCGGACAACGGCTGGCGGATGTCGCAGAGATGCGGGAAAAACATGGACAGCAACGGGCGAGCGACCAGCTCGGTGACCCTGCCCCCGCCCACACCGTCTCGTTCGTCGCGCCGGTAGTAGCCCTTGGCGAAGCCCACTGTCGGATCCCGCAGGAGTGGGCCGAGGATCCCCAGGACGAACCGCTCGTCGAACTCGGAGATGTCGGCGTCGCACCACACCACCAGGTCGCCGGTGCTGGCCACGAGGGACTTCCACAGCACCTCGCCCTTGCCGTGACCGCTGCCGTATTCCGGCAGGATCGACGCGGCGTCGACCACGGTTGCGCCGGCCCGGGCCGCGACGCCAGCGGTGTCGTCAGTGGAGTGGTCGTCCATGACGATGATCTCATCGATCAAACCGTGGCGGGCCAGCAGGCCAGTGGTGAGGGCCGAGACGATCGGCCCCACCGTGGTGGCTTCGTTGCGGGCAGGTATGCAGACCGAGACCGACCGACCATTCTTGTCGGCGGCCAGATCCGCGGCAGAGAACTCGTCGTGGTGGAAGTCGTTACGTGACGCCACGGCCAGTGCGTCGCCCTCGAGGCCGCTCGACGCTCCACTCCGCATGGTCCACCTCACCGGGCCGGGGAACGCGCCCGAACGAGACGCTGCAACCTTACGATGACCCGTCCCTATTCCACATCCGGAGTGACGCACGACCTGCCGCTGCCGGGACTCCGGGGCAGGCAGGTGGTGTTCTACGCTGCGTCGTCGTCGTCCACGAGGTGAAGTCATGTCCGTTTCCGTCCGCATTCCCACCACACTCCGCACCCTGACCGCGGGCCAGGCCTCGGTGTCGGTCGAGGGTTCCACCGTGAGCGAGGTGTTGGCCAGCCTCGAGGCGTCGCACCCGGGCTTCGCCGAACGGCTCATCGACGAGAACGGCGGCCTGCGTCGGTTCGTCAATGTGTTCGTGTCCGATGACGACGTCCGGTTCATGGACGGGATGGCCACCCCGGTGCCCGACGGCGAGACGGTGTCGATCATTCCCGCGGTGGCCGGCGGCTGACCGTTCGGGCTCAGGCAGCGTGAAGCGCCGCCAACATCTGCGCCCGGTCAGGGCCCAACGATGGCTCGGGGGGACGATCGTCTCGTTCCTGATAGACGGTCATGACCCGTCCGAGCACGTCCCAGTTCGACATCAGCGAATCCGGCGGCTCCAGCAGGTTGAACATGCGCAGGAACGCCCGAAGGACCACCGGATCGACCCGCATGGCGGGGAACAACCCATCGCGCATGATGGCCCGCATCGGGTCCTCGGTCGGCGGCGGTTCGGGTGCTCGGCTGGGCTCGTCCGGTTCGGCCACGTCTCGTTCGGCCAAGGCCCGGGCCCGTTCCGCCTCGGCCCGGGTCGCCGCGTCCTGGGCCACCGAGGCGCGATACCAGGGGTGGATCTGTTCCCGGCTGGCCTGTTCGTACGCCACCACCCTCGCCGTGGGGTCGTCGGGGTGTTCGGACAAGGAGGTGGCCAGCAGATCGGCCTGCACCACGGCCAGGCTGCACCCCCGGCCGTACAGCGGATTGGTGCACGTATGGGCATCACCCACGGCGGAGACTCCGATGACCAGCGGGTTGCCGTCCTTGTCCAGGAACCGTCGCTCCCGGTTGAGCAGCTTGGCCATGACGTTCACGCCGGTGATGGGGAACGCCCGTCCGTCCACGTGCGCCGCGGTGGCGGGCAATGCCGCGGCGGCCCGGAGGAATCCGTCGGGGTCCAGGAGCCCGGAACGGAACTCGTCGTCGTGGCTCCCCACGGCCAGTGTGATGGAGAAGGTCCGGTTGTCGCCGGGGAACACGCCGTACTTCAGGTAGCCCAGATCGCCGCCGATCGGACCAGTCTGTTCCGGGTAGGCGCTGTCGTCGTTCAGCTCGAAGAACCGGGACAGGTAGACGATGCCGGTGTCCTCCTCGTGCTCCTCGATCTCGATGCCGAGCGGATCGAACAGCGTTGCCATGGTCGAGCGGCGCCCGCCCGAGAGCACGACGAGGTCGGCCGTGAGTTCACGACCGTCGGCCAGGCACACGCCGGTGACCACTGCCGGTTCTCCCGGCCCACCGGAGGGCCTGCCCATGAGTGAGGCCGCGGCCACACCGTCGATCAGTGTGACGGCCGGGTTGTCCAAGGCGATGGTGCGGAGCACCCACTCGAAGGTGGTGCGCCGACAGGCCAGAGCAACCAGGTCCTCGTCGCCCTCGTGGGGGGTGCGGTCCATCCCCTCGGGCAGCATGGCGATGAAGTCCATGTCGGTGGCTCCGGCGTCGAGGAGGGCCTGGAGCACGTCTGGATAGCGGTCCCGGAGCAGGTTCCGCAGCCGGGCCAGGAAGGCGTGGCTGTGTCGGACCTGGGGTGCGCCGCGGCGATCCCACTCGAACGCGCCGGCCGGGTCTGGGGGAAGCGGCGTGGCGTCGCGTTCGAGCAACGTCACCGAATGTCCCGATCGGGACAGCGTGAGCGCCGTTGCCAGTCCGGCAACTCCTGCTCCGATCACCACCACCTGCACGTTGAGGACCCCCTGGTTCCGACCGTTCCGACTGTTGCATGTCGGCTTGCGTGTCGGCTTGCGTGTCGGCTTACTGAACGGCTTGCTTGACCGCTCGGTCAAGTTACAACGGGTCGTGTCGTTCCGGGGCGCGTAGGTGGGGCGGGCGCGGCAGGAC
>Ga0105044_10004331_pt1 | contig 19507 bp, 12 predicted proteins | sample MAT01_FD_78092 | JGI IMG/M metagenome (GOLD analysis project Ga0105044, IMG submission 78092) | Freshwater microbial communities from Lake Fryxell liftoff mats and glacier meltwater in Antarctica - MAT-01 | ecosystem: Environmental > Aquatic > Freshwater > Ice > Liftoff microbial mat | place...
AGGCCATTCCCGAAAAGGGCGCCTGCTCCGTGGAGATCTTCCCACTGCCGCCAGCTGAGCGCCGCGCTACGGCGAATACTGCTACGGCGAGTACTGCTACGGCGAATACTGCTACGGCGAATACTCCCAAAGATCATTGGGTCGCTCTTGAGCTCGTCGATCGGGAAGAAAAGCCGATTTCTAACCGTCGCGTCGCGATCATGACCGGGGATGGCAGACGTATCGAGAAGGTGACGAATAACGAGGGCCACGTACGCGTGGATGGAGTTCAATCGGCCGCCGAATGCCGCGTGCTGCTGATCGGGCGCGACAGCCCGCCTTAAGCGCGACCCGCGAATGCGTCCAATTCTTCGTCTGAAACTGGCTGCCGCAGAAAATAGTAATAATAGTGGTCGAGAGCAGCGCGGGTTTTGCGCCCCGGGAGGCCATCGACCGGGCCAGCATGGATCACGCTGGCGTCAGACCCGGTTCCGTGAGTTGCACAGAATTGTTGGAAGCGCCGGACAGCGGCAGTGGTGATCGGCCCGACGCTGCCATCCACCCGGCCTGATTCGAAACCGGCGTTGTTGAGATGCTGCTGCAAACCTTCGTTGGTATCTATCGGCAAGACCTTCAAGGAAAATATCGTTTCCCGGAGCTTCAGGATTTCATCGTCAGAGCGGGGCATGGGACTCAGTGAGGGATGGGAAGCTGGCTAACGCGCGACCGACAGACTCGACTCGGCGTCGCCAATACGGTGAAGCGGACCAGCGGCGCTCACGACCGTAGTACCACCCCAGGTCTTGTAAATAGCGGCGGTATTCGTTCAGCCGCGCCGCGCTATAGCGCTCCAGAACCAAGTGTGGGTTCGCACCACCCGCGCAGAGGTCCGCTGCTACCTCAATTCCGTCGCCCAGCGCTTTTTGGAGGCCAGCCGCGGACAACGGATCGAACGTCATGGCTGCATCTCCAACAGCCGCCCAGCCGCGGCCACTTGGCGACTCGAGGCAGGAAGAGCCGCACTTGAGCACGCGCACCCGATCCAGCCGGAAGTTGTCCAAACGGTCGCGAGTGTGGCCCGTTCGTCGGAACTCGGTTTTCCACAAGTCCTCGGGACTCAAGCGGGAGTCTCGTAGAACACCAGCATCGGTCATGAAAACTGCGACTGCGCCAGAGCCTGGGAGCGGCGCAGAGTACCACCAACCGCACTCAACGGATTCGAGAAGCAACGTGCCCTCGAGCGGCTGCGACTGAGCGAGCGGGGTGAGACACGCGGCGATCGCGAGATCTCCAGCGCTATCTATCCTGGATCGGGCGCCGAGCGTGTGGGCCAACGAACGGCGGCGACCTGTTGCGTCGATGATGAACGACGCCGACAGCTCCCCTGCCCCTGCCCCTGCCCCAGGGCCTAACCGTAGCTGCCAACGCGTGGTTGCCCGTTCGATGGAGCGCACACGCGAGTGCTCCACCAGCACAGCGCCAGCACTGATTGCGGTCGATCGGAGGAGTTGATCGAACGCTCCACGATCGAGCAGCCATCCCGCACCAAAAGGGTTCATGAGCGGGTGCACGAACTCTACCTCGTCCGATCCCCAACACGAATCGATACCTTCACACGGCAAACACAGCGGCGGCCGAAGGGATTCGAGCAAACCAAGGCGCTCGAGCTCCGGCGTCGTCTGCGAGGTCAGGTTCTCTCCTAAGGGCCACGGCGTGGTGGACGGGCGCTCCAAGATGCAGACGCTAAACCCAGCTTGGCGCAGGGCCGTGGCGGCCGCTGCTCCCGCTGGTCCCGCCCCTACGACGACGACGTCGGCGTGCACGGCGCTCGAGTGAGCATGCTTCAGGGATCCTCCGTGACCTTGAACGCCACTTCGAAGTGCGAGGTGTTGCTCGTCATCGTCCTCGGGCCCACGCCATAGTCAGGTTGCTTGAAGGTTGCGACGGCGCTGCCAAGGTCATCCGTAACGCCCGCCTCGTCGATGCCGGAAACCACGACGTTGAGCTGGCCGCCGTCACCCACTGTTGCAGGGATGACGATATCAATGGCGATTTGTTTTCCCTCGGCCGCCTTGTGCCGCGTAAGAAGGTTAACACCAGCACCGTTGACCTTGGCGACGATCGTCCACCTTCCGTCGCCAAAAACCGACGCATCGTTGAGCACTTTGACGCCGGTGAAGCGCACTTTAAACGTTCTTAAGTCAGCGCCTGGCCCGCCCACTTCTTCGAAATCGGCTCCCTTCCGCACAACGAAGCCCCGCGTTGGCCATCCTCCGATCATGTCTTCCATGCTCTTAAGCCCGCGTGCCCACAGTTCTGTACGCCCCCCGATTCTCACATCATCGGGTCGATGCGCTGGCCACCATCCGAACCATCGCTCCCTACCTGGCTCTCTACCTCCCGTCACGTCCTCGCGCTTGCAGGCGAAGAAATCTGCTTGCCACGGCAGAGCCATCTGTTGGCTGAAAAGGCCGGGCTCAATCTTAAGCCCCAGCGCTCGGTTCAGCACCGTGCCGATCTTCTTGAGTCGAAAAGGCTCTGAGTAGAGATGGGGGTTGCGGATGATCCAGCTGGCGTCAATTCCAGGAAAAAAGGCGCCGCCGACGCAGCTCTCAAGCGCGGCCCGGTCGAGCCCCTCCGGCGTGAGCCGATTGACCTTGGTCCCCTTCTCGAAGTTACCACTTGCGAAGTGCTGAAGGTTCTCAATCTGCGGCTGGGTGAGAGCGAGAAAATAGCGGTTGTTGGTCCGATCATTGTACACATCCCCGAAGAGGAGAGGCATGCTGCCCAGACCTTGTTCGATCGTATTGCCCGCTGCGGGCCGGAGAAATCCTAGCAGGAACTGCGCGGATGGTGGGGCACTCGCCGCTTTCTGCGCACTCGCCTCCTTCCTCACCTCCTCCACGTTGCCATGATGGCTGAACGCGGGTTCGAACACCCACTTCTGAGCGTGCGTGCGTTGCAACAACGGCTCAATATCACTGTGGAACTCCGGTTTGTACGCCGCCTTGTCGCGGATGTACGTCGCCAGTCGTTTCAAGGGCTCGCGCGCGTACGTAACATTCCCCTTAGGAATGGGGAGCTTCGCCAGTGCGGCCGTAGCCCACAGCGTATCGTACAGCGTGACCACATTGCCTATTTCGGGTGCGAAATCCGGCGGCCCTACGAGCAGCCACGCGTGCAGTGCCTGCACCTTCGTTCCCGAGTCAAGTGTTACGATGGCTTCCACGGAGCCGTCCGAAACGCTATCTAGCCAACCATCGTTGTTCGCATAGTCATCAATTGTGGCGGCGGCGGCGAAGCGCATGGCTTCTCCATGCCCACCTAGAACAATCACCCGCCCCTGATCATCAGTATGGAGTTCGCCCAGAAGGTTGATAGCTACTTTGCCGCGATGATCCAGCGGCCAACTCCCGCCCATGGCAGAGTTGATCGCCCTGGGTCCTTGCGCGCGTCCGGCGATGGTCTGCGGTCGCCCCGGGTCTATCACGGTTTGCGCTGAGGGGAGTTGGGGGTTTGGCGGTACACCTTGCTTGACCTTCGGAACGTTTCTCTTCTCCTCCTTTTGGCGGTTGTAGACTAACGTCTCGTGATGCCCCTTTTGCCCGTCGAACCGGAAGAACGCTGCCTTCTTGTTCGCCAAGTGCACACTCCATTCAATGGCGGCGACTCCCGGCGTATCCAGAGTGATTTCTTCAGGTTCGGCGCCGTGCGAATACGCGTAAATCCGAAACCTTTGGCCTTGCCGCTTGATACTTGCGCGCGCCAGCTTGAAACCAGAGAAGCGCCCAGCCGTTACCGGGCTGCCTTTCCCATTGGCCGAGCCAACGGGGCCTTGGCCCGGGATCTCCGGACCCAGGAAAAAGTGTTCATCTTTGGTAGGCGTGCCCTGACCCGCGTTGCCCACGCGCGCGATACCAATCGCTGGGTGCACGCGGAGCTCCCCCATTTTTAGGCGATTGCCGTTCGCGCCGAGGGCGACGGGACTTCCAGCCGGTGGACTGCGTCTAGTGGCCATTGCCTGCCACATAACACGCCAACCTTCGATCGAGGAGACTCAACACGCCACCCCGCTACCTCGGAGGCCGGACAGCTCCGACAGGCGCAAAGAACCTTCGCGTGTACACGGCCACTTCGCCATCCCTGACCACCTTAACCGCCTCGTTCAGTTCAACGAGTGCAGGTTGTTTGGCGCAACCCTCCGAAACGCGGCGCCCCCGATGATCGTACATGGTCAGCCCGTGGTTGGTCCCTTCTTCGTTGTTGATGCGTGACGCAGTGTGAATCGGGCCAGAACCGAACGCCACGCTGCCACAGCTGTCAGTCCCACCCCGCTCTAGCGTGTAGAAGCGGAGGCCAGCCACCCACGCGGGTAGAGGCGAGTTCTCGCATGCGTTTCCGAAGTCTTCGAGCACGACGAGCTTTTTCCCAAGGATTGGCAAATCATCCTCCGCAAAGTAGGTCGCAACCTCGCAGCGTTCCAAAACGCGATTCGTGCGATGCCCAAACGTCGTGAAGAAGGGACACACTCCGGGCGGCTTTGCCTTGGGTTCGATACCTATCATCGTCCTCTTCTTCAAGCATTCCTCGCTCGACTCGTATGACTCGCACTTGCGGATTTGCGCGCCGTAGGCGGTGCGGGGAAAAAGCGCTTTGCGCGGGCCACAGCCGTTCGTGAGAGCCGTTGAGCCCGGGCTCTCTTCCGTAAATATCAGCGGCGCGATTGATGGACGACAGCTGGGACTCCGCCGACGGTGATCCACGAACGTCGCGCTTATGTCGCGCGGCTGCGCGCCTAGCAGGATCCTGCCAACGTCTCCGAAACCAGGCGAGAGAGCGCTGTGGTAAGTGAGGCTACCGCACTCATCTGCTACGCCGTTACCTAGAATATAGCTTCGGGGCCCGAGCTCCGCATGGCCGATGCCAGTGCACCCGTCGTCTACGTACAACACGCGTCCGAACTTTTCGCTGCTATCTTCCCAAATGGCTGGGTAAGCGTAGGTGCCGGGGTCGGGCACGAGCTTAGTGGACGGATACAAATCCTGACTGGGATCAAACTCCACGCTCCTTGGTGGGCCAGGTGCACGGTCGAGATTGCACTCGATGCGTTTCGTGTCCAAGAGCGCTCCCGGCCGAGGGCGCACGCTCGCAACCAGTGCCGACTCCCCGCTTGCGGAGGCCGCGGCGTCGGATGTTGGGTCCACCGATGCACGGCGCGCGCACCCGAGGCCCACGAGGAGCATCAACGCGCAAAGCGTCTCACGGCGCGGCAGCCTCATCCTTCCGCCTGATGCGTTTCACTCAGCTTTTCCAGCGTCTGCGCATCGAACGAGCCGGTATCCTCGAGTCCTTGCGAACGTTGAAATTCGGCTACAGCCGCCTCTGTTCTGGGCCCAATTTCTCCGTCAATTGGCCCGCAATTGAATCCAAGGTTGTTGAGCCGAGCTTGGGCTCCTGTGACCTGAGCCACGGGATCGAGCTGTCGAAACAGGAGCTCCGTGGGCGCTTCGTCCTCGTCTCCGATGAACAACCAGCCCGAGGCGGCATTGAGCGGGACTTTGACGGTTAGCCTGCCGCTGCTATCCGTAACAAGGGCTTCTTCCCGGTCGCCGACCTGCAAGCGGCAGGGGAAATCTTTCAAGGGGCGCTCGAGCGCGTCGAGCAGCTGGACGGTGAGAACGCTGAAACGCGACACGCTGATCTTGTGATGCTGATCCGTTTCGTACAATTTTACGGGCACACGCAACGACCCACCGGGTGGAAGCGCCTCAGGTACACACGTGTCGCGAAGCTTGCTGTTGTCGGGGTGTTCCCAGATCTCCTCAGGCCCTGCAACATAGCGGAAAGCAATCGAGGCCAAGTCCTCTCCTTGCTCGATCTCATGCTGGATGACTTTGGCCATGATCCTAAAGCCTCAACCCCCCACGTCCAACTTCCCCTTGATCTTCGCATCGCCCTCCACCTCGAGCTTGGCTTTGAGTAGCGTATCTTTGACGACCTCGAGCTTGCCCTTGAGGCGTGCGTCTTTGGCGACTTCGAGCTCGTGTTTGAAAGTGCTCTGGCCGTCCACCACGCTGATGCGCTCTTTGATGCGCACTTCCTCTTCAGCGAAAACCTCGTACGTTCCGCTGTCGCCGTCGAGGAGCATGCCGGTCACGTTCGTGTCCGCGGTATTGGCAACGCCTGTCATTGAGATGGTGCGGGAGTTGAGCGTGACTTCCGCGTTCTCGAAGCCTTCTACGAAGACTTGGAGACCTCCTTGGGTGCGGGGTACCGTGAAGTCGGCGAGCTCCACGACGAGCTGATCTTTTGCTTGGTGCTGAACGTAGAAGCCCGAGAAATCGTCCCGAGCTGCGTAGGGCGTGACGGACTCGCAGAGCAAGGCGAGGCCTGCCGCTGGAGCCTCGGGATCCGTCTCCGCGCCGTCATCATCGGAGCCGCCATCACCCATCAGTACCCAGGTTTGGTCGGTGCTCTTGAGCCGCACGCGCATTTTCTCCGAGGGCTCGTCCCATTTGTTGAATAGCCCAAGCGCTGACCAACTCAGAGGCGGCGCCATGCTACGGCTTGGCCTCGGGGCAAGCGTTAGCTCGACAACAATGCTCGCCTCCTGCTCTTCGGCGCTCAACGTTTGCGGTGACGAGAAACGGAAGACCGCGGCGGTGCACAAGAGAGAGCTGTCGCGAAATACAATGGGCATCGGCATGTGCGGAAGCTGGCTCGTGATGCCGGCCTCCCCCGCGCCATTGATGCTGGCTCGGCTCCCAGAGCAACAGAGCTCGCAGAGCACTGTGGCGGCGTCGGCCGCCTGAAGCGGGCCCAGGCGACGGTGGATTTGATTCGGCGCGTTGGCGTGAAGCACTAGGTCGTGCGGCAGGTAGTTATCTGCCATCGGAGAAAGCCGCCAACCTTCGTCTAAAACGAGCGCTTCGACATCGGTTGCGACCAGCCGGAGCGGTCTGTCGTCGGCTGAAAAGGCGCTCCAGGAGCAAGACCCTCCGGGCGCGGCGCCCAGGAGCTGCACCACGCGCTTGACGTGCGACAAGTTGTCCCAGCCCGAGGGACGCAAGACGCACGCGCCTTCTGCGAACCACTGATCGAGCTCCGTCGCAAACGTAGGTTTCTCGAATTTCAGCCCGAGGACGCGGCTCACGAAAGCCCAGCCATCGGTGTCCGTATGCTGACGCTGATAGACGAGGAGCGGCCGCGCATCCTCCGATGTCACGGGGGTGGCAAACCACCCGAGCAGCTCATCTGAGAGGACGAGCCCGTAAAGCTCCAGGCGACCGTCGGGTAGCCTACGCGAGCTCAGGTATCGGAAGGAGAGCTCTTTTTGCTCCCAGCTCAAGACGCCGCGCTCAGCACGGCCATCCAGGGCCCAGCGCTGCTCATCGCTCAGGCCGTGGCCCACCTGAAATTGAAGCGCCAGCAGGGGGCCCGATGCCAGCCCCAATCTGAGCTCCACCGCTGCGACTGGCGCTTCTGACCCTCCGATAGCAAGCACCGCAGGCATCTTTTCAACTCGAGTATCGCCCGTGCGAAAGGGCGCGGGTCAACGAAATGGGTCGATGGGTTGCACTTCGTGCAAATCGCCGAAGTCGAGATACAAGACCTCGACGGGATCGCGGGAGTCCACTTCGACATTCGTATCGTCGTCGCTCGCTTCAACGGTCGAGAGGCTGCGCTCCCAGCCGCGAGCAGGGCCACGGCGGAAGCGATTGCGCCGTTCGACGATGTCCGTGAGCGTGTCGACGACTTCAGCACCACCACCCGGAAGCTTCTGCCACTGCTCCAGCTCCCGTCCTAGCGAGAGCTCGCGGAAAGCCCCAGCGCAGACCATCGCAAAACCCTCCGTGGTGTCGGGATGCGGGTCCGCGTCGAACGCCTTCCAGGAGTTGCCCTTGATCTTGAGCTCGAGCTCGGGCATCGGCTTTCCAACATTCTGCAAGAGGCTCGAGAAAACCGAGCCCTGATCAAATGGAAGCACCGTCGACAACCGCTGCAATCCCTTCTGATTCTCGCGCGACATGAACCAGAAGCAGTCCCGCGCGCTGCACTTATCAAACGTTAGGAGGTGAGGAATGAACGGGTCGTCAGGTCGCTCGTTGACCCGACGCGGGACGTGCCCACCGCCACCCCAGGAGCCATCATTGAGCCAGCTATCGGCGGGCATGCCGGCTCCACCTTGCTGGGGCACGAAGCGAAACACGTTGAGCTGAGAGAATTCGTTGCTCAACTCCGTGATGCGCGTTTCCACGAGCGCGAGCGAATTCAGCTGAAGCTCGCGCGCGCCCGCCGTATTGACCAACTTGTAGTTGGCTGTCTGCACGACCGTGGGATCTTCGCCAAACGAGGGCGAGGCGATGTTTCGGTAGCCGCTCGTCGCCGTGGTGTAGAAGGCGAAATAGCTGCGCTGGCTGAGCTGCAGCACGCGAGTTTGCCGGGTGACCTGAAAGCTCAGGTAGAGCCAGAAGCTTTCAAAGGAGTCGAACCCAACTGGGTTCCCGCTTTCATTTTGTAGTTGGTAGGTCATTCACAAGGTCTCCATGTTAAAAAGTGGTTGATTGCCGGGCTCAAACCGTCTCTTCGGCGTTGGTGTCGCTCCCAGCGCCCGCGAAGATACGCGACCAGGTGCTCACAAATGCCACCTTGCCAAAGCCTTTTCCATGGCGTCCTTTCCTGATTTCGGAGACACCCAGGGCGCCCGCGTCGAAGGGAACGGGTTTTGCGCAATTGCCGAGCTGGTTGCTCGTTGGAATGTCCAACGGGCGGAGGATTGAGAAATCGGCGATGGAGTCGCTCTTGAAACCTGCAAAGGCTTGCTTGGCCACTTTGGCTCCATTGTCGTAGGCCCAATGCAGAGCCGGTCGGCAATCTTTCCGTAACCAATGCAACGGCTCGTAGCTTGACTGGCCCAAAAACTTTTTGTCGGCCTCCGCGTCCGTCCGATAAGCCAGACACAGATTCAGCCATTTGACGAGAATGAGCTCTCCCAACAGCGGCCCCTCCGTCCAGGCCCACACGTCCAAGAACAGATCGGTGAGGTAACGGTCGTTGTGAACCAAGCTAAGCCCCTCAGGCCCCAGCTTTAAGGTGTCCGCAATGGACTTGTCCGTCTTGCGCGTGAGCCCCGTGATCTTGCCGAGACTATCACGATAGAGCCCTCCCATCAGGGACATGGCCATCGCGAGGTAAGGAGAGACGACCTGCCCGGTGATGGGTAGCCCGCCCTCGCTCGGTGCATCGGCTGCCAAGAGCTGAGGCAATTTGAAGGTTGCCGGGCCAATCAGTGGGAAGGCAGCGCCGTCTTGCTTGAGCTCTGCTGGAGTGATCACGATCGGAACAACCGGATAGTCCTTGTTTCTTTGGGCCTCGGCCACCATCGCCTCACTCAACTCTCGAATTCCCGCCGCAGTCGGCTGCGACTGATGGGTGAGGTAGCAAACTCCCGGACGGTCCTCGATGTAGAAGGGATGTCGAGCCTCTTCAGCCTGCGCACCCAAGGTCGTGTTCAAGACGACGATTTCAGCATCCGTTCCAGCGCTGGCTTGGAGCAGCGCGCGAATGTCGCTGAGCTCGCGCAAGTAGGGGACCAAGGCCTCAAGGCTGCGGCATTGATTGGCGTGGTACTGAACGATTTCCTGCAGCTCTTTTTTGTTGTTAACCGGGTAGTGTAGGCTCAGATTGAGGCGCGTGAGCTTGTCGGGGTCGAGCTCCGCACCGGCCTCCAACGTCTTCGCATCGATGCAGCCGATGTGCTCGGTCGCGTCTAGAATGACACCCAGAACGTTCGAAAGGTCCGCGATCCCCAAGTTGATGAGGTTCTTCGGCGCCGCTAACATGTATTCACCGAGCGCGAGAGCGCGTGTGGACTGGCGGAACATGGAGTCCGACTCGCCTTCACTCATGTATTTGCCACGGATCCTCCGCTTGCAGTCCGAATAGGCTCCGAAATTCTTGACCGCCTTCGCTGCATCCAAACTGTCTGGCCCACGCACTAAATGGTCGAGCTTGATTTCCGCGTCCACCACCGTAACCGACGTGTCACCGAATGAAATCGTGGTATCGCTTGCCAGAAGCTGTTCACGATCTGCGTTGTCGCTGAGCTCGATTCTGAGATTGCCATCTTCCTCCCGAGCAACCGTGGCCAGCACCTTCCCCTTGGCGTCTTTGATCTCGCCGGGGCCGCCCTTGGCGACAGCCGTTTCCAAAGAATTAGGAACGCCGATCACCGTTTCGCTCGGCAGCGCCTGCGAGGACGAAAGGCCCATGCTCGAGGCTACTTTTGCTAAGCTTTCCTGATAGATTTTGAGATCGCCGGCGCTCGATTCCTCGACGGGCAAGCCCACCTCGACGTTGGTGATGATGGCACCGGCCATTCCCAAGCCCGACGCTCCTTCACTCGCAGATTGCGAGCTGCTGTTGATGGTCACGCCCATGTGCAACTGATAAATCTCACGCAGCTCTTCGATTTCTTTTTCGATAGCGTCGATATTCTCGAGCATCGTCGAATCGAAGAAAGTCTTCGTCTGCCCGGCAATGCCGCTCACCACGAGCTCACAGACCTCCGCTTTGAGCTGCTCATCTTCCGATTGAATGGTTTGGACCTTCGCTGCGAGCTTCTCCATCAACGCAGCATTCTCTTCACCCTTCAGTTTCTCGAAGAGATCGAGAAAATGGGTTTTCGTGAGCTTCTGCCCGTCAGCGGCGTGCACGTTCTTCGCACCGCGATACACCTTCACGAGGGCCAGGCATTGTTTGGAAGCGTCCTGGAAGATGGCGCCAGCTTTGCCGCCCGCCATTTGGCTCAGCATGATGAAGAGGCCTTGATTTCGCTCAGCCAGCACTTCGCGTCGGAATTCGCGCGGCGGCTGCAGGTTTTTCATGATCTCGCGGTTGAGTGCCTCGGCGAACTTTTCGTACGTTTCCAGTGACTCCAGACGCTTTTTGTCGGCGCCTTGCAACTCAGAATCGGTGGCACGAATGATCTGGAAGGCGCGCAACCTTTCTTCCTTGGTCATCCCTGGGATCCGCTTGTCGCCCTGGCCTTCGATGCTGAGCTCGAACATCTTGCTGGCCACTGAGCGTGCGTCGTCTTGGCCTCGAAACTTCGAATATTTCCCGGCCAGCCACATGAACAAGTACGAATGCAGAGCGCCGTTGCGCACGAAGCTGTGCACGCGATCCGACTTCTTTCGGAAGTACGTGTAGTACTGCAAAAGGCCCTTACCGCCGACCCCGGGTAGATGGAAGCCACGCTCCGAACCTGGGAAATCCTTGATGAACGCGTAGCCTTCAGCCACAGCTTTGCCGACCAATCTGTCGTCAGCCGCCTCGGATTCAGCAACTCGGCGACAGCGGCGAAGACCTTCCGAGAGTGCGTCGATCACTTGGGGGTTCATCCCGGCGTCGCCTGCGTGGGCGTTCAGCGAGCGCTTAACTCGGCTCTCCGCTTCGACTTCGTCAGAAGGACAGCACGTCATGAGGTGCAGAACCTTCGAGGCCAGATCATGATCGAACCCCATATCCTCCCAATCCGACCAAGAAATCTCAAAATCGCCAGCTTGCTCGCTGGCGTATTTGTACATGTACCAGCGCGCAAACTTCAGAATGGATGCCGAGAAGCTGCCTTGATCGAACTGTTGCAGCGCGTCTAGATCTTCCAGCAAGCTGCGAAACAGATTGCCGCCCCGCTGCTGCATCATTTGGTACTCGGAGGTATTTTCTACGGGAGCCACGTCGAGCAGCGGGCTATCGACGGGGATCGAGACACCGTGCCCTTGGAACTTACCGTCGGCGTCGATTTTGGGCGCTTCGATCTTCGTTTTATTGAAGATCGTCTTGCCGATGGTGACCGTTTGGCCACCGCTGAATCGGAGCTCGGGCGCCACTTTGTCGAAAAATTCCGCCGGCGACAAGCGATGCGCGCCCGCACTTGGGTTTCTTCGGAAGACGAACTTCTTTGTGTTCGAGTCGCTGAAGACGCCGACGATAGCCAGCCTTCGGTTTGCGTTTGACAGAGAGTCCGGATCGTTGAACGGCATGGTTTGCTCCAAATGTTGGTCGGGGGTGTCAGGCCTGCTTGGGGGCCGGTTGTTCATACTCACAAAGGTACTTTTTGATCAGTCGTTCCAGCGGGCGGATCGACTCTTTCTCAGCTAAGGCGCGGCTCAAGATCTCTTTTCTCGTTGACTCCGGACACTCTTGCCAGCCGAACGCCTTGAGCTTCAAATCCAGGATCCGTTCCAGCAACGAGGCTTCCTTGATCGGAAAGAAGGGAACAATGAAATCAATGCGGTCAAGGAGAGCCCGATCGAGCGGCGATGTGCGCGAAGCGGCACGCAGCCGGGTCCGGAGACTCCAAAGGCTCGAGTACGAATCGATGGCCTCGAGCGCTCGCTCATTGGCTCCTGCCGCCTGGTTGGCCAGAAAAGCTCGCTTCACCTCTGAAAGCTGCTGATCGACCGTTTTCTGCATGGCGATCTCGGTATCATCGACCGCGCCCTCGAGCACAAGACGCCTCAGCTGCTCGTCGCTGAAAGCACGGACTAATTCGGCCCGATCAAGACGCCCGGCCAGCACCTCTTCGTAGGCTTTCTGCACTGCATCTTGGCCCAGGTTCGTGGTCATCACGAAGATGCTCTGCGAGAAATACACCGACTGGCCTTCTGCGTCACGGCCCTCGCCCTCCATGATGGACAGCAGAATGTCCTGAATGCTGGCATCGGCGCGATCGATCTCGTCGAGGAGAATCACACAAGCTGGCCGCTCCCGCACGCACTGGTAGATGGTGCGCGTGTTGTTGAAGCCTACATAGCCGGGATCCGCACCCATGAAGCGGGTACGCGCAGACTCAGAATTGTACTCGGACATGTTGAAAACAAAAAAGGCTTCCTCGCCGAGCCCCAGGTGTTCGGCGAGCGAACGCGCGAGTTGAGTTTTCCCGACGCCGGGCGGCCCCACGAACAGGAAACGACCCCGCGGTGTCCGCTGAGGGGGGCGTGTCGATTGGGTTTCCAGGACCGAGCAGAGCCTATCGACGGCGTGCTCTTGCCCGATCACCTGGCCCTTCAAGCGCGTGCGCAAATTGGCGTAAAATTCCTTGGGATCTTTACCGAACACTTCTGGGTTCAGACCTTGTTCGTCCGCAATGTGGCCCCAGAGATCTGAAACCGTCACCGCGTCACGCGGAGGCTGCTGCAAAAAGCTCGCGCGGTTTCGCGCGCGATTGACCGCACTGTCGACCAAGTGCACGGCGAGCTCCGGATAGAAGCGGCCCGGATAACGGAGCTGTGCCTGCTCAAGCAGCGCGTCCGCGAACTCCTCGACGCTGGGCTCGACTCGGAGTGCCTGATCCCCGCAAATCTTCGGCAGGTAGCTCTCGACCAAATATTCCCGAGTGGACGTCGCCGAGAGTGCGGGCAAGGGACAGGAGCGGAGACTCTTGAGGAGCGGTGTTGTGCTCGCCACTCCGCTTTCGCAAGCGAGAATGAAAGTGCGACCCTGCCCCGTGAGCACGCCGCCAAAGATTGCCGAGAAATGCTCCCCAAGCTTCGGAGCGTAGCGAACGATGTGTTCGAGCTCGTCGAAGACGGGCACAATCTCTGGATTCTGCTGCAAATAGGAGAAAAGACGGCCGAATCGCTCCTTGTTCTCCGCCTCGGAGCCCACGAAATCTCGCCTGCTAAAAACGGCAAAACGGGGTGCCCGCTTACCTCCGAGCTCCTGAAAATACTTCAAGGTGTGAACTAGCAGGTGCCGCAAGAAAAGACTCTTGCCAACGCCTCGCTTGCCCACCAAGAGGTAATGGCTCTGTTGGTTCAAGGCCAACGTTAAGAGGCCCAAGTGCTTCTGAAGTTCAGAGGCGCGATCAAAGATTGGCTGGGTCTCGGCGCGTTCCGCACCTGCATAGCCAAAATCCTCACCAAAGGAGAGCCCCGCCAGCGTCGGGCGACCTTCGTCCAAGCGGGACGGCACCAACCCCGAGCGGCGACAAACTTCACGGCAGGCTACCTGCGTTGACTCAGCGAAATCCCCCTCAAGCAGCCACTCGAGAAGCGAGTCACCGAGCGACGCGGGCTTCGACCGTTGACTCTTAGCGAACTTCTCGTAGCTCTCGAGCGCCTGCTGGGGAACAAAGTTGACGACGTTGTCGGAGCTTTTCATTCCGCGCTTTGTCTTATCGAGTTGGGCGCAGATCTCGGTACGAATGCGCTCAGCGGCGACGGACTTCTCAGCTGAATCTGCGGAATCTTCGAGGCAGATGACGTAAAAATGTGAGAGCGCCAGGATCTGATTGTCGGCGCGCGCGCGCGCCGCAGCCGTGGCATAGAGATCGCGAAAAGTCGCCGGCCGCTGGCTCACGCTACCTCCTGCCAAACCGGGCGCGTGAAGCTCATGACCTCAGGAACGGGAGCGGCTGCATGATCCCCTCCGAGGGCAGCTTCGCCGAGGGCGGCCGAACCCAAGGTCAAGCCGGCGGCCTCGAACAGAATGCGCACCTCAGCTGGGTCACTGAACAAAGATAGGTGCCAATCGTTCCACCAGCCGGCAGTCGGCTTCAGCGTCACCACGCTTCGGTTGAGGGAGTTCAAGAACTGGCGCTCTGGGTGGACGAGCCCGGAAAGGAGCCCGACGCCCCCATCTGGAAGGCTGCGCTGAAGGTCCAGGTAGCGTGGCTCAGCGCCGAGCACCGAATTGGGTTCGTGCGCGAGGGCAGCGCCGATCGGCACCTCGATGCGCACGGGGCAACGCGGGGCGATGAACCTGCTGCCTACATCACCCAGCAAGCGATCTAGATTATACTCAACCACTACGTTCGCGTGGCTGACTACTGGGTCTCGGGTCGCTCTGCGCACCAGACTCAGCACCTGCGGATCCGTGCGCAAGCGTGCGTCGTTTAACAAGCTCACCATGAATGGCTTGGCCGCGAAGTCTACCTGCGGCAAGCAATGTTCAACCCACAGCCGTTCGGTCCATTCAGGCATCTGCCCAGCTTGGCCTGGCTCGTCGTCGTCGTCGTCCTGCCTGAGCTGTGAAAGGGGAAGCGTGACGCGCTCCCAACGATCCTGTTCGACACCCGCCAGTGCCTGGGCCCGTTCGAAACGTTGGGGAACCGGGCCGCTCCAACTGCCCTGAAAACGAAACAGCTCCGTGCCCGCAGCTGCTCCCCCTCGAGGAGTTTCGGCCAAAGGAACTCCGCTCGCCCAAGAAGAAACGACGTGCGCTGCCAGCCAACGGCCGTTAGCTTGCTCATCTCCCGCTCGCAACTCTTCAGGTGCCGACCACGTGAAGGTGACCGCCGGATCGGCTCCGCGAAGGTGCGACGACGGGCTTCCATGGGATCGCACTGAAAACACGCCGCCCAACTCATCGAGCGTAAAAAATGCTGCGAGCAGCGGCAAAATCGCCTCGCTCCGGCCGCGCTCAAGCGCAGCACCGCCGAGAATCAGTCGCTCCACCAGATTCGGACGAGCTTTTAGCGCTTGAGATCGGATCAGATGTTCCCACGCCACCAGCTTAACGTCACGCTCCGCGGACAAGCAGGGGAACACAGCCAAGATCTGGCTTTCGTGCTCAGCATCCGCCCCGCTCCCGAGCAGACCCATGGCTTGGAGCACCCGGCGAGGATCACTGTGCGCAGCGTCCGAAGAAGGGGTTTGGAACGCGTGGCCCTCCAGCTGTACCTCAAGGATCAAAGGGTTGAAGTACGCCGAAGGCTCTTCCTGACCCAGCGGGCTATCAGCCGCCTGGAGCTTCCAGCCGTTGATTTCGCCCGCGTGGCGTTGCTCACATTCACTGTACAGATGTGAGGCTAGGCCACCCTCAGGATCCGACATCAAGATCGACTCTGGCACCTGCAAGCCGGATGGGAGGCCACATCGATAATACGAAGCTTGCTGTCCGTGTGGCGGCTGAAGAAAGAGCGAATTTTTCGCGGCAAAGGCTGCACGCACGAAGAGCAAGTTGCGATTGCTGCCGGCGGAGGTGAAATGGCCAAGCAGGCTTTTCTTCGCGACTTTCGCGCTAAAATCCTCACGATCGAGCCAAACCGGGAAGCTCGCGACCTCAGGAAAACGGGGATGCACGATCCGCACACCCGCACTCGCATCCTGGAGATGTCGAAAGAAGCCGCGCTTCAGGATTTGGCGATAGCCCAGATCCGCTTGGACAGACGGTGCACAGATTAGCAGAAACTTCTCTAAGCCGGCCATCGTCAGACTCCCCAGAAATGTCCCGAAGAACTTCCACGGGTTACTTCAGTCGCCCGCGCTCGTCAATCGACGATGGTGACTGCGAGGCAGGTTCAGGCGCTGACTTTGGACACCTCTTGGGAGAACCCTTGAGGGTTTGCCGGGCGGAGCTTAGAAGGGTAGCGCGGCTTGATATGGACAAGGCCAGGCGGCTCCCGCAAGGAAATTAGTGACCCTTTGCGTGGCGCTTGGAGCGGGCTGCTCCTCCGATCGGGCGCAGTTCGGGGTGCCTGCCGGAATCGGGGGCGGGCTTGCCGGCAATAGCGGAACATTGAATGGAACAGGCGAAGCGAGCGCGGCCGGCGGTAACTCTGCGCCAACTGGAATGGGAGGGCTCGGCGGAGCCGGAGGAACGATGCCTGAAGTTGGTTCCGGCGGAGCAGCTCCTGCTGGCGGCGGCATGGCACTCGGTGGTACGGGCGGCGTCGGTACCCTGAGGCTGCCCGTGGTGCGCGCCAAAAGCCGCCACAGGATTCTGGCGCTTTCAAGCCGTCTCCGGCCTTGTTGCCCCTAGAAACACCCTTGGCCACGGCGTCTCGAACTCAAGGGATCCTAACCAGAGCGACTCAACGCTCCCTCAGCCATGGGCTGGTCTCCCTCGCCGGCCTGAATTAGGCTGCCACCCGCAGGATCGCTCGTATGCCGCACGCCACGCGTTTGCTTCTAACACCCGTTCCACGGTCGATGCCGACTGGACGAACGGAGGCGCCCGCTACGGTGACCGGCGTAACGCTGAAGTTCACTCAGTTCGGCGCAATTCGCTCGGTTGCCGAAGTTGCCCCGCAACCCGCGCAGATTGAGTTCATTGGGCGTTTTCTCAAATCGATTCGCAAGGCCCCGGATGAGCGCGTGCAATCCCTTGGTGTCATCCAAGGTGATATCTGGCTCGAGGGCACGCCACCGCGTGCGCGCTTTCAGTGCGACCCAGCATCGCTAATGGCCCTATCGGCCGCACATTTGTCCGATTTGACCTTCCCGAACACCGTTCGCGACCTTCCCCGAGTATTGGACCTGTTCTTCGACACAGAGTCCTTTATCCCCTGTCCGTCCGCGGCTCCTCAATTGACGCTCCCAGATTTTGCTGCCCAGTACCCCTACCTCGAGGTGTTGGTGGAGCTGAAAGTCGGGGGCATCCTTGAAGCACCGCGAGGCGACAATAGCATCCTCGACGTGCCTATTTGGCGCGATTCTCCTCCCCGCCGGCGCCCATTGAACTGTGTTGTGTCCCTATTATTGCGCAGCAACTCGGGCAACGTCGCGTTGGCGAATCTCCCTTACAAGTTGCAGCTTGAGAATGGCGCTGCTCTTGAAGGGACCACGGACAAAGATGGCTTCCTCGAACACCTGGGGGTTCCAGCTGGTGACCACATCCTTGTCGTCGGTAGCTTTAAATCCATAGTCGGGGCGACGCCACCGGATTGCGTACGTAGACTCCATATGATGGTTGGCTACGTATTGATTTCCGAGGAGATTGCATAGTGGACTTGGATCTGACGTTCGCCCTGGTTAGCCCCAACTACACTGCCGCCCTGGTTGGGACCGCTGGCGACTCGAAATCCGATACACGCGGCATCATCCAATTGGATTATATGGGGCAAGAAAACGATGTCCCCAAAGTGAGCGTCACGCTCGTGGAGTTCGACGAGCACGAGACAATTGACCAGACGACACCCGGCAGGGCCGAGCCGATCATAGAATTCACTGGTTATATCAAAGATGGTGTGTTCACAGCAGAATCGTGGAAGATCAAGACCGAGAAGCTCCCAGACACAGGTCCGCACATCACCGTGATCATCGGTGGGCAGGTGGTCAGTAACGTGAAGCTTCCGAGTTCTGAAACGGAGAATGCCGTCTTCGAACTCGGCCTGGTCGCGAGATCAGGGGCGTCCGAGTATCGCAGCCTGTGGCGAGCCTACGTACGCCACTACACAATTCGCCCGGCAGATGGCCCAGTGATGGCCTTCATTACAGGCGCCGAGGACCAAACATTCTTCACTGCCGCTCGTGCCTACTGGAAGCAATACGCCGACGCCGTGATCGCTCTGGACGGCATGAGCCTGGAGGAAATCGTGCGTTACCTCGACACCCACAAGGACGCGTATGGCGATTACGGTGAGGTCAACATCGTGTGTCACGGAAATCGTCTATCCGCGTTGATTCGCATCCTCAAAGGGGGAGAGCGAAAGCTGCAGCTCAACACGCTTTATCAAACATTGGGTATTGCGGGTGAAGAAGCCCCAGCTGGAGACGAACAGGGAACAGCCTTCCAAGCTGCCAATCGCTTGAAGTTTGACTATTCCAACAACGAAACGAAGGGGCTGAAAGAAACAACAAGAATCGTCTTTCGAGCGTGCAATATTGGACACCGGCCAGACCTTCTGAAAGCTCTACGAGAGCAAATTTTCGGAAACATCTGCCCGGTGAAAGCTCCCAAGTATCTTCAAGGATATGGCACACGCGATCGAGCGACCAAGAAGCCTTTCGAATTCTTCTCAGAAGATCTGCAGCGCCATGTGCCGGGGACGGCCGACCCACCGCGCAGGCCCAAAGCAAAACCTGACCAATCTAGCCAAGAGGAGCTGATGCAAGCCGAGTTCAACAGCAAGCATCCGGAGTTAGATTTCGCTCTTGAGAAGGACACTTTCGAGTCCAAGATCACGAAAAGGACCTTTACGTACCATCTACGCGGTACTGAAGGAGATTTCTATGATTTCAAGGCAAATTCAGTCAAGGACGACAGTACGTTCCTGGCCGAGTCGCAGACTAGGTTCGATGCCAAACGCAACGAGGCCGCGGAGTACACTCGTTGGGAACAGTGGAAGCCAGGCAAGGTTTCACTCAAGGATCAAACTAAGAAGCTTGGCGGTGTCCAACGGGTGGTCGAGACGGGCAACATCTGGGTTACAGTTCACGACAAGACGGCAATACCTGCCTCTTCGTTTGTGATGGTCGAGCCGGATCTCCTTATCATTGGATCCAGCAAAGAATTAGGCATCTATAAAGATCCTGAACTTCGACCTGATGGCATCCGAGTTTCCAGTGCCCAAGTGGAACACAAACACGTGTCCATCTCGACATCCAGAGCACCCAATGTCGAAGTGAAGGTCAGCACCGAAGTGGAGGCGGGCATCGAAAACACCGCAAAGGTTTTTAAGTTTCAGGGCAAAAATCAGACTTCACTCAGCGGTACGGTGCCGCTCGTTTTCTCTATTGGCCCGGTGGAGGTCAAGATGCGAAGCGAACGCTACCGCCTTGCGGATACTGATTTATCCCGA
>Ga0105044_10004332_pt1 | contig 19502 bp, 16 predicted proteins | sample MAT01_FD_78092 | JGI IMG/M metagenome (GOLD analysis project Ga0105044, IMG submission 78092) | Freshwater microbial communities from Lake Fryxell liftoff mats and glacier meltwater in Antarctica - MAT-01 | ecosystem: Environmental > Aquatic > Freshwater > Ice > Liftoff microbial mat | place...
ACCCCCACCGGCCAACACATCTGGTCCCAACGCCACGGCCAACAACGCACAGGACCGCCACCCCCCGACCCGACCACCGAACCCACTCCCCAACTACGCGAATGAGACCAAGCACCCATGAGCGGGCTCGCGGTCGATCGCGACATCAGACCCCGTCGGAATCCGAGCGTTCGCGGGCCAGGGTCAGCAGCAGGTCCTGGTGCAGTTCCATCCACACGTCGTGGAAGCTGTCGGTCAGCGGCTTGGTGAGAGCGTCCTGGTCGCCGGCAATGAACCGCTCGGCTGCTCCGGACAGGCGGGGGGAGTAGGTGCGGAACCACGGGATGAGCCCGGCCAGGGCGTCGGTCACCGTCACGGCTCGCGCCGCCAACTCCCTGACCTCGGTTGCCGTGGCGGCGTGATCACGATTGTCCTGCCATCGGCTGCACACGACCTTGACCGCCTGATTCATCCCGATGAAGTCGGCGTACTGCTGGGTCACGGCGTCGAGGTCGATGCCGGCGTGGGAGATGGCCGTTGCCAGCATCTGGGCGTGCCGCTCCCGACCGACCGGTGTCAGCATCCAGCCAGGCATCCGACCATCGCGTCGCTTGACCAACTCGCTGTCGGCCAGGTTCCCGAGGACGCTCGTCAACGCCTCGTGATCCAAGCCCGAGGAAGCTGCCAACGGGTCGGTCTCGACCAGCCCACGGAGTCGCAGCACGTGGAGCACCGCCACCAGATCGTGAGGAGACGGGGGGGCGGGAGCGTCGGGCATGACTGATTACTACTCGGCCGTGGGGCCCGAGAACCGCGGTGAGCGCTTCTCCCGATGACTGGCCAGGCCCTCGGCTGCATCCGGGCCGCCGAATCCGTAGAACTCCAGGCCCCAGCTGGCATCGAAGATCGAGCTGTGGTCGCGGTACCAGTTGTTCAACGAGTGCTTCGTCCAGCGGATGGCGGACGGCGATCCGTCGGCCAGTTGCGAGGCCACGGCGAGCGCCCGGTCCTGGACCTGATCGTCGTCGACGCACAGCGACACCAGCCCGATCCGCTCGGCCTCCTCGCCGGTCAGCGGGTCGCACGTCAGCAGGTAGTACTTGGCCTTGGCCATGCCGCACAGCAGCGGCCAGCACACCGCGGCGTGATCGCCGGCGGCCACGCCCAACCGCGTGTGACCATCGATGATCTTGGCCGAACGACCGACGATCGAGATGTCGGCCAACAGTCCGGCCACCAGCCCCGCTCCCACGGCCGGACCGTGGATGGCCGACACGATGGGCTTCGAGCAGTTGATGACGTTGAAGACCAGATCGCGGGCCTCGCGAAGGATCCGGGTCCGCGCCGCGTAGTCCTCGATCACCTCGTCGAGCAGTTCGAAACTGCCGCCCGCCGAGAAGGCCTTGCCGGCGCCTCGCAGGATCGCCACGTGGGTGTCGGCGTCGCGGTCGACGGCCAGCCAGACGTCGGCCAGCTGGCGGTGGACGTCGGCGTCCACCGCGTTGAGCCCGGGGCCATCCAGCGTGATCCGCAACACTCGGTCGGCGGGACGGTCGAAGCTCAGCCGGTCGAACGGTGCGTAGGGGTCAGTCATGGGATGCGTCGGTCATCAGCCGGCGTGGGGGACGATGGTCGACGCCAGGAACGCCGCGTCGACGCGGATCGACTCGCCGGCCACGTAGCTGGAGCGTCGACTGTTGGCGAAGATCAGCGGCCAGGCCTGCTCCTCGGCCGAGGATCGGCGACCGGATGGCCCGGCGAAGAGATCGATCGTCTCCTTGCCGGCCTGTTCCTCGAACGCCGGCATCATGGGCGTCTGGATGGGACCGGGGTTGGCGCAGTTGAGGCGGATGCCCCGGTCGTTGATCAGGGTCTGTGACCGCCAGGCCACCCAGATGTTGATCGCCTTCTTCGAGTAGACGTACCCGTGCTCGATGGCATCGGGATGCTCGGCCAGCCAAGCCAGTGCGGCGTCGAATCCGTCGGTCTGGACGATGGGCAGGAACCGCTCGGTGTCCTGTTCCCAACCCATGCCGGCGTTGGAGCCCACACACACGACAGCGGCGCCGTCGGACAGCCGGGGGATCAGGGACTCGATCAGATGGCGTGCCCCGATGAAGTTCACGGTCACGGTGTCGAGGTCGCTGAAGGGGTGACCCGGGAGCCCGGCAATGCTGAACACCGAGTCCACCGGACCGGCGATCTGCGCCAGAGCGGCGTCGATGGAGGCGCGATCCCGCAGGTCGACCTCGATCGATCGGCTGGCGGCCGGTGCCGGCTTCACGTCGAGGCCGATCACCTCGGCTCCGAGTTCGGTGAGGATCCTGGCGGTTGCCTCCCCGACGCCGGAGGCCGCTCCGGTCACCACTGCTCGGGTCCCTGCGTACTGCAGCACATCGTCCATCGCCGGAGCGTACCGGCGGCGCTCAGTCGGTGAGCAGCGTGACCTCGATGGGCTCCTCCACGACGACGCCGTTGTGGGCGAAGACCTTCATGGCCCGACCGTCCGGCTGGGCACTGACGGCGCCAATCAACTGTGCGTTGTCGAACCGGAGGGCCACCCGGTCATCAGCCGCGTACCCCGCCTTCAGGCGACCGTCGAGAATCGCCTGGTGGAACAGCGGTCGACGTTGCGGATCGCCGTCGTAGTGCGGGCAGAAGCTGCCGGGAACCAGTCCCAGGCCATCGTCGAGGACCTCCAACCTGGGACCGAAGCTGTCCGTGGTGCCCCCCTCGAACCAGCACAGCCCGCCGGCGCTGCCCCCGGTCATCAGGGTGCCGCGAGCGAAGGCCTCACGAAGGATCACGTCGAGGCCCTGTCGCCTCCAGACATCGAGGGCGTTGGCCGTATTGCCGCCACCGACGCACACGATGTCCTGCTCCAGCACGAACGATCGGAGGTCGGTGTGGATCCGGTGGAACAGTCTCAGGTGATTCGGGCGGCACCGGCCGGAGTGGTATGCCTCGTAGAAGGACACGATGAACGTCGGGTCGTCCCCCGTGGCCGTGCCCAGGAACAGGACCTTGGGGTTGTCCTTGCCCGTGATCTCGAGGGTGTAGGTGTGCAGCGGGTCGTTGGGGTTCTCGATGTTCAATCGGCCCGCACCGGCGGCCAGGAGCTTTCCGCTCATGCTGTCTCCTGGCGGATGTCGATCTGGCCGAGCCGCGCCGCCGGCAACTCGAGCAGTGCTTCCATGGCGGGTCGACCGAATCCGGCGATGTCCACCTGGCCGTCGGCATTGGCCCACTCCCGGATGACGATGCGAACCGTGGCGCAGAACAGCGCGGTCAGCTGGCGCAGCGCCAGGTCGGTCGGTGCTCGTCCCACTCGGGCGGCCAGTCGTTCACAGATCGGAACCTCCCACTCGACGATCGACCCGTGGAGTCGGGCGAGCAGCGCGGGGGTGGCCACGATCAGCGAGGTCTCATTGCGCAACAGGCGTTGGGCCGAGGAGTCAGGAGCCCAGTCGTTGACCGCCGCGACCAGCACGACGCCCAACGGGGTGTCGTGGTCCTGCTCATCGAGCACGTCGAGGAACTCGACCATCCGATCGGTCAGGTGGCGCAGTACCAGGTCCTCCTTGGTGGCGAAGTTCCGGTAGACGGTGCTGGCTGAGACGTCGGCGGCGTCCGCCACCTCCTCGACCGACACGGCATCGAAGCCCCGGTCCAGGAACAGCGTCAACGCTGCGGTTCGGATGGCGTCTCGATTGGCCAGACGTTTGCGATCCCGGCGGGACAGGCTGGGCATGAGACGATCGTACCGGGTGACAGTCACCGTCAGTTGGTCTCAACTGCCGCATCCGGGACCGGTAGCTTCGGTGTCCGTGGTCGACACCTACGCAGAAGGCACACCGTTCCCCGGGATCATCGGACGGACGCTCGAGGACTCCCGACCGGCCTTCCCGGTGCCGACGGAGCCGCCGCCCGGCTCGCCGAACGTGCTGCTGGTGGTGCTCGACGATGTCGGGTTCGCGCAGTTCGGCTGCTTCGGATCTGACATCCGCACGCCGACGCTCGATGGTCTGGCTGCAACGGGCCTCCGATACAGACGGTTCCACACCACGGCCATGTGCTCGCCGACCCGTGCGGCGTTGCTCAGCGGACGCAACCCCCACACCGCCGGCATCGGCGGGATCACCGAACTGGCCTCCGGGTTCCCCGGCTACCACGGTCGACTGAACCCGGCGTGCGCGTTGGTCCCCGACGTCCTGCGACGCGCCGGCTGGGCCACCTACGCCATCGGGAAATGGCACCTCTGTCCGGCCGAGGAGCAGCACGCCGGGGCACGACGATCGTTCTGGCCGCTGGGCGTCGGGTTCGAGCGCTTCTACGGGTTCCTCGGTCCGGAGACCAGCCAGTGGTCGCCCGACCTGGTGATCGACAACACACCGATGCCGCCGGTGGAGCGAACCGACCGCCATCTCTCCACCGACCTGGTCGATCGGTCCATGTCCATGATCGACGACCTCCGCACCTCGGAGCCGGACAAGCCCTTCTTCATGTATCTGGCCTTCGGCGCGTGCCATGCGCCCCACCACGCGCCGGCCGAGTTCATCGACGCCTACGCCGGCCAGTTCGACGACGGATGGGACGTCTGGCGTGAGCGGGTGCATACCCGCCAACTGGCCGAGGGCATCATCCCCGCCGGCACCACGTTGAGCCCCCGCCCGAGCTGGGTGCCGGCGTGGGACTCGTTGTCTGCCGCCGATCAGCGCGTGGCCGCCAGGCTCATGGAGGCGTTCGCCGGATTCCTCGATCACACCGACCACGAGTTGGGCCGGCTGATCGCCCACCTCGAGTCGACCGGCGAGATGGACCGAACGGTCGTGATGGTTCTGTCGGACAACGGTGCATCGGCCGAAGGCGGACCGACCGGGACGTTCAACGGGGCGTACCTCTACAACGGCATGCCCCACGACGCCGAGGCCACCGCGGCGCGGGCGCCCGAGATCGGCGGACCGAACTCGTTCCCCAACTACCCGTGGGGCTGGGCCTTCGCCGGGAACACGCCCTATCGCCGCTGGAAGCGCGAGACACACGAGGGCGGTATCGGCGACCCGCTCATCGTGGCCGCCCCGGGCATTGCCGGTCCCGGCTCGATCCGTCATCAGTACGTCCACGCGTTGGACCTCGGTGCCACCGTGCTCGACCTGTGCGGGGTGGACATGCCCGAGGTGGTCGACGGCGTTGCCCAGATCCCCGTGGCCGGCCAGAGCATTGCCCCGTCCTTCGCCGACGCGGATGCCCCGGGTCGCAGTGTCCAGTACTACGAGCAGTTCGGCTGCCGGGCCATCTACGCCGATGGCTGGAAGGCCGTGGCGTTCCACCCGCTGTTCCCCTACGAGCCGGGTGAGGATCCCTTCCGGCCGTTCGACCAGGACCGCTGGGAGCTCTACGACGTCGAGGCCGACCCGTCGGAGTGCAACGACCTGGCCGACGAGCAGCCTGAACGGCTGGCCGCCCTGCAGGAACTGTGGTGGTCCGAGGCCGAACGTCACGGCGCGCTGCCGGTGCAGGGATTCCGCGGAGTCATCGGTGCGCGCCTGGACAAGCGCCAGCGGGTGTCGCTGCGTCCCAACGCCCTCGGCCTGCCGGAGTCCACCGCTCCGGACACGAAGTTGGCGAACCACGTCATCGACGTGGTGGTCACCGTGCCCACCCACGGCGCCGACGGGGTGCTGGTCGCCCAGGGCGGCCGGTTCGGCGGCTTTGCGCTCTACGTCCTCGACGGTTTGCCGACCTACACGTACAACTTCTTCGGTACGGAGTTGACCGACGTCGTGGCGGACGCGGCGATCGAGCCGGGGGTCCACGTGATCCGTGCCGCCATGACCATCGCCTCCGGCGGCATCGACGTCGTGTTGAGCGTCGACGGGGTCGACGTCGGGAGCGGCCGTGTGCCGCGGCTGGTCCCGCTGCGGTTCTCGCTGGCGGGGGAGAACCTCTGCTGCGGTTACGACGACGCCACGGCGGTCAGCCCCCGGTACACCGCGCCGTTCCGCTACCCGGGAAGCATCCATTCAGCGGTGGTGGACGCCACCGGTGCGGCCGGACCGGTCGACGCCGATGAGGTCCGCCGGGCCCTCTTCAGTCAGTAGCGCCCTCAGCCGGTAGACCCAATTCTTTGAAGGAGCGTGCCCATGAAGCTGGCCAACCTGGGCGGTCGAGCCGTTCTCATGGTGACCGACACTGAAGCCTTCGACGTGGCCACCGCCTCCGCCGGACGGTTCGGTCCGGCGTTGCCGGCGGTCTACGCGGACTGGACGGAGTTCGCCCGGTGGGCGTCCTTCTGGCTCGGCGGCAGCGGCCGGGATTCTGGCGAGACGGTTGCGGTTGACGCCCACCGACTTCAAGCGCCGTCGCCCGAGGCCCGGCAGGTCTTCGGCATCGGGCTCAACTACCGGGCGCACGCCGAGGAATCAGGTCGGGACCTTCCCGCCAAGCCGGCCACCTTCACCAAGTTCCCCGGGTCGATCACCGGTCCCTTCGCCGAGGTCGAGTTGCCGGAAGGCGGTTCGACCGACTGGGAAGTGGAGTTGGTCGTGGTCATGGGCCAGCGGGCGCACCGGGTGGCCGCAGCCGACGCCTGGTCCCATGTGGCCGGGCTGACCGTCGGCCAGGACCTGTCCGAACGCAACCTGCAGTTCGCCGCCGGCATGCAGTTCTCGCTGGGCAAGAGCTACCCGGGATTCGGCCCGATCGGTCCGTGGCTGGTCAGCCCCGACGAGTTCGACGACCCCGACGACCTCGAGCTGTGGTGCTCGGTCGACGGCGTGGAGATGCAGCGGTCCCGCACCTCGGATCTGATCTTCACCGTTCCCGCGTTGATCGAGGAACTCTCCGCCGTGCTGGCGTTGTGCCCCGGCGATCTGATTTTCACCGGCACCCCGGCCGGTGTGGGCATGGCCCGTCAACCCCCGACCTTCCTGCAACCGGGTCAGGTGGTGGTGAGCGGGATCGAGGGGATCGGCGAAATCGTCACCCGCTTCAGGTGATTGTTTCCCCGGCCCGATCGGACATGTAGGTTCCGCCACCAATTCACTGGGAGGTTGTTGAGGTGGCAGGCGGTCTGGTCGGATTGCTCGATGACGTGGCGGCGTTGGCGAAATTGGCCGCGGCGTCGGTCGACGACGTCGGAGCAGCGGCTGCGCGGGCGAGCATGAAAGCAGCTGGCGTCGTCATCGACGACGCCGCCGTGACCCCGGCCTATGTCCGAGGCCTGGCCGCCGACCGCGAGCTGCCCATCATCAAGCGCATTGCGCTCGGGTCGTTGCGCAACAAGTTGCTGATCATCCTTCCGGCCGCGCTCCTGTTGAGCGCCATCGCCCCGACGGTGGTGGAGATCGTCCTGATGTTCGGCGGCTGCTTCCTTGCCTATGAGGGCGCCCACAAAGTGATCCACGCCCTGCGACACGACGACCACGACCACGACGTCCCGGCAGTGGAGCTGGGGCCAGACGCCGAATCGGCGACCGTGTCGGGTGCCGTGCGCACCGACTTCATCCTCTCGGCCGAGATCATGGTGATTGCCCTCAAAGAGGTACTCGACGAACCCATCGTGTCCCGCGGCGTGATCCTGGCGGTCGTCGGAGTGCTGATCACGATCGCCGTGTACGGCGTGGTGGCGATCATCGTGAAGATGGACGACATCGGGCTGAAGCTTGTGGAACGGCCCTCGCCTCGCTCCCAGCACGTCGGCCGATTCCTGGTGGCGGGTATGCCGAAGTTGCTGTCGTGGCTCTCGGTGATCGGGACGGCGGCGATGCTCTGGGTCGGCGGACACATCCTCATCGCCGGGTTCGACGAGCTCGGCTGGTCAGGCCCCTATGACCTGGTGCACTGGCTCGAGAACGGAGTCGACGGTGTGGCCGGTGTCGGCGGGTTGCTCGCATGGCTGGTCAACACGGCCGCCTCGGCGGCGCTGGGCATGGCGGTCGGAGCGCTCATCGTCACCGTCGTGGCCCGCCTCCCATTCGGCGGCCGTACCGCCGGCGACTCGCCTCAGGTGATGGAGTAGCCGCCGTCCACGTTCCAGGTCTGCCCGGTGACGAACGCGGCACCCGGCGACGAAAGGAACGCCACCACCGGCGCGATGTCGTCCGGGTGACCCCAGCGGGCCATGGGCGTTCGGGCGACGTACGGGTCGGCCATGCCATCGAAGTGGGTCATGACCTCGGTCATCCGGGTCAGGATCAGGCCCGGCGCCACGGCATTCACCCGGATGGCCTGCGGTGCCCACTGGGCGGCCAGGGTCTTGGTGAGCTGCACGATGCCGGCTTTCGCCGCGCCGTACCCGGGGACCATGGGGATGGCGTCGAAGCTGGACATGGATGCCAGGTTCACCACGGCCGCCCCGCCCTGGTGATCGCTGGCGGCCAACAGGTCCCGGCAGGCCACCGACAATCGGAAGGCGCCGGTCAGGTTGATGGCCACCGACTCGGCGAATACGTCCGGCTCCCACTCGTCACGGCCCCCCGGCATGTTGGCGCCTGCGTTGTTCACCAGCACGTCGAGCGACTCGAGGCTGTCCACCAGCGCCCCGAGTTCGTCGGTGTCGGTCATGCGGCACTGGCGATAGGTGAACGCCGCAAGGTCCTCGTCGACATCGGCGGCCGACGCCCTGGTCCCGGTGATGGTGACGATCGCTCCCGCGTCGGCGAAGCAACGGGCGATGGCCAGGCCGATCCCGGAGGTCCCCCCGGTCACCAGCACCGTCCGCCCATTGAAATCGAAGCTCACGCCCACACGGACTCCCAACGTCGAGACTCGACCGAACGGTAGAGGGCCAGCGCGGTGCGTAGCTCGCCGAGCGAGTGCTCGGCCGATGCGGCCGGGGGTGTGCCGTGGAGCACCGCGGCCGCGAAGTCGGTGAACTCGCCCGGATAGCTCATGAGGTAGCCGCCCGGTTCGCCCACGGCGTCGCCGCGACGATGGGCCCGGTCGAACACCGTGCACACGCCGGCTGCGTCGATGGTGATCTCTCCGCTGGTCCCGGTGATCCGGAAGAGGACCTCCGGGGCCAGGGTGGCGCTGGTCAACAGCGCGTCGAGCGATGCCACCACGCCGGACTCGAAGCGCACCAACGACCTGACCAGCGACTCGGTCCGCATGCCGGGGAACGGATGGCCCAGTTCGCCGACGACCTCGGTGACCTCGCCCAGCATCATGCGCAGGGGACGCAGCCAGTGCGAACACGTGTCCATGGCCAGGCCACCGCCGGCCTGAACCGGATCGAACCTCCACGGCTCGTCGCCACCGTAGAAGTCCGGCAGCGGCGGGATGAAGGCACACGCTCGGGCCGTGACGATGTCCCCGATGGCCCCGTCGGCCACCAGGCCCGCCGCAGTCATGACCTCGGGCCAGTACTGGGCGTTCTCGGCGACCATGAAGACCGTGCCGGCCCCCTCGGCCGATGCCGTGATCCGCTCGCACTCGGCCAGCGTCGGGGCCATGGGCTTCTCCAGCAACACGTGCAACCCGGCGTCGAAGCACTGCGTGGCGATCGACTCGTGCAGGTGATGGGGGAGCATGAGGTCGACCGCACTGAAGGTGCCCGATGCCACGGCGTCGTCCAGTGAGGTGAAGGGCGTGGCACCGGTCGCTTCGGCCATGGCCGAGGCCCGTGCCGGGTCGATGTCCACGGCGGCCACGATGTCGATCGGCGCGCCGCTCTGGCCGATGGCCCACCGGTGCAACTCGGCGATGGCTCCACACCCCACGAGGGCCAATTGGACGTGCTCGGTCATTCGGTCTCCTCGGGCGTGATGCCGTAGTCGTCTCGGTACTGGGCGAATCTTCGTTCCACCTGCGCCGTGGTCAGTCCGGCGTCCTCGAGTGTGTAGCGGTGCGACCCGTGCGTTCCCTGGCGGTGGTTGGCCAGGTGCCGCCTCGCCGCCTCGGCGCCCGTCACCGACAGCTCGCCCCCGAACCGGCGGTGGATCGTATCGACCGCAGCGATCGGGTCGGCCACGAGTTCGGCGTAGTGGAGGTCCATGATCCGTGCCTCGGGCCGTCGCTTGCGGAAGTCGGCCAGGCGGTCCACCATCTCGGCCAGCATCCGCAACCACAGCGGCCCCCAGTGGTCGGTGGTGTCGAGGTCCGCCGTCACCGCGTTGGGGATCGACGTGGTCGACAGGCTCACCGCGGAGGCCACCGTCCGCAGGGGATCGCGGTGCAGCACCACGATCCTGGCGTCGGGGTAGGTGTCCACCAATGCGTCGAGGGCCAGGAGGTGACCCGGGGCCTTGAGCACCCAGGTGCCGGGTGCCTGCGATCCGAGGACCTGCAACGCCTGTCGGTGAAAGGCGTAGGCCGGCGAGAGGTCAGTGGAGAGGTACCAGTCCACATAACTCGGCACGTGGAACAGGCCCAGCCAGTCCTGGCTGCGGAAGCCCTGACCGAGGAGGGCCACGCACTCGGTCGGACCGTCGCCAGGTTCCCAGTGCACTGCTTTCAATGCAGGCACCATGGCGTAGGTCGTCTCCATCAACTCGACCCAGCGAGCGATCCTCGGGTCGGTCTCGAAGGTCGACGCCTGTGGTGGTGGGATCGAATCCAGCGCCTCCCATTTCATCAGCGCCCGGTTGGCCGGATCGGCGGCCAGGAGCTCCAGCAGGATGGTGGAGCCGGTCCGCAGCATGCCCACGATCACCAGCGGCGACGTCACCGGCTGGTCGGACACCTCGGGGTGTCGGATGGTCCAGTCGATCAGCCGGAGCCGATTGCGGAGTCGCTCGCCGACCCACGACTCGAACAGCTCCACTCCGAATCGGTTGAGGTCGGCTTCGGTGTTGGCCGAGTCGACCAGGACGCTCAGTCCGTCCCGCCAGGCGTGTTGGCCCATCTGGTCGCGGCCGGAGGCCACCATGGCCCGTTCCACCAGTTCATCGACCGACGCCACCTGGCGCATCAGGACCCGGTCCCGGGGGTGACGCCGACCCGTGTGCCCAGATCGGCGATGCGTGTCCGGAGCCAGCCCGTCTCCCAGAAGTTGCGTCCGTCGACCGAATCCAGGAGTCGTCGGTGGGCGACGAGCAGGGTGGCGGCCACCAGGGGATCGGTCGGCGCGACGTGTTCGGCCAGCTCGGCCAGGTGGATGGCCTCGACGGGCTGTCCGGCGTCGATCCGTTGCTGTGCCCGTTGAAGGATCGGTCCGATGCCACCGGCCAGTTCGATCAGGTCGGGGGCGATCTCGGTGTGGGGCACGGGATAGAGCTCGGTGGTGGACCGGCCGTGGAACCACCCGGCGTAGCCCTCCCAGATGGCGCGGACCGCCCAGTCCAACTTGCCGTAGCCCTGACCCAGGCTCAGCTCGGGGGGCAGCTCGACCTGGCGCATGAGGGTCCACAGATCCACACCTCGGTTCATCCCGGCCAGGACCTGGTCGTGCAGTGAACGCACGCCGTCGCGGATCCGGACCAGCTCGGCGTCGATCGCCTCGGCGCCCTCGATCGGTCCGAAGTGTCCGGTCAACAACACCTCGGGGCGCAGGGCCCGGACCCGCTCGAGCGACTCGATGAACGGCTCCACGAAGCGGTACCGGTCGCCGCGCATGGTGACCAGGTTCGGGACGTGGCCGAACAGGGCGGAGAACAGATTGCCGACGAAGGCCATGCGGTGTTGTGGCAACCACACCGCGACGGAGTCGATGGTCTCGCCACCGGGGACCGACAGCAGCTGGACATCGAGCCCGCCCAGCTCCAGGTCCAGGTGATCGGCGAACGTGATGGTGGGCGTGGGTGTCGACTGGACCGGCACACCGTCGGCGGCGTGGGCCCGGATGAAGCGGTCGGCAGCCGTGATGGCGTCGATCCAGTACGGCATCGAGCGCCTGACCCGGAAGGCATGGATGCGGGCGTCATCGGCCTGGCATGCGGCGTTTGCCTCGTGGGCCACCACATCGGTGTCCTGGTCCAGGAATCGGTCGACGCCGCCGACGTGATCGACGTGGCCCTGGGTCAACAGCACGTAACGGATCGGCCCGTCGTCGACCGCGTCGTACAGGGCCCGGTGCACACCTGCCTCGAAGCCCATGCCCGTGTTGATCACGATCCGCCCGGCGGGCGTGACCACCAGGAAGCTGTTCGACAGGCCCTGGGACATCCACACCGACGGGGCCCCGGGCTCGGGGCCCAGTCGTCTGATCAAGGTCGCGGCGTCGGCCCCGGCCGCAGCGATGTCGAAGCCCGTGGGCCGCCCATTGACGAGTTCACTGGCCACTGGGGCCTCCCGTGCTGATCGTTGTGGCGGGGAGTGCCGCCGGGTCGATGGCGCCGTGCAACATCAGCCGCATGATCTCGGCCCGGTAACGATCGGCCCCGCCATCCACGGTGCCGCTGTCCGACAGGGCGCTCCAGAGGAGCACGCCGGCCAGGTTGATGACGGCCAGGACCTCTGCGTCGATGCCGGGCCGGCCGAGCGGCCCGGCGGCCAGGAGGCCCATCATGGACGTCTCGGTCCCGAGGAGGCGGCGGGCCTCGGCGCCAGGGTGTCCGCTGATCAGCGATCGGAGGCTGCGGCGGGCCAGATCGGGATCGTCGACCAGGCGGCCGACCACCGCTTCGACTCCCTGGTCCAGTCGGCTGGCGTGGAGCTCCTCGCCCAGCGCCACGTCGAGTCCCGCCATCAGGCGGTCGCTGACGGCCCAGAGCAGGTCGTCCCGGGTGGGGTGATGGCGGTGGACCGTGGTCCGGTTCACTCCGGCGGCCCGGGCCACCTCGGACATGGTGACAGCGTCGGGTCCGCGCGCGGCGAACAGCTCGCACGCCGCGTCGATGATCCGGATCCGGGTGGACTCCCAGTCGCTTCGTCTCGATGTGCCCGTGGCTGCAGCTGCGACCATAACTGCAACAGAGTGTTGCAGATCTCCGGAGTGCTCGCTACCGTTTACGTGTGATCCCCATCGAGCTCCTCGCCCCCGTCCGGTCGGTGACGGCCGACGAGGTCGCCCGGTTCGCCGAGGCCGGTGTGGTGCACCTGGTCGGAATCCTGGACCAGCGGCTCCTGGAGGCCATGGCGGAGCCGCTCGAGCGGGTGCTGACCGGACCCGAGGTGGCAGATCTCGGCGCCATGCTCGGATCACCTGGACCAGCGTTCGCGGCGGGCACCGATCACTTCCGTCATCACGACGAGTTCGAGGACTACTCCTGTCGTTCACCGCTGCCCGAGGTGGCGGCATCGTTGCTGGGCAGCGATCGGGTGTGGCTGGTGGAGGACAGCGTGCTGGTCAAGGAGCCCGGGAGCACTCAGCGAACGCAGTTCCATACCGACCTCGGGTACTTCCACCTCAGTGGTCGCCAGATCTGCACGACGTGGGCGCCCCTCGATCCGGCCGGTCCCGAGAACGGCATGGTGGAGTACCTGCCCGGTTCCCATCTCTGGCCGGACGACTATCGACCCAACCTCTTCGTCGATCCTGAGCCACTTCCGGGAACGCTGGGATCGGTCGTCCCGGAGATCGTGGGCGATGCGGCGTTGGCGGGGCGCCTGGTGACCTTCGACGTCGTCCCCGGCGACGTGGTCGTGCACCACGCCCGGACGTTGCACGGTGCCCCGCCCAACCGTTCGCGCCTGCGTCGTCGGGCCATCTCGGTTCGATATGCGGGCGACGACGTCCGCCATCTCCGCAAGCCAGGCGTACCGGTCTCGGCATGGCAGGCCACGGCCATCGACCACCACGAACTGGCCGGGCCGGGATGGCCCCAGGTCGTCGGTCCGGCCTGACTCCTGTCAGGTTCGGGGAGCCACCCGGTGGGTGGGCGTGGCAGAGGTCGGGTCCTCGGGCCAGGGATGGCGGGGATAGCGGCCCCGCATCTCCTTGCGAACCTGGGCGTAGGCGCCGGCCCAGAATCCGGCGAGGTCGCCGGTGACCTGGAGTGGTCGCCCGGCGGGGGAGAGCAGGTGGATGGTGACCGGGACGCGCCCGGCACCGACGGTCGGGCCGCGGGCTGCGCCGAACATCTCCTGCAGCTTCACCGATATGACGGGTCCGTCCGCGGTGTAGTCGACCGCCGCGGTTCGGCCTGACGGCACGTCGACCCGTTCGGGCGCCAGTTCGTTCACCAGTCGAGCGGCGGGTCCCAGAACACTGCGCACCAGCGAACCGGCGTCGAGGTCATCGAGGCGAACGCGCGGACCGGCGGGCAGTTCGGCTGCCAGCCAGTCATCGAGTTGAGCGGTCAACGCTGCGGTGGACATCTCGGGCACTCGGGCATCGACACTGTGCGCGAACTGCACTCGGGCGCGCAGCGACCGAGATGCAGCCGACCACGTGAGGCAGTCCAGTCCCAGCCGTTCGATGGCCTGTCGTGCGGCGCCGAGCAGCAGCGCGCGGTCGGGGGTGGTCGCGGGCCGGCGGGCCAACACGATGGCGCCGAATCGCTCGACCGAGGTGACCGTCAGCACGTCGCCGGGACCGGTCGCCACCTCATCGTTTGTCTCGGTCCCGTTGGCGATCAACTCGTTCACCTGCACCTCGGTCACGGGGGCGGCGCTGCGGATCGCCGCATCGCCGCCGTCCCGGACGGAACCCTGACCCAGCTCTGCCACGGCCAACCATTCCGAGGTGGCCAAGGTGGCGGTGTCGGTCCGGGCTCCGGTGCCGTCGGCCAACAGGAACCGGCCACCCGGCCCCGGCCGGCGGCGGGCCAGCCGAGTGGGGTGGGCCAAAGCCACCAGGGTGCCGACATCCTCGACCGCGCCGGCCCGGGGTGGTGACACGTCGAGTCGGCGTGCCCAGTCCCGAGCCACGTCGAGCACCGATCGGTCAGGCTTCGCCAGTGCCTCACGCAGGTCGCCGCGAACTCCCGCCTCCATGATCGCGGCGGCCAGGGCTGCGTCGGTGCCCCGGCCCGAGTCGGTGGCCAGGACCATCATGTGGGTCAGCCTCGGGTCGGCGCCGATGGCGACCAGGCGCCGCCCGTGCGGCGTGATCCGGCCCCCGTGGTCCAGGGCGCCGAGGGCTTCCAGCTCGTCGGTGGCACGGGACCACGCGGCGGCTGGTGGCGGATCGATCCATCGCAGCGTCGTGGGCTCGGTCACACCCCAGGACGACAGCTCCAGCACGGTCGGGGCCAGGTCGGCGATGAGGATCTCGGCGTCGGAGTACTCCCGCAGTTGCTCGTGCTCGCGGGCGGTCCACAGGCGATAGCAGGCGCCCGGCGCCTGACGTCCGGCACGCCCCCGTCGCTGATCGGCCGCTGCCTTCGACACACCAACTGTCTCCAGTGATGACATCCCTCGGCCGGGATCGAATCGGGATCGTCGTTCGAGCCCTGCGTCGACGACCACGCGAACGCCGTCGATGGTGATGCTGGTCTGGGCCACTGCCGTGGCGAGGATCACCCTGCGGCCGCCCGGAGCCGAGGGACCCATCACGTCGTCCAGGCCGGAGGAGTCCCGGCCGCCGGTCAACCGAACGGTCGCCACTCCCGAACGGTCCAGGCGGCGGGCCACCCGATCGATCTCGGCTCGGCCGGGCAGGAACACCAGAACGTCTCCACCCGCTGTCGCCGCGGTCTCGGCCAAGGCGGTCAGCACCACCTCGGCCACCGAGTCCTCCAGTCGCGCCCGCGAATCGCGGGCCACGTGGTGGGTGGTCACCGGGTACGGCGCGCCGTCGACCCGGATGACCGCCGCGCCGCCGAGCAGTTCGGCGAAACGATCGGCATCCACGGTGGCGGACATGGCCAGGACCCGCAGGTCGGGCCGGAGCCCCTCGGCCAGGTCGAGGCAGAGGGCCAGCCCGACGTCGGTGTCCAGGCTGCGCTCGTGGACCTCGTCGAAGATCACCAGGCCCACTCCTTCCAGGCCCGGATCGCGCTGCATGCGCCGGGTCAGCGTTCGCTCGGTGAGCACCTCGATCCGGGTCCGGTCCGAGATGCGGACGTCGCCTCGCATCCGGTAGCCGACGGTTCCGCCGACCTGCTCTCCGATGAGCGAGGCCATGAAGGTCGCGGCGTTGCGGGTGGCCAGTCGGCGCGGTTCCAACATGACGATTCGCTGGCCGGCCAGCCACGGTTCGTCGAGCAGCGCCAACGGCACCGTGGTGGTCTTGCCCGCCCCGGGCGGTGCCACCAGCACGGCCCGTCGGTCTGCGGCCAGGGCCGCGACCAGCGATGGCAGCGCCGCCGGCAGACCGGCCGGCAGCTGGGTGCTCACCCGGGTGGCGTGTGGCGGACGAGTCGGATCGGCACCGCCTTGGAGCCCGGCGTTCCGGACTGTGTGGACTGGTGGTCCAGCGCGATCAGCGGGTTGGTCTCCGGGTAGTAGGCGGCCGCACAGCCCGGCGGAGTCGGGTAGGCCACGACCCGGAACCCGCAGACCCGGCGGTCCCGGTCGTCGAACAGCGCCACGATGTCCACCAGTTCGCCGTCCTCGAGACCCAGTTCGACCAGATCGGTGGGGTTCACCATGATCACGTCGCGGTTCCCGCTGATGCCGCGGTACCGGTCGTCGAAACCGTAGATGGTGGTGTTGTACTGATCGTGGCTCCGAAGGGTCTGCAGGGTGAGGGTGCCCGGAGCGCGCTCGACGGGAGCTGCGTGGGTGACGGCGAACTCTGCACGGCCGCTCGGCGTGGCGAACGTCCTGCTGTCCCGGGGACCGTGGGGCAGGGCGAACCCGCCTGGATGGCGAACGCGGCGATTGAACTGGTCGAACCCGGGAACGACTCGTCCGATGTGGTCCCGGATGGCGTCGTGGTCATTGCGCAGGGTCCCCCAGTCGACCGGGTGGTCGTCGCCCAGGAGCGCCCGGGCCAGGTCGCACACGATGGCCACCTCGCTGCGCAGTTCGGCCGAGGCGGGAGCCAGCACGCCCCGACTGGCGTGGACCAGGCTCATGGAGTCCTCGACGGTGACGAACTGCTCTCCCGCCGGTGATCGATCCAGCTCGGTCCGCCCCAGGGTGGGCAGGATGATCGACGTGGCACCGCCGATCACGTGAGTCCGGTTGAGCTTGGTGGAGACCTGAACCGTCAGGTCCATCTGCGCGTGAGCGGCTTCTGCGACCGTGGAGTCCGAGACGGCCTTGAGCAGGTTCCCGCCCATCCCGATGACGACCTTGACGTCGCCCGACGCCATGGCCCGCACCGTGTCGATCACGTCGAGCCCGGGTTCCCTCGGCATGGGGACGCCGAACTCGGTTTCCTGGGCATCGAGGAATTCGGCGACCGGGTGCTCCCAGATGCCCATGGTCCGATCGCCCTGCACGTTGCTGTGCCCTCGCACCGGACAGAGGCCGGCCCCCCGCCGCCCGATGTGGCCTCCCAACAGCGCCAGGTTGGTCATCTCGCGAATGGTGTCCACGGCGCCGACGTGCTGGGTGATGCCCATGGCCCAACAGATGATCAGTCGACGGGCGCCCGCGACGGTCTCGAAGGCCCGGCGGACGTCGACCTTGTCGAGCCCGGTCTCGGTCAGCAGCGAGTCGACGTCGATGGTGTCCAGGTGGGCGGCCAACTGGTCGAAGCCGGCGCAGTGCTCGTTGACGAAGTGGTGATCGATGGTGCCCGGTCGGGTCCGTTCGCGTTGCACCAGCCAGTGGTTCCAGAGTTGGAACAGTGCCCGGTCGCCGCCCAGTGAGATGGGCAGGTGTGTGGTGGCCAGCGCGGTCCCCGAGCCGATCACACCCCGCACGGTCTGGGGGTTTCGGAACCGGAGCAGCCCTGCCTCGGGCAACGGGTTCACGGCCATGATGTGAGCGCCTCGTGCTGCGGCAGCTTCGAGGGTGGTGAGCATCCTCGGGTGGTTGGTGCCCGGGTTCTGACCGACCACCAGGATCACGTCTGCGTGCTCGAAGTCCTCGAGGGTCACCGATCCCTTGCCGATCCCGATGGCATCGGCCAACGCCACCGAGGTGGCCTCGTGGCACATGTTCGAGCAGTCCGGCAGGTTGTTGGTGCCGAAGGATCGGACCAGCAACTGCCAGAGGAAGGCCGCCTCGTTGCTGGTACGACCCGAAGTGTAGAAGGAAGCCTGGTTGGGATCGTCAAGTTCCCGCAACTGACGAGCGGTCTCGCCGAAGGCGTCGCTCCAGGAGATCGGGACGTAGTGCGTGGCGCCGGGCCGACGGATCATGGGGGTGGTCAGCCGGCCGGCGTGTCCGAGCCAGTGGTCGGACCGACCACGGAGGTCATCGATCGAGTGCCGGGCGAAGAAGGCCGGGTCGGCCCGGGCGGTCATGGCTTCCTCGGCCACCGCCTTGGCACCGTTCTCGCAGAACTCGATTCGATGACGCTCGCCCGGCGCGGCCTCGGGCCAGGCGCAGCCGGGACAGTCGAAACCCTCGGGCTGGTTGATGACCGACAGCGTGCGCAACGTGCGGCGTGTCCCCATCTGCTGCAACGAGCGCTTGATGCTGGTGATCACAGCCGGCACGCCGGTGGCCCAGGTCTCGGGCGGTTGCACGTGCACGTCGTTCGGATCGTTCGACTCGGCCATGGCGCCATTCAATCAGCCGGGTCGTGGCGGCGGTCGTAGGGTGCGGTCGTGCTGATGGACCCAAGGTCGGTTCCCCCGTTGTTGGCGCCGCGATCCTCAGACGAGTACCAGCCTCAGCCGCTGCGTCGTATCGACCGTCTGGTCATCGACACCGTCGAGACCGATGCAGTCAGCGCCTCGGCCCGCTACGGGCTGGCCATGGACCGCTACCTGGCCACCCGGATGGGCACCGCCGCAACGTTGCGGGCCATCGACGCCGCACACGGCGGCGGCTTCTACGACGTCGACGCCGAAGCCGAGGCCGATCCCGTGGCCGCCGATGCCGCGTTCGCCGGGCTGGGGCCGGTCATCGACGTGCAGACGCACCTGGTCCGGCCCAGTCGATCGGCGACTGCGGGCCCCGCGGCGCTCAACGGCTTCCTGCGAATGGTCGATCCCGACCGTTGGAGCGATCCGATCGACCCCGAGCTGCTGGCCGCCCCGGCGTGGGCTGGATGCGTGTTCGGCGGGAGTGAGACGTCGGTGGCCTTGCTGACCTCGCCGCCCGGGCGTCCGGGCGACGGCGTGCTGGACAACGCCGACATCGCGGCGGCGCGGGAGATCGTGGACCGCTACGCCGGTACTGGTCGGGTGCTGGCCCACACCATCGTCCATCCGAACCTGGGGCCAGACGAGCTGGAGCGGATGGTGGGTTGGTCGGCCGACCTCTCGCCGGCGGCGTGGAAGACCTACACGCTGTGGGACGATCCGGATCATCCCACCGGGGGTTGGTTCCTCGACGACGACGAGGTCGGGATGCCGTTCCTCGAGCACGTCCGGTCGATCGGCCCGAGGATCGTCTGTGCCCACAAGGGCATCGCCGGTCCCATCCCGTCGGTGGCCCCTGCCGCGTCGTCACCCCGGGACATCGGCCCCGCAGCCGCAGCGTTCACCGACATCGACTTCGTCGTCTACCACTCGGGGTACGACCCGGACCCGACCGGCGAGGAAGGTGATCACATCAGCGCCCCGCACCGGGGGGTGAGCCGGTTGGTGACCAGCCTCGCCGACGCCGGCGTCAGGCCCGGGGCGAATGTGTGG
>Ga0105044_10004333_pt1 | contig 19500 bp, 6 predicted proteins | sample MAT01_FD_78092 | JGI IMG/M metagenome (GOLD analysis project Ga0105044, IMG submission 78092) | Freshwater microbial communities from Lake Fryxell liftoff mats and glacier meltwater in Antarctica - MAT-01 | ecosystem: Environmental > Aquatic > Freshwater > Ice > Liftoff microbial mat | place...
AAACGAACGCAAATTGGAATTGTTCTGGAGACTGGCGAGGCCCGCGAAGTCCATCATCACTGTTTACTCGTCGGGTACGGTGCAGATGCCATCAACCCGTACTTGGCCTTTGAATCCTTGTGGCAAGCTAGCCGAGATGGTCTGCTGGAGGGGATGGATGACACCAAGATCGTTGCCGGATATCGCAAGGCGGTAGCCAAAGGAATGATGAAAGTCATGGCCAAGATGGGTATCAGCACGCTGGCCAGTTACAAAGGTGCGCAGATTTTTGAAGCCCTCGGTTTGAAAGACGAAGTCATCGCTCGATGTTTCACCGGCACCAACAGCCGCATCCAGGGTTGCAGTTTCGACATCCTGGCCGAGGAGACGCTGCGTCGACATGCGTTGGGTTATCCAATTCACAAACCTACCGAACTACCGATGCTGGCCAACCTGGGCGAATTCCATTGGAGAGCCGAGGGGGAGCGTCACGGTTGGGATCCGTTAGCGATCGCAGACATCCAAGTTGCGGCCAGAAATGGTGACAAGAATGCGTATCGTCGGTTCGCCGATCACATCAACAAGGATGCGAAGATGCGATACGCGCTTCGCGGATTGCTCGAGTTCAAGAACGGAATCGCTGGTCCTGCGATTCCATTGGATCAAGTACAACCGGCCTTGGAAATCGTGAAACGCTTTTGCACCGGTGCAATGAGTTTAGGCTCCATCAGTGCCGAGGCCCATGAGACGGTGGCCATCGCCATGAATCGTCTCGGAGGCAAGAGCAACACCGGGGAAGGGGGCGAAGATCCGGTTCGGTTCAAGCCGATGCCCAACGGCGACAGCAAACGCTCTGCAATTAAACAGGTAGCATCGGGCCGATTCGGCGTCACCATCGAGTATTTGGCCAATGCCGATGAGCTCCAAATCAAAATCTCACAAGGAGCGAAACCGGGCGAGGGAGGAGAATTGCCAGGCAAGAAAGTCGACAAATACATTGCAAAAATCCGCTACAGCACGCCGGGTGTTGGGCTCATTAGCCCACCGCCGCACCACGATATCTATTCGATTGAGGATCTCGCCCAACTGATTCACGATTTGAAGAATAGCAATCCCAGCGCGCGGGTCAGCGTCAAGCTGGTGAGTGAGGTCGGGGTGGGTGTCGTGGCCTCGGGGGTGGCGAAAGCTCACGCGGACCACATTCTGATCAGCGGCGACACGGGCGGAACGGGTGCTTCGCCCCTGACCAGCATCAAGCATGCTGGACTGCCTTGGGAATTGGGGATCGCCGAGACGCATCAGACTCTGGTTCTCAACAATCTTCGCAGTCGAGTCACTCTGCAAACCGATGGTGGCTTGAAGACCGGTCGCGACGTAGTGATTGCAGCGTTGCTCGGAGCCGAGGAGTTTGGTTTCGCCACTGCGCCTCTGATCACTCTCGGTTGCATCATGATGCGCAAGTGCCATTTGAACACTTGCCCAGTCGGTATCGCCACACAAGATCCCGAATTGCGAGCCAAATTTGCGGGCAAGCCCGAACATGTGGTCAACTACTTGTTCATGGTGGCCGAAGACGCTCGTCAAATTATGTCTGAACTCGGTTTCAAGTCGATCGATGATATGGTGGGACGCACGGATTGTTTGCAAGTCGATTCTGCTATCTCGCACTGGAAGTCGGATGGATTGGATTTGTCTCCCATTCTCAAGCCAGCCAAAAAATTGAGCCCAGACGTTCAGGTGCGACGCACCCAGGCGCAAGACCACGGATTGGAACTCTCGCTCGATATGACTGAAATCCTGCCACGATGCATGAGCACCTTGGAATCTGGTAAGCCGATCAAGTTCGAATTGCCCATCATCAATACCAATCGAACCGTCGGTACAATTTTGAGCCACGAGATTGCGAAACGCTACGGTCAGAAGGGGCTACCGACCGATACGATTCATATTAAGCTTCGCGGTTCTGCAGGACAGAGTTTGGGAGCGTTCCTGGCGCATGGTATCTCTCTCGAGTTGGAGGGGGACGCGAACGACTACGTCGGAAAGGGGCTCTCGGGAGGACGCATCGTTGTCTATCCAGACCGTCGCTCCACGTTTCGGCCCGAAGATAACATCATCGTAGGAAACGTATGCTTGTACGGAGCGACAACCGGGGAACTGTTCATCCGAGGCCGAGCCGCAGAGCGATTTGCGGTTCGCAACTCAGGATGTTCTGCAGTGATCGAGGGGATTGGCGACCATGGTTGTGAATACATGACAGGTGGATGCGTAGTAATCCTGGGCGAGACCGGCCGCAATTTTGCAGCAGGGATGAGCGGTGGCGTCGCGTACGCGTTGGCCGATGTCGATTCTTTCCGGATCCTATGCAACCTCGGCACTGTCGAATTAGAGAAAGTGGTTGAAACCGAAGACATCGAGGAGCTCTACACCCTCATCTCCAAACATGCCGACTTCACGCAGTCAACGGTAGCCAAAGAGCTCCTCAGCGATTGGCCGAACAACGTCAATCGATTCGTCAAAGTCATGCCAACGGACTACAAGCGGGTCCTGACGGAACTGAAGCAGGAACGAAGACTTCAGTTGGCCAACGCGTAGCTCAGCAAACAATTCAACCCGATAGCGATTTAGAAAAACGGCACGAACATGGGTAAACCAACCGGTTTCAAAGAGTACGAACGCAAGAAAGTGGAATGGCGTTTGCCAATCGTTCGCTTGAGCGATTACAACGAGATATACACGGAACCCAAGGAAGAGCAGCTGCGAACCCAAGGCGCGCGTTGCATGGATTGCGGTGTTCCCTTTTGTCAATCGGGAACGGGTTGCCCTATCGACAACTTGATCCCCGAATGGAACGATTTGGTGTATCACGGGCGTTGGCGTGAGGCGGTCGATCGACTTCACAAAACCAACAACTTTCCCGAGTTCACTGGCCGGGTTTGCCCAGCTCCATGCGAAGGAGCATGTGTCCTTGGTATCACCAATCCGCCGGTGACAATCAAGAACATTGAAAACGCCATCATCGATCGAGCGTTCCAAGAAGGTTGGGTGAAGGCTAATCCACCTAAGGACCGGACGGGCAAGAGCATTGCAATCATCGGCAGCGGTCCAGCCGGTCTAGCAGCCGCCGACCAACTCAACAAGGTTGGGCACACCGTCACGGTTTATGAACGAGCCGATCGCATCGGTGGTTTGCTAACCTATGGCATTCCCAACATGAAGCTCGACAAGGGGGTCGTTCAACGCCGCTTGGATCTCATGGCCGCCGAAGGGGTCCAGTTTGTGACTGGGGCGAACGTAGGCGGAAACATCGATCCCAAGCAGCTGATGGCAGAAAATCATGCTGTGTTGCTATCGACGGGAGCTACGAAGCCTCGCGACTTGCCGATTCCAGGTAGGCAGCTCAAGGGTGTTCATTTTGCGATGGAGTTCTTGACCACAAACACCGCCAGCCTGCTCGATAGTAAACATGCGGATGGCAAGTTCATTTCTGCCGCCGGCAAACGCGTGGTGGTAGTGGGCGGAGGGGACACTGGGTGCGACTGCATAGGAACCAGTTTGCGGCACGGTTGCACGCAGTTGGTGAACTTCGAACTGATGGACAAGCCACCCGAGGATCGCGCTGCTGATAATCCATGGCCTCAATGGCCGCGTACTTTCCGGATCGACTACGGTCACGAAGAGGCCTCCGAAAAATTCGGCAACGATCCCCGCGAATTTAACATTCTGAGCAAAGAGTTTATCGACGACGGCCTGGGCAATGTCACTGGCATCAAAACGGTGCGAGTCTGCTGGGTCAAAAAAGAGGGTCGCATGATGATGGAGGAAGTCGCAGGTAGCGAAGAGATTATCGGTGCAGACCTAGTGTTGCTCGCCATGGGTTTTCTTGGTCCGGAGAGTACGGTGGCCGGGGTGTTGGGCATCGAACTCGATCCCCGAAGCAATTACAAAGCTGAGCATGGCAAGTTTGAGACCAATGTGCCGGGTGTTTATGCTGCGGGGGATTGTCGACGTGGTCAATCGCTCGTCGTTTGGGCGATCAACGAAGGCCGAGGGGCAGCGCGGGCCATTGACTTGTACCTGCAAGGCAGCAGCACCCTCCCGGCTCCCGGTGTGACGATGGGTTCTGCTCTACTCGCTGCGGGAAGTTAGCGGGCCCCCGCACAAGACTACTCGATTGAAGATTTTTGCTTTGTAATACTTTGAGATTTTGAGCCTGAGGCGCTAGCCGATCCGCGCCGCAAGAAATCGGCTAGCGCCTCAGGCTCAAAAAGAAAGCATTTGCTAGGGCAAAACGCTAGGACGCCATCAAAAATGGTGGCGTTCATCGAGTAGTGTCTCTTTAAGTCTTAATTTTTGGGTACGTCCTTAGTTGTACGACGCTCCGCGTCGTAGGAATCACGACGCGGAGCGTCGTGCAACTAAGATTGCCAATCCAAATTTTTAGGTTGGGCAATGCACTAATGCTTTAGGGTCGGGGCCGATAAGCGGAATTGGTGTTACAATCAGGTTCTTGGCACCATCCACGCCTATCACACTTCGGAGAACCAAGATGAAGTGCATTCTGCGATTGTTTTTCGCATTCCTGCTTCCGCAGCTTGCCGGATTGCATGCTGCGGAACTAGCTACAAATCTGAGCAACATTGCCGAAGATGATGTGCCCGCGAGCTCTGGTCTGGCCAAGAAGAGCCTCTTTTTTGCGGGTGCAGTCGCAGTCGATGTAACCCCTACGAGCGAGACTTCGATTGTCGCTGGCGGGTTCTTGGAAGCTCGAGCATCGAAGATCACCGATAAGCTCTTTGCCAGAAGCATCGTGCTCGATGATGGCATCACTAAGATCGCGTTGACCGTCGTCGACTCCTGCATGATGTCTCAAACGTTGATTGACGACGCGAAGCGGCTTGCAAGCAGTCAAACCGGCATCCCGGTCGATAAAATGATGGTTTCCGCGACCCATACTCATTCCGCCCCAGCCGCAATGGCGTGCTTGGGGACTCGGCAGGACAAAGCCTATGCGTTAGGCCTGCCATCGAAAATCGCCGAGGCTATTGTCAAGGCGAACAGCCAACTGGAACCGGCTCGAATCGGTTGGAATTCGACAGACGATTGGGAAGATACGCATAATCGTCGCTGGATCCGGAAGCCAGAAAGCAAGGTTATCGATCCGTTTGGCAGCGCGACCGGACTGGCGCATATGCACCCAGGATATCAGAGCAAGGATATTATCGGGCCGTCTGGCCCAGTCGATCCCGAGCTATTCGTCCTTTCACTGCAGAAATTGGACGGCAAACCGTTAGCCGTGCTAGCCAATTACTCTCAGCACTATTTCGGCTCCCAAGCGATATCCTCGGACTACTACGGATTGTTCTGCAAGTTCGTGGCGGAAAAGCTAAACGAACCTGGAGAGGGCAATGGACCATTCGTTTGTGCGATCTCGCAGGGAACAAGTGGCGACTTGATGTGGATGGACTATGGTTCTCCGCAAGAGACGATCACCCTGGCCAACTATGCAGAGTCTGTGGCTCGCTACGCCGAACAAGCTCTTGACACGATAGAATATCGGGACTTCGCAACATTGGCGATGGTGGAGAAAACGGTTCCCTTGCGTTATCGAGTCCCGAACGAAGAACGGTTGACCTGGGCTAGACCCATTGCAAAGGGCATCGAGCAGGAGTTGCCGAAGAATCTAGCAGAGGTCTATGCCATGGAGGCCGTGATCCTGCACGAGCGACAAACAACGGAGCTAAAACTGCAAGCGATTCGGATCGGCGAGCTTACGATCGCAACGCTTCCGAATGAGGTCTACGCGCTGACGGGCCTCAAACTGAAAGGGCGTTCTCCATCGGATTCGCATTTCAATATCGAACTTGCCAACGGCGCCGAAGGCTACATTCCTCCCCCTGAGCAACATACCTTGGGTGGCTATACGACTTGGCCTGCCCGAACGGCTGGTCTCGAGGAACAGGCGGAGCCAAAGATCGTCGATACGCTCGTCGAGGCGCTGGAGGAAGCGACTGGAAAAAAACGGAGATCGATGGACGATGAGCATGGTCCGTACGCGGCCTCTGTCATGCTGGCCACACCTATTGGCTATTGGCGTTTGAATGATGCGGATGGAGTATCCGCCCGCAACGCGATTCAAGGTACTGCGCCGGCTCGATTCAGCCCGGGGTTTGCATGGTATTTACCCGGGGTGGGTAGTGGGACTGGCATCGGACTGCAAGAGGAGCTGAAGGCCTCGTCGTTTTCTGGCGCCGATCAAATCAATCGGGCAGTCCATTTGGCCGGCGGAGAAATGACTGTCGACTGGGCACACAGCGGCCAATCATTTTCGGCAGCATTTTGGTTTTGGCTCGGTGAACGCTTTGGCGCTAGCGATCGCAGTGGTTTGCTAATCAACGGTCCATCCGGCGAAACACTAGCTGCAAAGCAGTTTGCCGATCACACCTTCCAGCTTGAACTGCTCGGTCGAGCGTCGTTGCCGCTATGGTCAGCCGACGAATGGCACTTTGTATCCATCGTTCGAGAGAGGGATATGGTCAAGATCTATATGGATGGTGCTTCCGAGCCGGTTCTGCAGTCCAAAGTGATAGCGGGCTCAGCATTGGCCAAGGAGGTCACATTCGGACGAGGACTGCAAGGCAAACTCGATGAAGTCGCCTTGTTCGATCGCGGGCTTACCGTGGAAGAATTCGCCTCCTTCTGGAAAGCATCCGGCATCCCCGAACAACGGCAACGCGATACCGTCGCGAGCCCATCACCGGGTACGCGATCGATAAAGCCCGCCAGTCAACCTCTGTCAGCCAGCAAAGCGTTAGCCAAGATTCATGTACCCGTTGGTTTTCGAGTTGAGCTCGTTGCATGCGAGCCCCAAGTCATCGATCCGGTGGCCTTTGACTGGGATGAGAGTGGTCGTCTATGGGTAGCAGAGATGTCCGACTATCCACTCGGGATGGATGGACAGGGCAAACCGGGTGGGCGAGTCCGAATCCTCGAAGACCGCGACCTGGACGGAAAATATGAGCATAGCACGCTCTTCGCAGACGAGCTCAATTTCCCAAACGGAATCCTAACCTGGCGCGACGGAGTTCTCGTGACCGCCGCTCCACATATTCTCTTTCTTCGGGACACGAACGGCGATGGACAGGTCGATACGAAGGAGGTTCTGTTCGAAGGCTTCAATGAAGGAAACCAACAACTCCGGATGAACGGTTTGCGATGGGGGCTCGACAACTGGGTGTATTGCGCCAACGGAGGGCACCACGCCAATCATGGCCTTGGGACCAAGGTGTTATCGCATCGCATGGGGTTATCCTATGAGATTGGTAGTAGGGACTTTCTTTTTCAGCCCGACACAGGAGCCTTGAGGCTTGAGTCGGGGCCATCTCAATTTGGACGCAATCGCGACGCTTGGGGGCATTGGTTTGGGACTCAAAATGCCAAACCACTATGGAACTACGTCTTTCCTGACCGCTATCTGGCTCGTAACCCCTATGTACCTTCTTTGAACCCTATCCAGTTCGTTTTGCCTCCCAATAGTCCGCAGGTTTTCCCCGCAAGTCGTCCCGAAAAACGATTCCACAGTTATCAGGAAGCGGGCCACTTTACCTCCGCATGTGGTGGAATGATTTATGGCGATCAACGGTTGTTTGGTCCAAGTGAGAAATTGCACGCGTTCACTTGCGAGCCTTTTCATAACTTGGTCCAACACAACGTGATCCATGACGTCGGGGTCAGTTTCACATCGCAACGACCGACGGACGAGGGGCGATTCGATTTTTTTGCAAGCGAAGACCGTTGGTGTCGGCCGGTCATGGTTCGCACTGGACCAGACGGAGCATTATGGATAGCGGATATGTATCGATACATGATCGAGCACCCGCAATGGTTGCCGCCCGAAGGCCAAAAGGAACTGTTGCCTCACTACCGTCTGGGAGATGATCGAGGAAGAATCTATCGAGTTGTTCCGGAAGAAGAAACCGTTTCGGTTTGGAAGCTGGATGCCGACAAGTTGGATTCGCTCTTAGCCGCTTTGGATTCCCCGAACGATTGGCAGCGGGACAAGGCACAACAGCTTCTGGTTTGGAAACGCGACTTGTCGGCGATACCCTCGTTGCAAGAACTCGTTCGCTCGAGCTCGAGGCCGGAGACTCGGCTACAAGCCTTGGCGACCTTGGACGGACTCGATGCGCTAAAGGCACCCATGGTGATTGTCGGACTGGCCGATCCTCATCCGCGTGTTCGTGAGAACGCTATTAAGCTAGCAGAACGAGTCAGCGAAGAGGCCGTCATCAAGGCCGCGCTGCAGCTGGTGTCCGATCCGGATCCTAAGGTGTGTTTGCAGTTGGCGTTGACGCTCGGCGAATGGCCTGACGCCGCTGCGGGCGCTGCATTGGTTGAGCTGGCTAAGAGGCATTATGATGAATCATTCATGCGATCAGCGATCATGAGTTCGGCGCTGCGACACGCGGAGGTATTTGCAGTTGGAATCGCGCAGTCTTCGGCCGCAGTTCTATCGGCTTTCCGCGAGCCGATCGCGCGTCAATCCGTGGGTCGCAAAGATCTCCGCGTGATCGGTTTGTTGCTAGCCGACGCCTTGGCCACCACGGACCAAGCGCTGGTTACGAAACTGGATGAATTGCTGCTGACGTTGCAGCGGATCGGCACAAGCCTTGAGGAGTTACGGTCTGCGGACACACAAAATGTTCTCGCATCGCATGTTGAGCAGATCGACGCAGCGATGGTATCCATGCTCGGTCTCGCAGGGGATGATCGCCGTGATCCGAAAGATCGAATCGCGGCAGCCAAACTTCTGTGCCGATCCAGCTTGCATCGAGACACTGGGATCTCGCTTCTGGCCAAGTGGTTGAGCCCGCAATACGCTCCGGAACTCCAACAGCAGGTTCTGGAAACATACTTGCAATGCGGGCAGGATAAGGTCCTCGAGTCCCTAGCGAACGCGTGGCCGGAGTTTACTCCCGATTTGCGGAGTCGAGCTCTTGAGGTGTGGACATCCAGGGCAGCTTGGACCAACGACATGCTTCGACGCGTGGAGGATGGCAAAATCAGCGCCCACAGTTTGGATCTTGCGCTTCGAGATCGATTGATGCGTTATCCCGATGCCGACGTTGCCGAACGCTCAAAACGATTGTTCCAGGAGGCAGGTCGTTCCACCCGCAAGCAGATCGTGGACGACTTTCGGCCTGCGTTCGCGTTGAAGGGTGATCCGGTGATGGGCCGTACTGTCTTTCTGCGAGCCTGCGCTAGTTGCCATCTCAGAGTAGATCAAGGAAGCGATGTTGGGCCAAATCTGGCGACCGTTGTTGGGCATTCCGATGACAAACTGTTGATCAATATTCTTGACCCCAACGCAGACATCCAACCCGGTTATCAGGCCTACAGCATCTTGCTCAAGAGCGACGAGGTTCTGTCTGGACTTTTAGCCGGCGAAACTTCGAATAGCGTGGAGATGAAACAAACCAATGGTATCACTCGAACGATCTCCCGGCTCGATATAGAAAAAATTCGCAACTCGAACGTCTCCTTCATGCCGGAGGGACTCGAAGCGGTTCTCTCGCAGCAAGACATGTCTAACCTGCTGGTGTTTTTGAGGCAACCCATCCTGGCTCAGCCTTAGCGTAGCAACGATGAGCAAATTCGACACTACTCGACGAACGCCACCATTTTGATGGCGTCCTAGCGTTTTGCCCTCGGAAATGCTTTATCGTTGAGCCTGAGGCGCTAGCCGATTTCTTGCGGCGTGGCTCGGCTAGCGCCTCAGGCTCAAAATCTCAAAATCTCATAGTATTGCAATGCAAAATCTACCATGAGTAGTCTTGTGTGGTGCTGATCAGCGAGAGGTGTCGCAAATTCCTGCTACACTATCTAAGCCATTTGTGCTTTGTATGCGCTTTCCGTCCCTCCCAAGTGTATAGGTGCCTAAGAAATGGAATCGATGAAACTTGCCCTCCGTCTGATTTGTTTTCTGATGTTCCCCACTGCGGTTGTTGCAACCGCTCTCGTTCCAGCCAAGGTCTTTGCAGCGGAGCCGAGCAAACCAAATGTTTTGATTATCTATGCGGACGATCTCGGCTGGGGCGAAACCAGCGTCCAAGGTTGTCAAGACATTCCGACTCCAAACATCGACTCGATCGCCAAGAACGGCTTACGATGCACTCAAGGCTATGTTGCAGCAACTTATTGCAGCCCCTCTCGGGCAGGCTTGATGACAGGCAAGTACCCGACCCGTTTTGGTCACGAGTTCAACGCGATCACGCGGAAGAGCGGGTTGTCGCTAGCGGAAACGACTCTCGCCGATCGCTTAAAGAAGCTTGGTTACGCTACCGCGGCGGTCGGTAAATGGCATCTTGGGGACGGAGTCGAGTACCATCCTACAAAACGAGGTTTCGACGAGTTCTACGGGACGCTTGCCAACACCCCTTTTTATCGCCCGACCAATTTCATCGATTCGCAGATTTCCCCCGACGTTCGAGCGATCGACGACCCCGAGTTCTACACGACAGACAAATACGCTGAGCGATCGGTCGATTGGCTGGAACGCAACCGTGACAAGCCTTGGTTTCTCTATTTGCCATTCAATGCTCAGCACGCGCCGTTACAAGCTCCGAAGAAGTATCTCGATCGATTCCCGTCGATCACCGATGAGAAACGAAAGATCTTTGCAGCCATGATGTCTTCGATGGACGATGCCGTGGGTGCCGTTCTCGGCAAGATCCGCGCGCTTGGTCAAGAGAAGAATACCTTAGTCTTCTTCATCGGAGACAACGGAGGTCCAACCCAGTCTACGACTTCCAAGAATGGAGCTCTTCGGGGTTTTAAGATGACGACGTTCGAAGGCGGCCCGCGAGTACCATTCTTCGTTCAATGGAAAGGCACACTCCCTGCTGGGCAGGACTATAACCTACCTGTCATGAATCTGGATGTTTTGCCGACTTGCATGGCCGCCGCGGGTTCTCCAGTGGATTCCTCCGTTGGTCTGGATGGATTGGACTTGGTTCCTTTTCTGACGGGTAAGAACACTGCTTCGCCGCACGAAACTATGTTCTGGCGCTTCGGTGAACAATGGGCCGTACGCCATGGCGATTGGAAGCTCGTAGTTTCAAAAGGGGGAAGCGGGAAGGCGGAGTTGTACAACCTTTCCAAGGATATCAGCGAATCCAACGATTTGGCAACCAGCGAGCCAACCCGCGCGGCTGACTTGAAGAAACGTTACGATGCTTGGAGTGCACAACAAGCGGAGCCAACGGTCAAAGACCTACCGCCCAAAAATGCCCCAAGGAAAAGAGCACAGAAGCAACCTGCTGTATCGGGTCCACCCAAACGTGTTTTGGTGGCGGATTCCTCTACCCATCGTTTAGCCATCGTGGGGGCAGATGGAAAACCAGAATGGGAGATCACGGTAGGCGATATCCACGATGCGCACCTTTTGCCAACGGGCAATTTATTGTTCCAACAGGGTTGGACGAAAGTCCAGGAGATGACACCTGACAAAAAAATCATCTGGGAATACGATGCGTCGAAAGCCAACGAGGGAAAGCGGGTGGAAGTCCACGCTTTTCAACGACTCACCAACGGGCTGACCATGATTGCGGAATCGGGTTCCTCGCGAATCATCGAAGTGGACCAAACGGGAAAAATAGTCCAGGAGATGAAGCTCAAGGTGGAGCAGGTTAGCACCCACAGCGACACGCGTCTGGTGCGGAAACTGACCAACGGTAATTATCTAGTGGCTCAAGAGCACGATGGCGTTGTGCGAGAATACGAACCCTCCGGAAAGGTCGTTTGGGAGTTTAGCGTGCCGCTCTTTGACAAACCGCGAAAGGGCGGTCACGGTCCAGAGGCCTTTGGCAATGCGGTCTTTTCCGCGACACGGCTAGACAACGGCAATACGCTCATCGGCACCGGAAACGGACATAGTGTTCTCGAAGTCACACCTGCCAAAGAGATAGTCTGGAAGATAGAACAAGACGACCTTCCGGGTATCACTTTAGCTTGGGTAACACGTGTGGAACGGCTTGCCAATGGCAACACGATCGTCGGCAACTGTCACGCTGGGCCAACCCATCCGCAGATCATTGAGGTTTCACCGGACAAGAAAGTCCTCTGGACGTGGAAGGATTTCAAACTCTTCGGGGACTCGACTACCGTCGTCAAGGTGCTAGATCCAAAGTCGTAAGCGTCACCCAGTCGGACCGAAAGAAATTTTGGATGCGCAGAGCGTCTAAGCATCTGGCTTTTGCCTTGAGCATCGCTTCGATGGTTGCGGCCATCGCTAGCGCTGCGTCGGCTTTTCTGATCGATGGAATGGTAGCGTGCCAGCTCATGGTGGTCGCTTTTGCGCTGGTAGCCCTTCGGACGCAGTTCAGTCCGAAATTTAAGACCTTTGCATTTACTTTTTGGGTATTGGCATTCGTCTTTCAGGCCTTGGCGGCCCCATCGCTCTTCCAATCTTGGCCGATCGGACCAGCCAAGGACTTTATAGCACCGTTGATCCAGATCATCATGTTTGGAATGGGTACAACCCTATGCTTGAACGACTTCGCTCGCGTACTATTGGTTCCGAAGAGCGTGGCGGTTGGAATGTTGTTGCAGTTCTCGGTAATGCCGATAATGGGTTGGATACTGGCCAAGATGTTTGGTTTTTCTCCGGAGATCGCTGCTGGCGTAGTCCTGATCGGGGCTTGTCCGGGTGGTGTTGCTTCGAATGTGATTGCTTACTTGGCGCGTGGGGATGTCGCACTCTCGGTAACCATGACTGCTTGTTCTACCCTCATGTCCCCGATCATGACACCGTTGGCGATGTGGATTCTAGTCGGCAGCATCGTCGATTTATCGTTTAGCAAGATGATGTGGTCGATTCTCGAGATCACGATAGCGCCGATAGTGCTCGGACTCTTGGTAAGCTACTTGTTCGAGTGGCTGAAATGGCGAGGACCGTGGTTGGACCGATTTTTGTCAGGCATTGCAATGTTCGCGATCTGCATCGTGATCGGTATCATTGTGGCTCAGTCGCGAGACGAGTTGTTCGTCATCGGCCCAGCGCTGATGGTGGTTGCCATGTTGCACAACGCGATCGGGTTCGCACTAGGGTACTTTGGTGCAAAGGCATGCCGATTGGACGAAACGACCAGTCGAACCATATCGATAGAGGTGGGGATGCAAAATGGAGGTATGGCATCAGCGCTTGCAATGAGCGTGCTCAACAGTCCGCAAGCGGCCATGGCCAGCGCTATTTTTGGACCATGGATGAGTATTTCAGGTTCGATTCTCGCTTCATGGTGGAGACAGAGACCCACAGCGGTCGGAGAATCGGCCTACTTGCCAGCAGTTCTGGCTTCGGGTTCGGATGGCATTGGGATCGAAGAGTAGAAGGCTGCTTCGTCGATTCCGTCACCGTTGAAGTCACCCACGACGACGTATCCCTGTTCTCCTTCGATTTCAAATACGCGGTCGGTGGCATCCAGAACTCCGTTACCGTTGCTATCCACAATCAAACTGCGTCCGCGCACGACGGCGATCTCATCCAGACCATCGCCGTTGAAGTCACCCACGACGGCGATATCACCGGTTTGGCCGAAATCGAAAAAGGAATCTTCGTTGTCGTTGAATCTTCCGTCGCCATTCACATCGATTCGCCATTTGCCGTTATTGAAGATGCCGAGGGTAGAGACTCCGTCGCCGTTGAAGTCACCCGCGACGGGTTGGTCCGAATCGCCACCGAAACGGAAGACGTGATCGATCACGTCCAATCTCGGGTCGCCGTTGCGACTTCGTTGCATCAATCGTTCCCTGCCTGCAATCCTATCGACCCGAGGAAGATTTTTTGGAACCGATACCATGTGATTCTCAGGGTCGGGTAGGCCAGGCTCGGCCTTCAATGCATCCTCATCCCCTTCCCATTCAGGACCGAAGATCCCGATGTCGTCCTTACCGTCGTTGTCCCAATCTCCAACGACGGGTAAATCTCCCTTTTCACCCAGTTTAGCCCAAAGATCGCCTCGATCCCAAATTCCATTTCCGTTGATATCGAGCAGCCACTCGCCGTCTTTGAACAGAGCCAGCTCGTCTCGACCGTCACCATTGAAGTCACCCGCCAGATGTTTGGCTCCTCGGACGTCGAACGCGTTGCGAGAAAGTTTGGCCGATTTCGCGCCTTGGTTAGAGACAATGACCCAGCTACCGCGATCCAGTGAATCGATGGTCCATTGGCTGGCGTTGAGAAGTTTAGAGGCCTCGGCGACTCGTTCTTTGTTAACTCGCTTGTTCGCTTGGTATCCGCGTGGTTCGCCTGCGTTGATCACACTCAAATGCCATGTATACTCGACGCTATAGCCTGCTTCAGGGTCATCTGGCCTACCTTTGGGGAACGGCGGTATGACCAGAACTCGTTCGAAAGGGGGTGAAGCAAATCCGTTGACCGGCGGCGGATTGATCGGTGGCTGTGGCGTCGGCGGTGGAGGAGCTGGTGGATTTACGGTAGGTGTTTTGGTTACCACGATCTCACTAAAGTTATTCTCGATCGATCGTCCGCCCGGCATCAAATTGATCATTAGGATCGCATCACGACCAGGGTTGGTCGCGGGATCGATGGACAATTGTTCGATGATGTTTTGGGTGTCCAAGTCCGAAATGAAATCGTCGACGTTGATCGCAAATCCGCCGATAGAACCTGCCGTGTCTCTACCGTCAAAGTATCCCTGGGGTTGAGCTTGGTAGATATGATAGGCCCCAGGCCGCAGGCCACGAAATTCGTAGTAACCATTCGCATCGGTTATCACTTTAATCGTTTCGGTGTCGTAGATGCCTGGCAATGCGAAGCGGGACGGCAATGGAATTCCCGTCCGGGTTCTCAGCTCGAGGACCACGTTTCCGATCGGCGCATCACCTTCATTCCGAATACCATCGCGCAATCCTTTGAGAATCAGGGGAGGATTACCGTCCTGCGTCTCTATGGCTTCACCGTCTTGAAAGACGTAACCAGCGATCGTAGCCGGTGGTACTTCACAGAAATCAAGCTGAGAAACATTTTGGCCCGAGCGAAGCGAGATCCCTGCGATCAAATCGGCGATGCTCGTGTCGGCAACTCCTGCCGGTGCCATCTGGCCACCTTGGAAGTACCCGTCCGGTTGGATCTCGCGAACGGAATAGATACCGGGTCTGAGATTGACAAAGCGATAGTTTCCTTGCGCGTCGGTGAGCACACTATCGATAACGCGACCACCTTCATCGAGTAACTCGACACGCACTCCCGAGAGTGGTGACTCGTCCGCATCGAAGATACAATCCTCATTCAAATCAGCAAAAACCATTCCCTCTAACGATGCGACTCTCTGTTCGCAGAAGTCGTAGTCGGTAGCCCTCACACCAGCGCTTAACGCGATCGCAGAGATGATGTCTGTCAATGTTGCGTTGCCTCCGGCGCTTCCGGCCATCTGGCCACCTTGGATGTAACCCTCTGGTTGCTGTTCTCGGAGTGTGTAGGTACCAGGTAGGAGATTATCGAATTGATAGTTTCCAAAAGCGTCCGTTCGCGTAGTGCCTACGATCGCCCCTTGAGCGTCCAGGAGCTCGATCAAGACGTTGGATAGGCTTACTTCACCGGGATCTCGAACGCAGTCCCCGTCGGCGTCTTCGTAGACGTTGCCGGAGATACTTGCAGGAAGTATCTCACCGAAATCGTAATCGCTACCCTGCATGCCTGAGGGCAACACGATCGACTTGATCGTGTCGGGTCCTTCGAGTTCGCCGACGACATTGCCTGCGATGCGACCGACACTTTCCTTGCCGTCCAGATATCCCGCTGGAGTCTCCTCGGAGATCCGATAGGTACCTTTCCGGAGATCTGTGAATCGGTAAAGTCCTTGGCTATTGGTGACCGTTTCGCCGACGACCGCACCCGCTGCATCGTAGAGGCGAATGATGGCGCCGGCCAGCAAGGTTTCGTTGTTTTGACGGATTCCGTCGTTGTTATCATCACGGTAGACGTGACCGGACAGCGTTGCGGGTGGCAGTTCGCAGAAATCGTAGTTGACTCCGCGCTGGCCGCCTCCGATGGCGATCTGTTCGATGCGGGTGCCGTTGATTGCGTTGCCGGTTGTTACGCCTCCGATGACCCCTGCTCGGGAGAGACCGTCGAGCAGGCCAGCGGGTTGGGTTTCAACGATCTGATAGACGCCGGCTGGCAGTTGTTCGAATCGGTAGCCGCCATCACTGCCGGTGAAGGTGGTAGCGACCACTTCGCCTGCCGCGTTGACCAGTTCAATTTTCACACCCGGAAGTGGCGATGACGAGTTGGGTTCTGAAGAGAAACAATCAAAGCCTGGCAGCGCGACACAAACATGCCCCGACAACGATGCGGGTTCGATTTCTCCGAAATTGAATTCGATTCCATTGTCATTTCCATCGAGCCGAATTTCAGTGATTTGGTCGTTGACGTTGCTGGTGCCTCGCGATTGCCCACCAATGGTACCAGGAGTTTCTTTACCGTCGAAAAACCCGACTGGCTGGACAGTTTCAGAGATGCGGTAGCGCCCAGGTGGCAAACCGATAAAGCGGTAGGATCCGTCGGCAAGCGTCCGCGTGGTTTGAGTGACAGGGGCGGCGATGGTCTCGATAGAGGTAATCTGGATTTCCACATTTCCGATCCCTCCCTCGCCAGACTCCCGTTGACCATTATCGTTGTTGTCGCGATAAACGAATCCACTTATCTGAACCGGTTGAGCTTCGGCAAAGTCCAGCTTCGTGCCGCTACTATCACCCAGCGGTATGGCTATCGATGTCAGAACGTCTTTGTTGCCAGCAACGGTACTGCCCAAGCCGGCTTGGCCGTTGAGCATACCCGGAACGGCACCGACACTCAAATAACCATCCGGTTGCATTTCACGAATCTGGTAGGTGCCAGGCATCAAACCGAGATTGAATCCGAACTGATAGCGACCTTGACCATCGGTGGTTGTGCTTTGGCCGGTCGTGACGTAGTTCCCGTTGTCGAGTCGAAAGAGGGTCAGCGATACGCCGCCGATACCGACTTCACCGCTGTCTTGGACCAGATTGAGGTTATTGTCGACATAGACTGTGCCAGAGAGTTCGATAGGTTTTGGGACCTGATGGACGGTTGCCACGGCCCCGGCGGAGCGATCTCGCAACCCGCCTTCGTTATCCAAAGGCAAATCCAGTCTTGTCGGGGTTAGAACTGCATCGTAGGTATTGACGAAACTTCCCTCCGTCGACGCGTCCTCGAAATGAGGTGCGATGAAGGTAGCTTTGAGTTTCGATTCCGCAAACTCAACCCCGGACGTGATCGGGTCAACGTTCGGATTGATAGCGTCGGGGCCCTGTTCGTTGCGATAGCGCTGAATCTCGTCCACGTCGATCGAGAATTTTAGCTTGTCGCCTGCGAAGAAGTTTTCAAACGTCAGCACTAATTGCATCCCGCCGTCCAAGACCGAGGCCGTTACTCGAGCATTCGATGCTTGAGCGGTCATCAATTCCACACGAAATGGAAAGGAGTGGTCTGAACCCAAACCGCCATCGGCGATATCAAAAATGTTATCCCCGCTGGAAAACCCCTGGGCTCCTTGATCGGTATCGATAACGAGTCGAGTGAGTTGAGTACCGGCTGCTCCGCCACGAAAGGTCACATAGAAAGAATCACCATGCAGGTCAGCTCCGTTATCTTCTTCTACGTAAACACCGCCGACCCACAGTGGGTCTGCGTCGAAGAGCACTCTCGGTTCGAGCGATTCGACGGAGGCATGCCGGTTACTGACTGGTCGGACTTTGTTACGTTGAGCTGACGCGCCGCGGGATGACGAGCTACACTCGGAACTGCTGCGATTCGACGAGCGACCGATCATGTTCTTAGTCCATTGGTTTAGGCTTTTCTTCCAGGACATTACTTCACATCCCCCGCGGCACCTGAGTCTTCGAACTGGGCCGCAACCGGATGGACGAATCGACCGCGGGCATCAATGCTTGAGACGGAGTGTTCGATATCCCAGATGCGAATGGTGGTGTCGAAGCTACCTGAGATCAGATGACGGTTGGTTCGCTTCAAAATGCTGACCGACCCATCGTGACCGATCAGTTTCGCTTGCACTTGCTGGTCGACGTCGTTAAAGATCCGAATTGTGTTGTCACTGCCGGCGATCGCAAACAGGTGGGGGGCAAGTTGGCAGAGCCCCATCAACTTTCCGCCGCCGACCTCGGTTTGCGAAAGGATTTTTCGCGTTGCGAGGTCGAAGTGAACGATACGCCGATCTTCACCTACGGAGGTGATTCGGCGGCCATCGTTCGAAAACTGGAGCGATCGAATCCGTTCGGAGTGCAGAGGTACAGTCCATTCCCCGTCTGAATGGGAATGCCCCGTCGCTTCCGTCCTTCGAGCTTCGGTGGTGCGGAGGCGCAGCAAGCCGTCGCGACCTCCGTAGGCAATAAATTTCTTATCGGGAGAGACAGCGATGGTGCGGATATCACGGCAATCGCAGGCGTGATCAATGTTCATGCGGTTGGTGGCGGCGTCCCAGAGGTAGATTTGGTTACCGAACCCAGCGGCGTAAACACGTGAGTCGTTTAGGAATGCAAGTGTCAGCAGCGCGTGACCGACAACATGTTTGGATGGGAGTGCCGCCGCCCTCTCCAGCGACCAAATGCGCAGCGACCCATCGTTGCCACAGGAAGCCAGCAATTGACCGTTCGGCGAGAATTCGACCGACTGTACCCAATCGAGATGCCCTTGGAGAGTCGTGATGGTCTTTCCGGTTGCGATTTCGACGATGCGAATAGCGTGATCATCCCCGGCGGCTGCGATTCGCTGGCCATCGGGGGAAACGCTTATTGCGGTGACTACCGGACATTCGCGGTGGTTCGGCAATCTATCTAAACGAATGACATCGACCCATTTCTCGGAATCGGGCGCTCCCGCGGAAGTTCGAGATGCGTCTTGAGCATAGGCATCGGTGAAGACAGGAAGGCTGACGGCTGCCACGAACACAGAAAGAAAGAAGGCATTGGGAATGAGGGCAAGCTTGGAATTCGTATCGGGAATTCGGTGTCGTTGCATTTCCAGATCCTCCATGATCGAGCGATGATTAGAGGCCAGTGCGTACACCTCCAGATATTCTTTTATCGGCACCAAAGACTGAGGGCTTTTGTCAATTTTGGTAGTTTGAGTCGAGAATTCCGATTGAGTTCACTTTGCGGGTCCGTTTGTAGCGGCATCGCAAAGCATTCGAAGGACTGCAGATCAACCAAGAAGGGCGTAATCGATCGTCAGACAACGCGTTGGGAATAGCTGCCGAGCTCGGCGTACGTCAAGACGGGTTTCAGAGGAACGCGTACGCGTAGAAGTGTTGCGAGATTCAAGCAACTAAAGGGAACCTATACCCCGAAGCGGGCTCGTTTTGACAGAGGGTCCTTTTGGACAGAAAGCCCGTATTGACGAAAGTTACATTTACTAGGATACCACGGCTGGCTTCTTGCTTCGGGTTGCTAGCACGGTGCCAA
>Ga0105044_10004334_pt1 | contig 19494 bp, 20 predicted proteins | sample MAT01_FD_78092 | JGI IMG/M metagenome (GOLD analysis project Ga0105044, IMG submission 78092) | Freshwater microbial communities from Lake Fryxell liftoff mats and glacier meltwater in Antarctica - MAT-01 | ecosystem: Environmental > Aquatic > Freshwater > Ice > Liftoff microbial mat | place...
CCCGGCGGTTTTGCCCGCCGCGACATCGGCTGGCGCGCGCTGCCTGATGGCAAGCCAACGGCCTTGGGCTGATACCCGGGGCCGTTGAAAAGCCTCAGAAATCAGGCGGCGCGGCTGACCAGGACCGAACCGATTTCCTTGGCCGCACTCCGCTCGTCATGGCCCGCCACGGCGGCAATCTCGCGCGTCAGACGTTCCAGCGCGGCCTCGTACAATTGTCGTTCGGAATAGCTTTGTTCGCGCTGGTCATCCGCACGGTGCAGGTCGCGCACCACCTCCGCAATCGCGATCAGATCGCCAGAGTTGATCTTTTGTTCGTACTCCTGCGCCCGCCGCGACCACATCGCCTTTTTGACCTTGGCCTTGCCCTTCAGCGTCTTCATCGCATGGGCAACCACGTCCGGGCTCGACAGCGACCGCAGCCCGGCCTCGGTCGCCTTGTGGGTTGGCACGCGCAGGGTCATCTTGTCCTTTTCGAACGAGATCACGAACAGTTCCAGCTTGAAGCCCGCGACCTCCTGCTCTTCGATCAAGATGATCTTGCCCACGCCATGCGCCGGATAGACGACGAAATCATTGGGGCGGAACTCGTTCTTCCTGGTCTTGGTCATGGCACCCTTCCTGGCAATGGACCCGAACCGCATGCAACAACAAGCCCGACGGAAACAGGTGCCTCCGTCAGGTCAGGGTCGAAGTTGCGGCGTCAGGTTACGTTTTGCAGCATATTCTTTGATCATAGCACGATTCTTGCCCGGCTGAAAGCACATGGGCGTGCGACATCACCGCCAAGACGATGACAATCCAGCCTTAACAGGCAAATAATCCTGCTTCGCGCTGATATTTACCCCATGCAATCCGGCCAACGGCCGCGAATCACTCAGCCGCCTGCCCCCGCCTTGGCCGAAAACAGGTCGATCTTGCCTGTTTTGCCATCCATCGCCTCGGCATCGGGCAGCGGATCCTTGCGGGTCACGATCACCGGCCACGACAGCGCGTATTTGCGGTTGAATTCGACCCACTTTTCGGTGTCGGGTTCGGTATCCGGGCGGATCGCGTCGGCGGGACATTCGGGTTCACAAACGCCGCAGTCGATGCACTCGTCAGGGTGGATCACCAGCATGTTCTCGCCCTCGTAAAAGCAATCCACGGGACAAACCTCGACACAGTCGGTGTATTTGCAGGCGATGCAGTTGTCATTGACGATATAGGTCATCGGCGTTTCCCAAGCGTTTCAGTCAACCATCTAGGTTACCGGTGCGGATCAATCAAGCGGTCGGCTGTGATCCGATGCAGCCGCCGCAGCGGCTGCGATCTCGTGGTAAAGGCGCTGCGCCTCGGCCGCAGGGCCGCGCCTGTCGCCCAAGGCCAGAACCCGCAGCACGCGAATCACGCCGCCCTGCGGCAGGGTCAGCACATCACCGGCGCTGACCGTGCGGGCAGGCTTGTTGACCACATGGCCATTGACCCGCACCCGCCCTTCGTCAATCAACGCCGCCGCCACGACGCGCGACTTGCAAAAACGGGCGTAAAACAGCCACTTGTCCAGGCGAATGCCTGGACGATCGGGCGTCACCGCGCGCAAGCGATCACTTGAACTTCAACGCCGCCAGCGCGGCAAAGGGGCTGTCGGGGTCGATCTTGCGCTTGTCCTCGCGCGGGGGGCGGGCCTCGAACACCTGCGGCTCGTTGCGGCGCTCGGGCTTGCCGTCGCGGGCGGGTTTGGCACCGCGTTCCCCCCGGTCGCGGTGCTCGCCGCGCCCCTCGCCGCGTGGCTTGCCCTCGACACGCGGGGCATCACCGTCGCGTTTGCGGTCGGGGCGATTGTCGGGACGATTGTCGGGGCGTCGCTCGCGCCGGGGCTGGGCCGCTGCGGCATCGGGGGTGGCCACAGCGTCTGCCACTGGCGCAGCGGGGATTGCGGCAGCGGCATCGGTTGCCTGGTCCCGACGCGGGCCGCCTGGGCGGCGGTCGCCACGCTGCCCCTCGCGTCGCTCGCCGCGCGGTTGGCCTTGCGGCCGGTCGCGTTGCTCGCCCCGGTTGGCACGGCCGCCCCAGGTAAAGGTGTAAAAGCTCTCCATCTCGACCGGCGCAGCCGGCTGGGGCGGTGTTGCAGCCGGGCCTGCCTGAGCCAGATCAGCCACCCCTTCAGCGGCTGCGTCGGCCACGACAGGCGGGGAAGTTTCGGCCAGAGCCGGCGCTGTGTCGGCAGCCGCAACAGGTGAAATCTCCGGCGCGGGGATCACAGCCTGGGTATCGGCGGCAACTTCGCCTTCTGGCTCAAATGGTTGCGTATCGATCTTGATGTCACCCGCTGGGCCGGCTTCGGCCAGAACCGGCGCGGTCACCGCAGCCGAATCAGACAAAACCTCCTCCTCCGCGGGGATCACAGCCTGGGTATCTGCTGCGATTTCACTATCTGGATCAGATGGTTGCACAGAGATCCTGATGTCATCGGCGACCGGATCGGCAGGTTTGGCCACAACGACGGCAGCCGGGGCCTGCGGTTTGGTGGCCTTGACCTTGACCCGCTCGGCCTTTTCGGCCCGATAGCCCAGGCCCGTCATCAACCCGGCAAACAGCTCCATCGACAGGCCGGTGATCGACAGCATCTCGGGCACCGCCTCGAATCCGGCCTTGCTGTCGCGGTCGCGCAGCAAGTCGGCCAGACGCTCGAGCATGTCGATCCGAATCGCGCGGTCACCCGCAGCGCGATAGCCCGCCATCGCGTAATAGCCGGCCTGAGCATCCTGTGCGGCGATCACGGTGACATGTCCGGCCGGCGGGCTGCCGGGAAATTCGGGCAGGCCCTTGGCCAGCCCCCACAGCACCAACCGCAACCGCGTCGGCGCGGGTTTCAGCAGCGGCGGCAGGAACACGGTGAACTGGCCAAACCGCACCCCTTGCTTGCGCAGGGCGCTGCGCGATTCCTGATCCAGCGCCTTGACGTCCTCGGCCACGTCGCTGCGCGGAATGATGCCCAGATTTTCCACCAGCCGGAACGCAAAGCCCTTGGCCAGCCCAACCAGCGTCGCATCGCGCTGGAGTGCGAGCAATGGCTCCATCGTCGCGGCCAGTTTGCGGTCGATGAAATGTTGCAACCGGCGCGTGACCTTCTGGGCCACATCCTCGCCCGCGTCGTCGTCCACGAACGACTGCACGCCGGGTTTCAGCGGCTCGGGACCGCGGACCAGCTTGCCTACGGCATGCTCGCCCCACATCAACCCGCCCTGTTCGGTAAAGTCGATCTCGGTATCGGGGGCGTTGTAGAACCGGTCAGCCCGCAGCGACAGATGCGGCAGCAGCGCCTGCGCGGCAGCCTGGCGCAGGGTGCGGCCCTCCTCCGCCGTCGCGGCCTTGTCGGGGCGGAAGCGAAACCCCTCCAGCCGCCCGACGAATTCGCCCTCGACGGTCACGTCGCCCTTGTCGTTCACTTCGGCCACGAGGACCTCCTTCTGACGAAGCCGCCGGGCCAGAACGCTGGTCCGCCGGTCCACAAATCGCGCGGTCAGGCTTGCGTGCAGCGCATCTGACAGGCGGTCTTCTACAGCGCGCGTTTCGGCCCGCCAATGCTTTTCATCCGGAACCCAGTTGTTGCGCTGCGCGACATAGGTCCAGGTGCGCACAAAGGCCAGCCGTTTGGACAGCGTGTCGATATCGCCGTCGGTGCGGTCGATGCGCCGGACCTGATCGGCGAACCAATCCATCGGCACATGGCCGGACTGGTGCAGGTCCTTGAAGATCGTGCCCAGCATCGCGGCATGTTCGGCCTTTGAGATCCCGCGGAAATCGGGAATGCGGCAAACATCCCACAACAGGCGCACCGAGGGGCCGTCGCTGGCGCGCGCGGCAACGTCGGCATCGGCGGCAAGGGTTTTCAGCGCCGCCAGATCGTCCGATTCGCGCACCCTGGTCAGCCAGGGGTTCTCGGTCCGCTCTTCCAGGGTCTGGATCAGCCGGGGCAGGCTGCCGAACTGCAAGCGCCCGTTGCGCCATTTCAGCCGCGTCACCGGGCTGAAACGATGGTTCTCGATCGCCTCGACCACATCGGGGTCCAGGTCCGGCGCCTCGCCCGTCACGCCAAAGGTGCCGGGGGTCAGATGCCGACCGGCACGCCCGGCGATCTGGGCCAACTCGTCGGGTTGCAGGGCGCGCATCCGGCTGCCGTCGAACTTGGTCAGGCTGGAAAAGGCGACATGGGTGATGTCGAGATTAAGCCCCATGCCGATGGCATCGGTTGCGACCAGGAAATCGACCTCGCCATTCTGGTACATCTGCACCTGGGCGTTGCGGGTGCGCGGCGACAGCGCGCCCATCACCACCGCCGCCCCGCCCCGGGTGCGGCGGATGAATTCGGCAATCGCATAGACATTCTCAACCGAAAAGCCGACAATCGCGGCCCTTTCCGGCATCCGGCTTATCTTTTTCGAACCAGAATAGGTCAATGTGCTGAATCGGTCGCGCCGGGCCCAAACCACGCCCGGCACCAGCGCCGCGATCGCGCCATGCATGGTTTCGGACCCCAGCAACAGCGTCTCGTGCAGCCCGCGGGCATGCAGCAGCCGGTCGGTGAACACGTGGCCACGTTCCGGATCGGCGCAAAGCTGAATTTCGTCCACCGCCAGAAAATCGACGCCCATGCCTTCGGGCATCGCCTCGACGGTGCAGACCCAGTATTGCACCCGGTCTGGCACGATCCGCTCTTCGCCGGTGACCAGCGCCACCACCGATGGCCCGCGCAGCTTGACGATCCGGTCATAGACCTCGCGCGCCAGCAGGCGCAGCGGCAGCCCGATGATGCCGGTCCGATGGCCCAGCATCCGCTCGATGGCATAGTGCGTCTTGCCGGTATTGGTCGGGCCAAGGACCGCGATCACCCGGGGCTCGTTCTGCATCACAACTTTCCCCGATGGCCCCGGGCGGGGTCAGATCGCGCGGCCTGCCAGTTCCTGTTCCAGCCGGTCGATGGCCTCGGCCAGATCGGTATCCTGCGGGTTCAGGTCGTGCACAAGGGCAAACACTTCCAGCGCCTCGGCCTTGCGGCCCATGTCCTGCAGGATCACGGCCAGCCCCTGCAGCGCGCTGAAATGGGCCGGATTCAGCCGCAACGTGGCTTGCAGATCGGCCAGCGCCGGGCCGACCTGGCCCAACTGGTAATAGGCCGTGGCGCGCTGATGATAGGCCTCGGCAAAATCAGGCGCATGGTCGATGGCGGCGGTCAGATGTTCGACGGCAGCCGGATAATCCCCGGCCGCCAGCGCATCCGACCCGCGCCGCAGCAGCAGATCGATACTGGCCGAGCCCGAGCGCGACCATTCCGCCGCAATCTCGCGCAGGACCAGGTTGGCGGCGCGGCTGTTTTCCGCCCCGCGCAACTGGGCCATAAGGTCGTCAAGGCGTACCTGATCGGCGGCAACAGGTAGGGAAAACCCGACTGCCAGCAGGGTTGCCGCAAAGATATGTTTGAAGCCGCGCATCATCACACCCATAACCCCCTTCTAAGGGTTGTGGCGGCCAATGCCAGAGGGGCCGTCATCACGATGAACGGACCAGGAAGGAATCAGGGATGAGCGTGATAGTGGCAGAAGCGATGGCGATGCTGGAACAGAAACTCGGCGGGCGCGGCTTTGACGGCTCGGCCAAGTTCGTGATCGAGGGCGAGGGTGCCTTTGTGGTCGATGCAGGCGGGGTACGGTTGGGTGATGACGCGGCGGATGTGACGCTCAGCGCGTCGCCCACGGTGTTCAAGGCGATCTTTGACGGCGACATGAACCCGACTGCGGCCTTCATGACGGGCAAGCTGAGCGTGGATGGCAATATGGGGATGGCGATGAAGCTGGCGTCGATCCTTGGCTGACGGCGTGTTCAGCGGCGGCAGTGCCGACGCCCCGCTGCACCCCACGGCCGACGGGCCACCGGGCGGCGCGGCCTATTGGCTGCGCGCCGCCGACGGTGTGCGGCTGCGGGTGGCGGTCTGGGGCGGCGACGCCGGGCGCGGCACCGTGCTGCTGTTCCCCGGGCGCACCGAATGTGTCGAGAAATACGGGCGCACCGCCACCGACCTGCTGGCGCTGGGCTTTGCCAGCATGGTGATCGACTGGCGCGGTCAGGGCCTGGCCGACCGGCTGATCGCCGACGCGGCACTGGGCCATGTCGCGGATTTCGCGGATTATCAACTGGATGTGGCGGCGATGCTGGCGCATGCCCGCGCGCTGAACCTGCCGCAGCCCTGGTATCTTTTGGCCCATTCGATGGGCGGCTGCATCGGTCTGCGCGCGCTGCATCTGGGCCTGCCGGTGCGCCGGGCGGCATTTTCCGCGCCGATGTGGGGCATCGGCATCGCCGCGCCGATGCGCCCGGTGGCCTGGGCCGTGTCGACGCTGGCCCGCGCGACCGGCCTGTCCGCCCTGCTCGCCCCCGGCCAAAGCCGCGACAGTTTCCTGCTGACAGGGGCTTTTGCGGGCAATACCCTGACCTCGGACGCCGAACAGTGGAGCTATATGAAAGCCCAACTTGTCGCCATGCCCGCGCTGGCATTGGGCGGGCCGACCTTGCGTTGGCTGAATGCCGCCCTGCGCGAGATGCGGTCCCTGCAGGCCCTGCCGTCGCCCACGATGCCGACCGTCACCTTTCTGGGCACCACCGAGGGCATCGTCGATCCCGCCAAGGTAACCGAACGGATGGCCCGCTGGCCGGGGGCCGAACTGGTGATGCTGTCGGGCGGCCGGCACGAGGTGCTGCTGGAATCGCCGGCGATTCGCGCCCGCATCCTGGCCCGTCTGGACGCGCATTTCGCTTAGGGTGCCGTCGCAACCTGATTTCGGGCCCAGCTTTCAAATGTCGTGTCGCGGGTTTTCCAACCACCGCCGACACCGTTGCAATGCACCCTCAGCCCGCCAGATCGCGCGCGACCGCCGCCGCACCTGCGCGCAGGAACGAATGGTCCGATCCGACGACGAACATCGTCACGCCATGCCGCGCCCAGGTCTTGGCGGTGGCCGAATCAGGCACCCAGGTCGCGTAGGCCCGCCCTGCGCCGCGCGCCGCAGTGCCGATCTGGTCCAGCGCCCGGCTCAGCACATCCGATCCCAACGCGTTCAGCCCATAGCCCACCGTCAGATCGGCCGGCCCGGCGAAGAGCGCGTCAATTCCCGGCACGGCGGCAATCGCTGCTGCTGCCTCGACCCCTTCGGGCTCTTCGATCTGGGCGATGACGATGGTCTGGCCGTCCTGGGCCAGCACATCGGCCATGGTGCGGGTTGCAAACCCGGCCCAGCGGGTCGACCCGGCAAAGCCGCGCCCGCCCGGGCCGAAATGCGCCGCCTGCGCGACCAGCGCCGCCTGGGCAGCGCTGGCCACATGCGGCACCACCACGCCAACTGCGCCCGCATCCAGCGCGATCAGCACATTTTCCGGCGTGCCGGACGGAACCCGCACCAGACAGGGCATGTCCAGCGCCCGCGCAACGGCCAGACAAGCGTCCAGCCGCCCGCGATCCCAGCCGGAATGCTCGGTATCCAGGCACAGAAAATCCAGCCCCGATGTTGCCAGCACCTCGATCACCGTCACCTCGGCGATCTTGACAAAGGTGCCGGTCAGCACCTCGCCCGCCGCCATCCGTGCCTTCAGCCTGCTGGTGCGCATCGTTCCGGCCCCCCCGTTGCCCTGCCGCAGGCGATCACGCACGGCGGCCAGACGCAAGGGGCGGCGCGCGCCGCACGAATGCCCCTGCCCAATGCGCCAAGCCGCGCTACCATGCCGTCCATGACCGATGTTCTGACCCTGTCGCCGCAGGGCCTGTATTGCCCGGCCGGCGATTTCCATATCGACCCCTGGCGCCCGGTGCCGCGCGCCCTGATCAGCCATGCCCATTCCGACCATGCCCGCACCGGCATGACGGCCTATCTGGCCACCGACATCGCCGCCCCGGTGCTGCGCCAGCGGCTGGGGCCGATCAGCCTGGACACCATCCGCTATGGCCAGACCCGCAGCATCGGCGGCGCGCAGGTGTCGTTCCATCCGGCGGGCCATGTGCCCGGATCGGCCCAGATCCGGGTCGCGGTGGGCGGGCAGGTCTGGGTGGTGTCGGGCGACTACAAGACCACGCCCGATGGCCTGTCGACCCCGTTCGACCCGGTGCGTTGCCACGCCTTCATCACCGAATGCACCTTTGGCCTGCCGCTGTTCCGCTGGCAGCCCGAGGCGACCCTTGCCGCCGAACTGAACGCCTGGTGGGCAGCCAACGCCGCCGCCGGCCGGTTCAGCCTGATCGCCGCGTATGCGTTGGGCAAGGCGCAGCGGCTGATGACCATGCTGGATCCCGCCATCGCCCCGGTTCTGACCCATGGCGCGGTCGAGGAGGTGACAGCCACGCTGCGTGCCCAGGGCCTGGCCTTGCCCGCCACCACCCGCGTCACCCCTGCGACCGACCTTGCCACCTGTCCGGGGGCACTGGTGATTGCCCCGCCCTCGGCGCTGGGCAGCGCTTGGGCGGGGCGATTTGGCGATGCGGCAACCGCGATGGCATCGGGCTGGATGGCGGTGCGGGGCATCCGGCGGCGGCGCGGGACGGCGCGGGGACTGGTGATCTCGGACCACGCCGACTGGGACGGGCTGAATGCCGCGGTCAGCGCCACCGGGGCGCCAAGGGTGTTCGCAACGCATGGATATACCGCGCCTTTTGCCGCGTGGCTGCAGGAAAAGGGGCTGGACGCGCAAGTGCTGGAAACCGCCTTTGGCACTGACGAAGAGGCACCGGTGGCGGGCGGATGAAGGACTTTGCCGCCCTTTATCGCGCGCTGGACCAGACCACCTCGACCACGGCCAAGGTCGCGGCCCTGGCCCGGTGGTTCGCCACCGCACCCGAGGTTGACCGGCTGTGGACCCTGGCGCTGTTCACCGGCCGCCGCCCGCGCCGCGCGGTGACGGCGACGGCGCTGGGCCAATGGGCGGCGGCGGCGGCGGGCCTGCCGCAATGGCTGTTTGACGAATGTTACGGCGTTGCGGGCGATCTGGCCGAAACCATCGCGCTGATCCTGCCGCCGCCAACCCGCGCCGATGACCGGCCCCTGTCGGACTGGATCGCGGCCCAGCAGGCAATGGCCGGTCAGGACGAGCCCACCCGTCGCAGGGCGGTGCTGGCGGCCTGGGACGGCCTGAGGCCGGACGAGCGACTGCTGTACAACAAACTGCTGACCGGCGGTTTTCGGATCGGGGTCAGCCGGGGTCTGGTGATCCGGGCGCTGGCCCAGGCCACGGGCCAACCGGTCGCCGATCTGACCCATCGCCTGATGGGCACCTGGTCGCCCGCCACCACCACCTGGGCCGCCCTGCTGCACGCCCCCGACGCCGATGCCGCCGCCAGCCGCCCCTATCCCTTTGCCTTGGCGCATCCTCTGGCCGATCTGGCCGATCTGGGCGACCCCGCCCTGTGGCGCGCCGAATACAAATGGGACGGCATTCGCGGCCAGTTGATCTTGCGCGGCGGGGCGCATCATCTGTGGAGCCGGGGGGAAGAGCTGATCACCGAGCGCTTTCCCGAACTGGCCCGCGCGCTGGACTGGCTGCCGCCGGGCACCGTGCTGGATGGCGAGGTGCTGGGCTGGGCCGATGGCCAGCCCTTGCCCTTTGCGGCGCTGCAACCCCGGATCGGGCGAAAGCTGCCGACCCGCCGCCTGCTGGCGCAAGTGCCGGTGGTGCTGATGGCGTATGATCTGCTGGAATATCAGGGCCGCGACCTGCGCGATCAGCCGTTTGACGCCCGCCGCGCCGCGCTGCAGGCGCTGCTGTCGCCCCTGCCCGACGATGCCCCGCTGCGCCTGTCACCGCTGTTTGCTGCCCCTGACCTGCCCGCCCTGCGTGACCGTGCCATCGCCGCCGGCGCTGAAGGGTTGATGCTGAAACGCGCCGATGCGGCCTATCCGCTGGGGCGCAAATCCGGGGTCTGGTGGAAATGGAAACGTGATCCGTTCCGGATCGACGCGGTGATGGTCTATGCGCAGGCGGGCCACGGGCGGCGGGCCGATCTGTTCACCGACTATACCTTTGCCGTCCGCGACGGCGCTGGCCTGGCCCCGATCGCCAAGGCCTATTCCGGGCTGACGGATGCCGAATTCGCCCGGATCACCGCCTGGGTCCGCGCCAACACGCTGCAACGCTTTGGCCCGGTGCGGCAGGTCCGCCCGGAACTGGTGTTTGAAATCGCCTTTGACGGGCTGCAGCCCAGCCCGCGCCACAAGGCCGGGATCGCCCTGCGATTTCCCCGCATGGCACGCTGGCGGCACGACAAACCGGCGGCCGAGATCGACAGCCTGGACAGCCTGCGCGCCCTGTTGCCCCGCGCGCCCGGGTGATGCGCGCCGGGCCGCGCAGCCGGGCAGGTCGCGCGTTTTCGCCGCTTTAACTGCCCGGCCCCGCAGCCTATGTTCGCAAAGGTTAACGCGAAGGCAGACAACATGAACCGACCCGTATTCGATGCCCGTGACACAGGGGGCAACGCGCTTGGCCCGTTGCCGGAATGGGATCTGAGCGACCTTTACGCCGCGACCGATTGCCCCGAAATCAGCCGCGATCTGGATTGGCTGGAACAGGCCTGCGCCGAATTCGCCGTCGAGGTCGAGGGCAAGCTTGCCGGTCTGGACGCAGCGCACATGCTGTCGGTCGTGCAACGGTTTGAACGCATCGACGTGGTGGCGGGGCGGGTGATGTCATTTGCGGGCCTGCGCTATTACCAGCAGACCACCGACAGCAACCGGGCCAAGTTCCTGTCCGATTGCGAAGACCGCATCACCGCCTACACCACCCCAATGGTGTTTTATGCGCTGGAATTCAACCGCCTGGACGAAGGGCATCTGGCGTCGCTGCTGGCGGTCAATGCCGATCTGGCCCGCTACAAGCCGGTTTTCGACCGGATGCGGGCGATGAAGCCGTATCAGTTGTCGGACGAGCTGGAAAAGTTCCTGCACGATCAATCGACTGTGGGGGCCAGCGCCTGGAACAAGCTGTTTGACGAAACCATCGCCGGGCTGACCTTTACCGTCGACGGGCAGGAATTGAACATCGAAGGCACGCTGAACCTGCTGACCGATCAGGATCGCCCGACGCGCGAGGCGGCGACCCATGCGCTGGCCGGCGTCTTTGCCACCCATGTGAAAACCTTTGCCCGCATCCACAACACCCTGGCCAAGGAAAGGGAAATCGAGGACCGCTGGCGCGGCATGCCCACCCCGCAGACCGGGCGGCATCTGTCCAACCATGTCGAGCCCGAGGTGGTGCAGGCGTTGCGTGATGCCGTCGTCGCCGCCTATCCGCGCCTGTCGCACCGCTATTACCGGCTCAAGGCGCGCTGGCTGGGGCTGGACCGGATGCAGGTCTGGGACCGCAACGCGCCCTTGCCGATCGAGGATGTGCGCGTGGTCTCCTGGGCCGAGGCCGAGCAGACCGTGCTGGCCGCCTATGCCGCGTTTGACCCGCGCATGGCCGAACTGGCCGAGCCGTTCTTTCGCAAGGGCTGGATTGATGCCGGGGTGAAACCGGGCAAGGCGCCGGGCGCCTTTGCGCATCCGACCGTGACGACGGTGCATCCATATGTGATGCTCAATTACCTGGGCAAACCGCGCGACGTGATGACGCTGGCGCATGAACTGGGCCATGGCGTGCATCAGGTTCTGGCCGCCGGTCAGGGTGAATTGCTGTCGTCAACTCCGCTGACCCTGGCCGAAACGGCATCGGTGTTCGGTGAAATGCTGACCTTTCGCAAATTGCTGGCCGAGGCGGTGACGCCGTCCGAACGCAAGACCCTGCTGGCAGGCAAGGTCGAGGACATGATCAATACCGTGATCCGCCAGATCGCGTTTTATGATTTCGAATGCAAGCTGCACGCCGCGCGGTCCAAGGGCGAATTGACGCCCGGGGATATCAATGCGCTGTGGCTGTCGGTGCAGGCCGAATCGCTGGGCGAGGTGTTCGATTTCGCGCCCGGCTATGAAACCTTCTGGGCCTATATCCCGCATTTCGTGCATTCGCCATTCTACGTCTATGCCTATGCCTTTGGCGACGGGTTGGTGAATGCGCTTTACGCGGTGTACGAAGAGGGCGACCCGGGTTTCCGCGAAAAGTATATCAACATGCTGCGCGCCGGCGGGTCAAAGCACCACAAGCAATTGCTGGCCCCGTTCGGGCTGGACGCCAGCGATCCCGGTTTCTGGGCCAAGGGCCTGTCGATGATCGAAGGCTTCATCGACGAGTTGGAGCGGATGGAGGCCTGAGCCCAGGCCCCCGTTCCAGCCTAATCGATGTCCGTCCAGGGCCAGGGTTTCGTCTCGCTCGCCGCCGCCTGAAACCGGGCGGCCTTGGCGATCCAGATGCCCAGACCTTGGCCGAATTCGGCCAGCCGTTCATTCGGCTCGCCCTTTGCGGTCAACTGGATGATGAACTGGATCACCGTCACCATGGTCAGCACGGTTGCAGTCAGGCTGAGCATGAAGGCGATCAGGATGACGTACAACAGCCGCTGCCCCATGCGCCGGACCGGCGTCACCGGGTTGGGCGCGGGGCCCTGCGGTTCCTTCAGTTCCATCGGGTCGGGATCCTGCATCGCGTCTGTCCTTTCCATTGGGTTACGCGCCGCGCCGTGCGCGGTCGGCGTCAAAGCTCATGTCGATCATTACTTGCGTGCCGCGCGAAAATTCCAGCGGGCAGGGATAGGGGCTGCCGGTGCGGACACAATGGCCAAACGCCTCGACCTGCAGGACATAGTGATTGGCGGTCGGAAAGCGTTCTGTCACCACCCTGCCCCCGGCGGTTTCCAGCGTGATGGCGGCCAGGTCATGCACATTGGCATTCCATGGGCAAAGGATGCGCAGCACGCCGGTACTGCCGAAAAAGGCGATTTCCTGCCGGGCGAACAGGCGCATGCTGACCACGGCGCCATAGGTAAAGCCGGGGAAATCGGCGATCACCTGCGCAAACACATCGACGCCGTTTTCGTAATTGATCCGCGCGAATGGGACGGCGGCCGGTTCTGCGCCGGTGACGAACCGGGCCGAGCCGAATGTGTAGACGCCGATATCGGGCAATCCGCCGCCGCCGGTTTCGGGGCGGTTGCGAATATTGTCCAGCGCAGTTTCGTTGTTATAGCTGAAGAACGCCTCGACATGGCGCAACTGCCCGATGGCCCCGCCCTGCACCAGTTCGCGCGCGCGCAGGAATTGCGGGTGATGCACCGGCATGAACGCCTCGGCCGCCAGCAATCCGGTCGCATCGCGTTTGGCGATCACTGCGTCGAACCCGGCGGCCGTCATCGCCAGCGGTTTTTCCACCAGCACATGCTTGCCCGCATCCAGCGCCTTCAAGGTCCAGTCGATATGCAGATGATTGGGCAGCGGGATATAGACCGCGTCGATATCCGGATCGGCCAGCAGCGCGTCATAGTCGGGATGGATGCGCAACCCGGGTGCAAAGGCCTGAAAACCGGCGGCCTTGTCCGGGCTGTTGGTGGCCAGCGCGACCAGTTCGGCCCCGGTGGCCATGTGAATCGCCGGCCCCATCTGCTGGCGTGCGAAATTGGCGGCCCCGAGGATGCCCCAGCGAAGCGGTGTTTCCATGTGATATGTCCTTGCCCAAATCGCGCCGGGTCCGCCCCTGCCCGTTCCGGGGCAGAGGTTAGCAGGTCAGGCCCCGGCTGAACACCGACAGGCCCGTTCGTCAGGCGATTTCCAGCATGCCCTTTTCGCGCGCCAGTTCCTGCATCCGCTTTTGCAGCTTTTCGAACGCCCGCACCTCGATCTGGCGAATACGCTCGCGGCTGACATCATAGCGGTTGGACAGGTCTTCCAGCGTTACTGCTTCGTCCTGCAGGCGGCGCTGCATCAGCACGTCGCGTTCGCGGTCGGTCAGGACGGTGATCGCTTCGGCCATCAGTTCACGTCGGGCAGTCAGCTCGTCGCGCGCCTCGTAATCGCCGGCCTGGTCGGCATCCTCATCCTCCAGCCAGTCCTGCCACTGGGTGGCGCTGTCGCCATCCTGGCCCACCATCGCGTTCAGGCTGGCATCGCCACCCGACATGCGGCGGTTCATGCTGATCACTTCGGTTTCGGTCACGCCCAGATCATGCGCGATGCGCGCCACGTTTTCGGGCCGCAGGTCGCCTTCTTCCAGCGCGCCGATCCGGGCCTTGGCCTTGCGCAGGTTGAAGAACAGCTTTTTCTGCGCCGATGTCGTGCCCAGTTTCACCAGCGACCAGGTCCGCAGGATGTATTCCTGAATGCTGGCCCTGATCCACCACATCGCATAGGTCGCCAGCCGAAACCCCTTGTCGGGGTCGAACCGCTTGACCGCCTGCATCAGGCCGACATTCGCCTCGGAAATCACTTCGGCCTGCGGCAGGCCATAGCCGCGATAGCCCATGGCGATCTTGGCGGCCAGCCGCAGATGCGATGTGACCAGCTTGTGCGCCGACGGGCTGTGTTCGTGATCCACCCAGGCCTTGGCCAGCATGTATTCTTCCTGCGGGTCCAGCATCGGAAACTTGCGGATTTCCTGCAGGTAACGATTCATGCCCTGCTCGGGCGACGGGGCCGGCAGATTGGCGTAAGTCGTCATGAAGTGCCCCCCTCCTTATGTTTAAGGGCTTAACATGAGATTTGGCGTCGCCGCAACGGTTTTCAAGAGGGCTAGGCCAAATCCGTTAAGACAGTATGAAACTGCAAGCGGGAAGTTGCGAGTGGTAGGGCGGTGCGATCACGCACATGGCATGCCAGATTTCAGCCCTGACTGCGCAGCGCTGCCAGAAGTGCGGCCAGATCGGGCGGCGGCGGGGCCGCGAACCGCAAGGATGCGCCGCTGACCGGGTGAACAAAGCCCAAGGTCGCGGCATGCAGTGCCTGCCGGGCGAAACCATTGGCCAGCGCCGCCCCCGGCACCCGCCCAGGCACGATTCGTCGCCCGCCATAGACCGGATCACCGATCAGCGCATGGCCGGCATGGGCCAGATGCACCCGGATTTGGTGCGTGCGCCCGGTTTCCAGCCAGCAATCGACCAGCGCCGCCCCCGGCGGGTCGCCGAACGCCTGTTCCACCCGCACCCGCGTTACCGCCGCGCGCCCGCCGCCGAACACGACGGCCTGGCGCTGGCGGTCGGTGCGGTGGCGGTCGATGCCGGTGGCGATGCGCAGCACGCCGCCCGCCTCCCACGCCGCGCCCTTGATCCCGCGCAGGCGCGGATCGGCCGGATCGGGCGCGCCATGACACAGCGCCAGATAGTGGCGTTCCACCGTATGGGCGGCGAACTGTTCGGACAGGCCGTGATGGGCGCGGTCGGTCTTGGCCGCGACCAGCAGGCCCGAGGTGTCCTTGTCGATCCGGTGCACGATGCCGGGCCGCCGTTCGCCGCCCACACCCAGCAGGCTGTCGCCGCAATGGGCGATCAGCGCGTTGACCAGCGTGCCATCCGGGCTGCCCGGTGCGGGATGCACCACCATGCCCGGCGGCTTGTTCACCACGATCAGGCCGGCATCCTCGTAGACAACATCCAGCGGGATGGCCTGGCCTTTCAGATCATCGGGCAGGCTCGCCTCCAGCGTGATCACCACCGCGTCGCCTTCGGCCACCCGCGCCTTGGGATCGCGCACGGTCAGGCCCGCTACCTGCACCGCGCCCTGGTCCAGCAACCGCACCAGACGCGAGCGGCTGAGGTCGGCCGTCGCCGGCACATCGCGGGCCAGCGCCTTGTCCAGGCGGGGGGGCGGGTTGGGCCCGATCTGAAAGGTCACAATCGGCATGGCGTCTCCTGTGCCATTGCACGCGCAGTTACTCAAGCCTTCGTGCCCGGGGTAACAGCAGGTCACTTGCCCCGGGGCGGCAGTCCGGGGCAGAGTCGAGTCAAGGGCAAATGCATGTGCCGATCCCCGGTACTGGTCGCAAAGGAATGCCGTGATGACCCGTTCGATCCGATCCATCCTGGCCGCCATCCTGCTGGGCGGTCTGCCCGGCGCGGCACTGGCGCAGGGCAACGGCTGCAATCCGCCGCCAGCAGGACTGGACATCAACACCTGGTTCACCCTGTGCCAGGCTGAGATCAACTATGCCTATCAATACTACAATCAGGGCCTGCAATGGCAAAGTTTCGTGCCCGCCATGTACCGGTTGTATGTGATTGCGTCGTCGGGCGGCGGTGGCGGCCAGTCCACCGCCTGTGCGCCGGATGGCCAGACCTATTGCAATTCATCGGGCTGGCAGATGACCTGCACCAACGGACAGTGGCTGACCGGCGCTGTCCAGTGCTGAGCCTGGCGTGAGCGCGCCCGACAGCGACGATGCCCCGCTGCCCCCGCTGGCGCTGTTTCTCAAACGGCTGGTGCTGGTCCTGACCGTGGTGATGATCGCCGGATTTCTGACCCTGATCGGCGCGCTGCTGATCATGCTGAACCGCGACCCGCTGCCACCGCCCTTGCCCGACCAGATCGCCCTGCCCGCAGGCGTCAGCGCCCGCGCCTTTACCCAAGGCACCGACTGGTTCGCCATCGTCACCGACGACGACCGCATCCTGATCTATGACAGGTCGGGCGCGACGCTGATCCAGACGGTGCGGGTCGGGGCCGACTAAGCCACGTCTTGCGCCTGCCCCCCGATCCGTGAAACACCGCCGCAAAACCCCAGCCAGCGGAGCCCGCTTTACATGCAATCCCCCGTCCCCGCCTTGACCCATTCCCTGACCGCCCTGTCAAAGATCCTTGACAAGGCCGAGGTGCATGCAACCGCCAGGAACATCAAGCCCGAGGTGATGCCGCAACTGCGGCTGGTGGCCGACATGCTGCCGCTGTGGCGGCAGATCACCATTGCCTGCGACCATGCCAAGGGGGCCGCAGCCCGTCTGGGCGGGGTCGAAAACCCGGTTTTCCCCGATACGGAAACCACCCTGCCCGAGTTGCAGGACCGCATCGCGCGGACCATCGCCTTTATCGCCACCGTGCCGGACGCTGCCTTTGTCGGGGCCGAGGATCGCACGATCACCTTCAAGGCCGGCCCGCGCGAGATGAACATGATCGGCGCGCGCTATCTGGCCACCTATAGCCTGCCGAACTTTTTCTTTCACATGACCACGGCCTATAACATCCTGCGCGGCAACGGGGTCGAACTGGGCAAGATGGATTTTCTGGGCGCATAGGGTCGGCGCGCGCTATCTGGCCACCTATAGCCTGCCGAACTTTTTCTTTCACATGACCACGGCCTATAACATCCGCGCGGCAACGGGGTCGAACTGGGCAAGATGGATTTTCTGGGCGCATAGGGGGGGATGGTACCGCCTACCCGGCTTGAACGGGTGACCCCCAGATCCACAATCTGGTGCTCTAACCAACTGAGCTAAGGCGGCACGCGCGGATCGCATAGCGCCGGGGGGGCTGGATTGCAAGAGGCCGGGGGTCAGGCCGCCGTGCGTCCCGGGCCACGGTGACGCAGCCGCTGAACCCACGCCTCGAACCGGCGAAAGCTGGCTTCGGCCATCAGGACCGACAGCACACCGGCCAAGGGACCAGCGCCAGCGGCCAGAGCAGGTAAAACTGCTCTTCCTCCGACCGTGACGATGTTGGCGACAACAGCGGAATGTGGTCGGTCAGAAAGGTGGCAAGGAACACGTAGTAATAGGGCCAGATTGCCGCATATTGCCCACGACCCTGCACCAGCACGGCCACGCTGCCCAACGCGGTCACGACCGGGAAAGAAACCGGCAGTAGCCGCAAGGCCCGCCGCCGGTAAAATGCGCCCAGCGCGATGCGCCCCCGTCCTGCCTGTTCGCGCAGCAGCAGGATGGTGGTCAGAAACCCCGACAGCACAAAGAACAGATCAACCCCCAGAAAACCGCGCTGGGTCAGGGGCTGCGCGCCCGGCAGATAGGGGGAACGGCCCGTGGTGCCAGATCACCGCCAGAATCGCGATGGCGCGCAATCGGTCCAGGCCCCCAAAGCGCCCGGTCCGTTGCCACGCGGCAAAGGCCGCCCTTTCCCGCACCTGGATGGCTCTTGCTGGCTGCCCTTTGGGTTCTGGCCGGAACCAATCACCAAAGGCAAGCGCGTCGGCGCAATCGTCGGCGCGACCCTGGCCATCCGGTGTCGACATCAACAAGAACTGGATGGACAATGCTTTCATTTTTGCGATGCAAAGGCCGAGATTCAGGCCGAAAATCAGCGTTATTCTTATGATGGCTGTTCATTTTACGATACAAGCATCCTCTTTTCAAACCAACCGGCCGGTTTTGGCATCACCAACCGCCAAGGTTGATCGTGCCCGCGAACCTTTCAAGATCGTTCAAGCCAAACGCGCAAACACGCCCAAACCACGCCAGGCCTGGCCGACCCGACCCCTGGGCAAACCGTCCTTCGCCCCGCCCCGCAGTTACCCGTTTGACGACCGGGACCACAGCGCCTAACACCCCGGTTCGGCAAGCCAATCGCTGTGCAACGAAGGTTAAGACGACATGTTCAACCTGTTTCCAATTCCCGTGCCGGATCTGTCGGGCCGCACCATTCTTGTCACCGGGGCCGGACGCGGGATTGGCGCGACCTTGGTGCGTTGCCTGGTCGACCATGGCGCGACGGTGTTCGCCGGCTTTTACGGGGCCGCCGACATGGGCGCGATGGCCGGGGCCGTGACCTTCCCGCTCGATGTCACGGACGCCGACAGCGTGAATGCCGCCGTGGCGCAGGTCACGGCGTTTGGCGGGCACCTGGACGTGCTGGTGAACAACGCCGGCGTCATCGCCCCGATCGGCCCGCTCCAGCATCTGCCCGCCGACGCCCTGCGCCCGCTGTTCGAGGTCAACGTGATCGGCCTGCACCGGATGAGCAACGCCTGCCTGCCGCTGCTGATCGCCTCGCATGGCACTATCATCAACGCGGGCACCGGGGCTGCGACCACGCCGATGCAGGGCTGGACCGGCTACTGCGCGTCCAAGGCCGCGGCGCGGATGCTGACCCAGATGCAGGCGATGGAGCTGAAACCCCTGGGCGTGGCCAGCTACTTTCTGGGCATGCCGCCAACCGACACCATGATGCAGGACGCGGTGCGACTGTCCGGGCTGAACCCGATCAGCCAGATCCCCCAGACCAGCCTGGTCCGGCCCGAAGTGCCCGCCAGCGTGCTGGCCTGGCTGTGCGGCCCCCAGGCCCGCGCTGTGGACGAGGTGTTGCTGGACGTGCGCAACGACCGCTTTACCGCGATGATGGCACAGAAGGCGTGACACAGCCCTGGCGTGCATTGCATGCCCCCCCCTTTCCGTTGCGATCAGGGATGCTAGCCTTCGGTGAGAAATTGCTGTAGATTGCAGTCTGCTGCTCCGAAGGGGGACGACCTGGGGTTGGCAAAAGGGGATTTGAACCAATGTTTTACCGGGACGAGCGCCTGGCGCTGTTCATTGACGGATCGAACCTTTACGCCGCCGCCAAGGCGCTGGGTTTCGACATCGACTACAAGCTGTTGCGGGCCGAGTTCATGCGGCGGGGC
>Ga0105044_10004336_pt1 | contig 19490 bp, 21 predicted proteins | sample MAT01_FD_78092 | JGI IMG/M metagenome (GOLD analysis project Ga0105044, IMG submission 78092) | Freshwater microbial communities from Lake Fryxell liftoff mats and glacier meltwater in Antarctica - MAT-01 | ecosystem: Environmental > Aquatic > Freshwater > Ice > Liftoff microbial mat | place...
CAGTTACCGAAGACAGTAGCGGGGAAACCTTAATCATGCTACCGAGGCAATAAAAATACTTTTTATTGTTGTGCGAGCATTTGAATGCGTCTTATCGGAAACGAGAGACGTTTTTTAATTCTCGGTAACAAAACATAGTTTATAGGTCGAATAAAGCTGTGTGAACTTAAGACCAAAAGAAAGGAACTACAGGACACAGTAAAATCAAGTTGCAGTAAACCTGTAAACTGACTACTGTAAACTGTAAACTCACTCAATGGCATTAACGAAAGACAAGAAAGACATCATCGTCAAAGAACTAGTCGATTTATTGGCTAATTCTAAAATGACTGTTGTTGCAAAGTACCAAGGTACAACTGTAAAAGCTATGCAAGAACTTCGCCGAAATGCAGAAGAAAACGGCACAGTTATCAAAGTTGTAAAAAACCGACTTGTAATCAAAGCTCTAGAGTCAAGTGATTCTCACAAAAACTCCGACACTTCAGGAATGCAAGGGATGCTGATGTATGCCTTCAACCCCAATGACGAAGTGGCGCCAGCACAAATCGTGCACAACATGGCAAAAACTGAGAAGCAGATTGAATTTGTCGGAGCGTTTGACGCGTCTGGTAACTTTCTATCATCTGCGGAAGTTCAAGCATTGGCAGTATTGCCTAGCAGAGAACAGCTCATTGCAGGTGTTATCAACACATTGCAAAGTCCAGTACGCTCAGTAATGGGTGCTCTTCAGGGCAACCTACACGGCCTACTAGACGCAGTAGCAGCAAAAGCATAAATCGTATCTAGTATTACGAATATCGTATTACGTAAATTGCATTAGTAAATAATAAATTAACAATAGAAAGGAAGCTTCGCCTGCAGCTCTTGCAGCTAAGGGAAAAGAGTAGCCAGAAGATGTGATATATTCACAGCTCCTGCGCGTCGAGTAAAACCGTAGGTTTTGCTTGAATAGCGAAGCGGAATATAACAATGGCAGATCTAAAGAAATTCGCAGAACAACTAGTTGGACTAACTGTTCTAGAAGTAAATGAATTGCAAACAATCCTTAAAGACGAATACGGCATTGAACCAGCTGCAGCAGCAGTTGCAATCGCTGGGCCTGCAGCTGGTGGCGACGCACCTGCAGAAGACGCAAAGAGCGAATTTGACGTAATTCTTAAAGACGCTGGTGCACAAAAAGTAGCAGTTATTAAAGCTGTTAAAGACATTACAGCTCTAGGTCTTGGTGAATCAAAAGCTATCGTAGACGGTGCTCCAATGCCTGTTCTAGAAAAAGCTAACAAAGAAGACGCAGAAAACGCTAAGAAGGCTCTAGAAGCTGCTGGTGCAACTGTAGAACTAGCTTAAAACTATCGAATAACGTAGCACGAATATCGTATTTCGGAGAGGGAACCGCTTTCTGGAGAAATCCTGGGGCGGTTTTTTTCTAGTTTTCCACAGAAATCATTCAGATTTTTGACAATATGTGCATTGACATGCTACTGTCAAGAGGATTATATAAAGTGCGAGTTAAAATAGAAACAAAGGCGTAAGCGAGTATGTCGGAGTTACCAGATAAGCAAATAAAGAGATTGAAAGCTTTAATAGAAGAAGCTGAAACATCTTTGGGTGCAGCGAAAGAACTGCTAATTAGTTTAGTTGGGGAAGACCCAATGATCACTAGTTCAGTAAAAGAAGAAAACATAGGGAAAGTTATTGAAGGTGTGTTCGACGGTCAAAACATGGCCGGCGGAGACGGCAAAATGTACCCAGTACCTGCCAATTACGCAAGTAAGTCCAAGCTAGTACAGGGCGATATATTGAAGTTATCAATTGCAGAAGATGGTTCATTCCTATACAAGCAAATTGGTCCGATACCGCGCAAACAAATAGTTGGTTCATTGACCCAAAAAGAAGGCCACTACATAGTAACTGTTGGCACAAAAGAATACCGTGTATTACTGGCTAGCGTTACATATTTCAAGGCAAAGCCTGGCGACCAAGTAAGCATCAACATACCAGACGACGATTCAGTTGATATTGAATGGGCAGCTCTAGAAGCAGCACTTTAGGCTTTAGGTTCGAGATTCAAACGTCGAACATCAAACATCGATAATTAAGGCTTTAGACAATTATAGATGACTATGAATAACCGAGAGATATTATTGCTAACTGGTCTTGGAGACGACAAAATTGTCGAGCGACAGCTTCGATTTATTTCGTGGCTAAACAAACAAAGGCCTGAAGATGCACAAATCCGTGCTTTTCCTACGCTGTGGCAAACCGCTGAGACATATGCAGATAAGTGGAGCAGTCTGTTAGCATACGTGTCTGAACATGCCGGGATTAGAGTTGTTTATGGTGTTAGTGCTGGGGCATCATTGGCTATGAGCCTGGTGCCTAAGTTACCTAGTGATACTGAGTATCATTTCGTAAGTGGCAAGCTACTCTACCCAGAAAGTATTGGTGCAGACCGTAACAACCGTGCGCCGGCTTTAAGAGAATCAGTTATGGCGAGTGAAGGGGTGATTTCGGCAACTGATTTAAGTCAGTTTAATTTAACGTGTCATGCAGGATTCCTAGACGGAGTGTTAGACCAAAGAGACATGCGAATTCCAGATGTTCCATTCCACCGAATACCAATGATAAATCACTCAGCAACAATAGTAATGGCATATCCGACAATCCTGAGAGAATTATAGAATTAGTTATTGTTGTGTACTTAACACGAGATACTAGATCCTAGATACTATATACTAATAAGTCATGGGGAAAGCACTATACCGGGAGTACCGGCCGACTACGTTAGAGGAAGTAGTCGGACAAGAACACATAACAAATACTCTGCGAAACGCTATCGCCAAGGGTGCAATTAGCCATGCCTACCTATTAACCGGACCAAAAGGTGTTGGCAAAACGTCAGTTGCCAGAATTCTAGCTCACGAAATAAACGGTATTCCATACAGTGACGAGTCGACACACCTCGACATAGTAGAGATAGACGCGGCAAGCAACCGAAAAATTGATGAAATTAGAGATCTACGTGAAAAGGTTCATATCGCACCTACAAGCTCAAAATACAAAGTCTACATCATTGACGAAGTGCACATGTTAACACGTGAAGCATTCAACGCGCTACTCAAAACCCTAGAAGAACCTCCAGCTCACGTTGTATTCATCCTAGCAACAACTGAATCACACAAGGTTCCAGAAACAATCATTAGCCGAACTCAAAGATTTAGCTTCAAACCAATAGGCGTAGAGGCCGTATCGAGTCACCTAAGGATGATTGCTGACAAAGAGAAAATCAATATTGAAGACGATGCGATAAAACTAATTGCTGAACACGGTGAGGGCAGTTTCCGTGACAGTATTAGTATGCTTGACCAAATTGCCGGGTTTTCTCTAGACAAAATCTCTGCTGCTGATATTTCTGCTTTGCTTGGTGTTCCTGACGATTCACTCTTGAATAATTTAATTTCTGCAGTCAACGACAATGACACTGAAGCGCTTTTTGTGGCTACTGGGCAACTTAGAACAAATGGTGCAAACCCGGCCAAAACCGCGCAACAATTAATTAAAGTATTACGCAGTAATTTTGTAGCAGAAAAATATGTATTGGAACAGAGTAGAACCGTAAAACTAATGAGGGAATTGCTTCCACTGACTGGGACAAACCCAACATTCCAGGCACTAGAGATAACACTTCTTAACGCGGTAGAATACGAAGAATCCACACAACTGACCATACAGACATCCGTAATTACGCCAAAGAAAAAAAATGAAACAGCGGCAGAGATTCACATAGAAGATATGATTCCTGAAATTGTTCTAGAAGTACCAACAGATAAGATCAACAAATCGGCTATAGAATTGGCACCGGTAGAGACTGATACGAATAATGATTCCGGTAGTTCATGGAACGACGTACTTAAAGTTCTGAAGTCAAAACACAACACACTGTATGGAGTGCTTAGGATGGCAGAAACTAGGGTAGAATCAGACAAAATTACTCTTATTTTTCAATTCGAATTCCACAAAAAGCAACTTCACCAGACTAATAACCTAGCAACGCTCAGAGCGATAGTAGACGAAAAACTCGGGCCTAAATACAAAATTGAATCAGAAGTTATAAAAAAACAACCTAAAAAATTAACTGTGGAGCCAAAATCTAATTCTGATAGTAGTTTATCAAGCGTTAGCAATATCTTTGGTGGTGCAGAGTTGCTAGAATCATAACTATACAACTATGAATCCCCAACAAAACCAACTACCACAAAGCGTCGATGTAGAAGCGAGTTTACTCGGCGCAATAATTATTGACCCTGACGCTATTGTGAAGGTTGCCGATATTGTTCGTCCGATTGATTTCTACGATGAGCGACACCGCATGATATATGAAGGTGCTAGACGATTATACGAACAACAATCACCGATTGATGTGTTAACACTGAGTGAAGAGCTAAAGGCTGAAGGCGTACTAAAAGAAGTAGGCGGTAGCGCGTATTTAACACAACTAACCAACACTGTCCCTACTGCAACTAATGCAGAACAATACGCCAGTATTGTATCCACCAAATCTATTCGAAGACGACTGATAAGTGCCAGTAATGAAATAGCCCAGATTGGTCACGATGAAAAACGCTCAATTGCAGAACTAGTAGAAGAAGCTGAAGCAAAATTGTTTGAAGTTAGCCAACGACACGTTGGAAATGACATATCTAGCATGGAATCTATTCTGGCCGACAGTTTTGACAGACTTGATAGTCTGCACAAAGACAAAGGCACGATTAGAGGTGTTCCTACTGGCTACAAAGACCTTGATGGCAAACTTGCTGGGTTTCAAAAAAGTGATCTAATCATACTTGCCGCCAGACCGTCAATGGGGAAAACTGCTATGGCTCTCAACTTGGCGCAGAATATTGCTATCAAATCAGAGAAAGCAGTCTTATTATTCTCTCTAGAAATGAGCAAAGAACAGCTAGTTGACCGTATGCTGGCGAGTGAGGCCGGAGTTAATTCGTGGAATCTGCGCACTGGCAATCTGTCAGACAGTGATTTTGAAAAAATTGGACATGCTATGGGGTCGCTATCTGAAGCCCAGTTGTTCATTGATGATTCTCCGGGTATCACTGTTAGTGATTTGCGCACAAAAGCCAGGCGTGAAGCACACAAAAGGGAATTAGGTCTGATTATTGTTGATTACTTGCAACTTATGAGTGGTGGATCCAAATTCCGAGGAGATGGCAACAGAGTCCAAGAAATATCTGAGATTTCTCGTGGGCTCAAGAGCATTGCCAGAGAACTGAATGTTCCAGTTATAGCATTAAGTCAATTAAGTCGGTCGGTAGAAAGCCGCAGTCCCCAAATTCCACAGCTATCTGATCTCCGTGAATCGGGATCAATCGAGCAAGATGCTGACGTTGTCATGTTCTTGTACCGTGATGATTACTACAACCCAGACACAAGTGACAAGCCAAATATCCTTGATATTTTCATAAGCAAGCACCGTAACGGACCTACCGGCCGAGTTGAAATTTATTTTGATCGTGAGCGTCAGAAGATGCTTAACCTAGACACTAAACACACCGGACCATTCGATAAATAATCTGTTATACTAGAACACAAGGTGAATATGAAAGTGCAAAAAACGTTTTTGGATTTATGGGGATTGGCTAAAAACTTTTTTTGGCGACGTCAAACAATCTATGCAGTAATATTTATCGGTTTATTAGTTTTCGTTGTTGTTCAACTGTCTATTGTACCTAGCGGGTTTTCAAAAGAAGAACTAAATTACGCTTCGCAGTCCCAAGACTACGGAGCAATCGGGCGAAACCCTCTGTCATTACCGCACAAACTGACAACCTACGCCGTAACAAAATTTACAGACTCGGATAGGTGGGTCAGAGCAATTAGTATTGTTTTCTTCGGATTCTGTGTAGTCGCATTGTATAGAATACTTAAACGCTGGCACGGTGACCAAATTGCATTATTCGCATCTACTCTATTTGCGACGAACGCAGTAGCTCTTGCGGTCGGCAGACTTGGTACTCCACTAGTGTTGTTGTTTGGTTGGGCAATAATTATATCTCTCCTACTTTGGATTCAGCACGGATATTCAAGCCGGGTTGCACCGTTCTTTCTTATAGTTTTTTCTGCGATACTCCTATATGTTCCTGGTGCACCGTACTTCTTTATATTACTTGGCGTTTTATTTGGCAAAAAGCTACTTTATACTGTCGCAAGCCTCAAGAAACCAACATTATTCCTAGCATTTTTTTCTGCAATTTTTGTTTTACTCCCATTAGTGCTAAGTTCTGTTCGAGATATTACAATACTCAAAGAATGGCTCCTGCTTCCAGATACAATTAACATCAAGTCTATTGTTGTTGATATTCTACGCGTTCCATCTGCGTTCATTTACAGAAGTCCAGTAGATCCATTACTAAATGTCGGGAGACTACCGGTGTTCGATGTAGCTTCAGGAGGGTTTTTTCTGATTGGACTATACGCATACCAAAAACATATAAAGTTGGAAAGAACTAAGCTTATGATTATGACAGCTATACTGAGCATCGTGCTGGGAGCGCTAGGTCAAGTTACGATAGCCGTCGTAATTCTATTACCGTTTGTATATAGTGTAATCGCTGCCGGTATTTGTTTTGTCCTGGACGAATGGTACAGTGTGTTTCCAAAAAACCCTTTTGCACGGAGTTTTGGTTTGCTGTTGGTTACTTTTGTAGTTCTGATGAGCGTGTATTACCAACTAACTAGGTTTCTTGTTGTCTGGCCCCAAACTCCTGCAACACGCTCGGTGTATAGTCAGACCAGTCTGATACAATAGAGTCATACTAAAGTATGATCATTAGGCCTAGTTAAAATCTACCTGACACAATATGGTAAAGACATAATATAAAAGACACATAAGAGAGGAATTATAACGGGATGAGCAAGTTTGATCAGGCGAAAATGTTAATGCAAATGCGTAAGGTTCAAAAGGAACTACAGAAAGAAATTGTACGTGCGGAAGCTGGAGACGGAGCAGTGATTGTTGAGGTTAACGGTGAAATGAAAATCAAAAATATTACTATAGATCCGGAATCAGTTGATTTAGATGATATTGGCCAGCTTGAAAACTGGCTAGAGGAGGCTGTAAAAGCTGCAATCGCCCAAAGTCAAAAACTTGCAGCAGAAAAAATGCAACCTATGATGGGTGGCCTTGGAAGCCTTGGATTGTAAAATTAGCAATTATCGATTAGCAATTAGCATAACATTGGCAATTATCCCTATACCATGAGCTCGCTACCAAAAGCATTGGAGAATTTAATTGAGGCACTCGGGCAACTGCCTGGCGTTGGTCCGCGCACAGCCGAACGCTACGCATATTACTTGCTCAAGAACGATGTCAATAAATCCAACAAGCTTTCCGAAACACTTGAGAAGCTTCACAGCGGGGTAAAACAATGCCCTATTACTTATGCACTAATAGATGTAAATGAACAAGTATCAGCACTCTATGACGGTGAAAATCGTGATAAAAAAATCGTAGCTTTAGTTGCAGAACCGTTTGACATAATATCCTTAGAAAAGACAACTCTATACAAAGGGACATACCACGTACTTGGCGGGCTAATATCCCCACTCGACGGCATAGGCCCGGAACAGCTGCACATACCAGAACTCATAAAGCGAATTGTTAGTGATGACGTTCAAGAAATTATCCTGGCTACAAATGCAAGCGTAGAAGGAGAAACAACGGCGTTATACATACAGAAACAATTGACAGATTACGACGTAAAGATAACTCGACTAGCGCGAGGATTGCCAGTCGGCGTAGATCTAGAGTATGCCGACCAGATTACACTAGGGCGGGCATTACAAGAAAGACAAAGCCTGTAATCTCTGTTAAAAGTGTTATAATTGAGTCAATATGAGTCAATACAAACAGATACAAGAGATTGTTGATGCTGCAAATCATCTAGTGATACTACAGGCCGACAACCCAGACGGTGATTCGCTTGGTAGCGCACTTGCTTTGGAGGCAATATTCAGCGAAATGGGCAAAAAAGTTAGCCTTGTATGCGCAATAGATATGCCAGCCCACTTGAAGTACTTACCGGGTTGGGACAGAGTAATGAAACAAGTTCCACAAAGTTTTGATGCAACCGTAGTTGTTGATACCAGCACTGAAACACTGTTTGACGCTACTAAATTTGATAGAGGTTTTGAGTGGATCAAAACAAAACCGGTCATCGTCATTGACCATCATACTGAAAGTAATGGAATATCATTCGCTACTGTTAGTGTCGTAGAGCCAGTGGTGGCAACAAGCGAATTAATACATTCAATTGCCGTAGAGCTTGAATGGCCCCTACCAATTGACAGCTGTGAAATGCTTGCTGTATCAATTATGTCGGATAGCTTGGGGCTAACGACTTCGTCTACAACCCCATCGAGTTTTCGAGTCATGGCAGACTTAGTTGAGCGCGGCGTAGATTTGGCAAAACTTGATGCATCGCGTAGAGAACTCATGAAAAAAGAACAGATTCTTATTCCCTACAAAGGTGAATTGCTACAAAGAGTTACTTTTGAGGGCAATGGTAGGATTGCATCGATAGTTATCCCGTGGAAAGAAATCGAGCAATACAGCCCATTATATAACCCCACAATGCTTGTTGTGGACGATATGCGCATGACTGTTGGGGTTGAAATTGCAATTGGTTACAAATTGTACTCTGACGGCAAGATAACTGGAAAGATTAGGTGCAATTATGGTAGCCCAATAGCAAATGACCTAGCTGTTCAATTTGGAGGAGGGGGGCATCCGTACGCTGCAGGATTCAAGATATTGGATAAAACGCCTCTTGCCCAAGTTAAACTGTCTGTGCAAAATGCTGCAATAAAATTACTAGACGCACTAAAGGAAAATAAATGAAATTATTTAACTCGTTATCTAAAAAGTTGGAAGAATTTGTACCAATAACTGATTCCGTTGTCGGTCTATATAGCTGTGGGCCTACCGTATACAGCGATTTGCACATCGGAAACCTTTCAGCTTTTATATATGCGGATCTTATACGTAGATCTCTTGTCGTTAACGGCTACAAAGTGCATCACGTCATGAACATTACTGATGTTGACGATAAAACAATTCGCGACAGCAAAATTGAATTTCCGGGGACTGACCCAATAAAGTCTCTGGGGAAATTAACCGACAAATATACGAAAGTGTTCCTGAACGATATTAAAGCCTCTGGTGTTTGCATCGATGAAATTACTTTAATATCTGCCGTGGATACGATTCCTGAAATGATTTTATTGACACAGAAACTACTCGACAACGATATAGCCTATATTGCGGATGACGGTGTGTATTTTTCTATAACAAAGTATTACCAGAAAGGCCATATCTACGGAGTATTACAAAAAGTAGCTACCCAACAATCTAAAGCACGTGTAGCAAATGACGAATACGACAAAGAATCGGCTAGTGATTTTGCATTATGGAAAAAAGCACTTCCCGGCGAACCTTCGTGGCCAGCAAAGTTTAGTGAAGACCTAATGGTAACTGAAATGGCTGGAAGACCAGGTTGGCATATAGAGTGTTCTGCTATGAGTGAGAAGTTACTTGGTGTACCTTTTGATATCCATACAGGTGGAATAGATTTGAAATTCCCTCATCACGAAAATGAAATAGCGCAGACTATTGGAGCAGGAAATGAAAGCCTTGCAAATTATTTTGTTCACAACAATCACATTCTTGTTGATGGAAAAAAAATGAGTAAAAGCATGGGAAACGTCTACACACTACGCGACATCGAAAATAAAGGATTTAGTCCAACTGCATTTAGATTGTTGGTTTTAGAGAGTCACTACCATAGCGAAAGCAACTTTAGCTGGGATATACTACAAGCTGCAAACAATAGGTACAAAAACTGGCTATCGATAATAGATACTGTCTGGCAGTTGCCAGAATCTGATGACACATCATTGATTGCTAACTTGAATATTGCACTAGCAGATAACATAAATACTCCGCTTGCTTTGAAGCATATTGAATCATATCTGGAAATGGTCGTTGCTGTAGAGATGTCACCAAACAAAGCTGTGATTGAACATATAGAAGCAGCACTCGGTCTAGAACTTGTGTTCCGCGATATACCAAAGACAATCAAAGATTTGCTCGATAAAAGAAAGTCTGCTCGACTAGCAAAAGACTGGATTAAATCTGATGAAATAAGAGACGAACTTGCAAAACTAAATATACACGTTAGAGATGCAAGGACCGGACAAATTTGGTCAAAAACAAATTACTAAGAGATTAGTTTTTATCGTTACTAGACGTAGATAATTGTATACGAGTCACATAATCATCGAACAATACTTTCAAACAGCCTGCCACAGGAATGGCGACAATCGCACCCATAATTCCACCAAACCCAATACCCAAAATAGCTGATATAAAAACAATTAATGGTGTTAATTCGTTTGCTCTCGATTGGATATATGGCTGTATAGTTGCATTTTCTATCTGCTGATAAACGATGAAGTAGATAAGCATTGCTAATGCTAATGGGATGCTGGCAAATAGGCTAAATAATACGATGATCGCAGAGCTAATAATGACGCCTATTGTAGGGATAAGGCTAAATAAGAATACAATTCCGCCGAACGCTACAGGATTGATACCACTAACATCCAGTAATGTCGTAGCGATAAAGAGTGCTATAACGGCAAACGTTGCTCCAATTGCAGCAACAAGAACCTGCCCGTTAACATAGCTTGTAACCACACCGTACATTTTACGGGCAATTTTTTTGCTTTGTTCACGCTTGTCTTTAGGATACTGTTGCCAAAAAACAGCAAGCCATTTGGGGCCTTCCGCAAGCATCATAAATGTCAAAATAAGAACAGTAATAAGTGATATAAGATTAGAAAATACTCTGTTAGCAGTAGTTACGGCTTGGTCTGTAACTTTCGAGGTGTCTTTGCTCCAATCGTTGGCTAGCTGTAATATCTGCTCTTCTAAATTATTGCTTCTGATAAAATTACCAACCGCACCATCATCTTCTTTCAGATCACGTAAAGTCTGAGGTGCATCTTTTACAAAATCTGTTGTTTGAGTTACTAGGGGTGGGACTATTAATGAAAAAAAGCCTATGAGTACAGTTATGACACACACATAGGCAATAGAAGTTGCTCTAGTACGACTTCTATTTTTAAGCTTATTGGATAGATAGGTAACAGCTGGGTTAAGTGCAAGGCTCAAAAAAAAGGATACAAAAATTAATGTTAATGGGTGTTGGATACTTTCAAAGAATCGTATGACAAGACCGGCACCAACAACAAACGCAATAATCCGTACGATTGTCTGATTGGAAATAGTAATTTCTTGGGTCTTTGAATTTCTTCCAAACATATGCCTATTATCTATTGAACTGGCGATAAGTGCAAGTCATCATTCAAGAGTTTTTGTATATCTGTTCCAATTTATCAACAATTGCACTTATGTCGTAGCGTTTAACGTCTGTATGCTGTTTTTCACCCAATATACTTCGCTCAACATCATACGACAGGTAGTATTCTAGTTTGGAAGCAAATGATTTACTATCTTTTGGGTCAAATAATGATTCTGGCCAAGGAGCCAGAACGCTAGCATATCCAGGATTGTTACCGCCAATTGTTACCCCGCTGCCGGCTGACATTGCTTCTGTTAATACGATTCCGAAACTTTCACCGCTAAGTGAGGGGAATACCGCAATATCTGCATTTGCCAAATATTGTGCCTTTTCTGCGTCAGATACAAATCCCGGAAATGTAATTGACACACCGTTTTTGAGTGCAAGCGCCTTCATGTCATCAAGTAGCGGCCCTTTTCCACACATTGTGAGTGTTGTAGCGTCACGAACCTGAGGCGATAATAAGCTAAACGCTTTAACAAGTTCTCTAACTCCTTTACGTTCATCGAAACGTCCGACATAAACAATTTGTTTTGTAAATTTTTTCTGTCTTTTGAAACTATTATAAAAACTAAAATTTACCGGATTTGGCAACACAACTCCAGAGATTCCAAAACTATTCTTCATGAATTCCTGTGCAGGCTTCGATACAGCAAAAGCTTGATTAAGTAGTTTTTTATTTTTGAACAAACATACACTCAGCACTTTTGTACCAAACTTTGAAATTATGCTATACGGCAAAATATGGAATGTACCAAATTTTTTTACTTCAGGACTTGCTAATTTCAAAACTCTGGCTGTGAATAGAGGGCTATAAGGCATCTGTACATGCAATATATCAAAATCTATTTTAGCGAGAAGTCTTTTAATTTCAGATTTTCTGGCAGGAAGTGGAGTTCGCACAGAATTTCCGTTAAACTTGACTGCAAAATATTTTGATAAGCTATGAATATTTTTAAGATCTACTCTGTCGGTTCGAGTAACTAGATAATGTACTTCGTGACCTCTAAACCGCAGTTCTTCGCCGATAGAAATTACAGATTGCTGCACTCCGTCTGGTTTGTCTAGCGAGTCATCAAGTAGTAGTCCAATAGTCATTTGCAAAGTTCAAGCTAGATTATCTATATATAGTTTTTCATATGCGTCTACTACTTTTTCGTAGTCAAATTGTTTGACATATTCTTTTGCCCATTTTTGCCACACTTCTCTCAAACCCTGATCTTCCATAACCAGTTGCAGCCGTTCTGCGTAGGCAGTCGCATTCTTACAATCGACAAGTGATAGCCTTCCAGTGTCTTTCAATACCCACTTATAGCCGTCGTTTGGATGAGCAACAATTGGAGCTCCTGTAGCCATAGCCTCTGCCAGAACAATACCGAAACTTTCACCGTATAGAGCAGGAGAAGTATAGACACTACAGGTTTTAAGTAGTTTAATTTTTGTTTTATCGCCGATAAATCCTAAAAATTCTACATCGTTAATATTTCTATCCCTTACATACTGCTCTAATCCTTTGCGCAGAGGGCCATCTCCAGCTATTACAAGCTTTGCCTCAGGCTTAAGTAACTTTAGCTCTTCAAATGCAATTATAGCTTGTCTGGCTCCTTTCCGTTTTTCTAACCTACCTAGGAACAAAATCATATTTTTATCACGTTCTAGCGGACTAGACTCGTACGACGACGAATGAATACCGTTTGGGATATAGTTTATCGGTAGATCAGTATAGTCGTCTATATATCCAATTGCAGCCGGTGAAACGGCCGTAATTACATCAACGTGAGGTAGTACCAAACGAGCATAAGTTTTGTAAGTTCCAACCAACGATTTGCCCAGAGTATTACCGGGAAGTGCTGCATGAAATGTTCCGACTCTTAGTCCGTGACCTTCCGCCCTCGACAGAACTTGCCTTGGTGCAACTGGGACAAGTGGCTCATGCACGTGTACTACATCATAATTGTTCGCAAGAGCAGAATCTATACTGTCATTATCAATAGATACAGATATGTCTGCACTTGTAGCGCTTGGTGTTTTGAATCGTCTGGAATCGCCCAAAAATTCAACTCCATCAGGAATACTCTTGCCTAATTTCCTAGGTCGTGGAGTCAATATAGTAACATCGTGTCCCCGTTCACGCAGAATTTTTGCCTGATACATTACGTGTTCTTGAACTCCGCCGGATTTGAATATATTGTAGGGTGTAAAAATCGCAATTTTCATGAAACACTCCTTAATAGTTTTTTGACACTTTTCGGAATGAAAGGATCGGCCTCTTTTTTGGTCGCAAGAATGCTTGGCGCATGATTTGGTATGACCGCTTCATGCTCAGTGAAATCAGTAAATATTACCCGCATATGCTGTTCAACGACGCTATGGTCAAAATACTGATCACCAGCTACGGATATGTGATGAACAGGCAGGGGTATCTGTTTTTTGCAGTTATCAATTGTTAAAAACTGTACCGCCATAGCCATGTAGGTTCTAGTGTCGTCCTGGCGCCACAAATCTACCTCAAAATCTATTGCCTTTTTTTTGTCTTCAGGATTCAAGTTAGCAAGTTTCTTCTTTGCATTATGAGTTTTTGAATATGAAGTTTTAATGACTGTCGGGTGGAGAAAAACATTATAGAAGAACGTTGCAGGTAATTTGTGGCTAAAAAATGATGCCATTGCAAGGTAGGAAAATTTACGATATTTAGAGAATATAAAATCGTAACGGTGGGAAAATCCTACAACACTTATAAGCAAATCGACTTTGTCGCAAATTTCTGGATATCGTTGAAGCATGCGGGTTACGATAGCAAAACCTAACGACATACTGATAATTGTTATTTTTTTGCCCCGATATCTAAGTTTGATAAAGGACGCAACATAGTCCGCCATCGTATCTAGGTTAGGCTTCATTCCTAATTTGTAGAAGCTTTCCATTCCACCGCAACCTGGCAAATCGGGCATAGTAACGTTACCGAATTCGCTTAAGGATTCAGCTATTCCGTACATTCGCTCCAAGCTTGTGTGATGTCCATAAACAAGCAAGATTTCACGATTTTTGCTTAATGAAGATTTGTTTTTGGGCAGTTTTAGCATCCGCCCACTCAGACCGTTCATATTAAGCGGCTGAATATGCTTTTGCATCGGAGTCAGATGTTCTTGTAGATTTTTCATAAATTTTAGTCGAGACTTGAATAAACTGTACCTTAGTTGCACCTCTGTATCAACCATAATTTATATCAACGCTTGATTTTTAGTGATTTAATATATCTGTTCCAATATATACGTATTCCCATGCTTCGGGATCGGGGCCCTGAAGGTCCGCGTCCAATGGATAACTAGGTATAAATCCAAATTTCTTGGCATTTTCGTAATTATTATTCGATAACCAATCATGGCAATTAGAATCTTTAAAATTTTCAAAAGACCATCCCGCACAAAGCAAATCAAAGACATACCCGGTGTGATGTTTAGAATAGCCTGGGATAGATACCGTAACGAGAATTCTATCAATATCTTCGTCTACATTACCGACCACTATTTCAGAAGTTTTTACCCCAAAAGTTTCTAGTTTTGACAGAAAAAGAATTCTTTGTTCATTTATGTCACGAAAACCGGAAACGATGCTCATTATTTTGCCGTCTTGTTTGGCGCTATTTTTCAAATCCTCCCATGGTTGTTTGGCTGGTTCCTGCATTGGATAACCATCAACATTGACCAGAGGACCGGAAGAATTTCGTCTTAGTTTATAGCCTCTTAATTCTGCGATTTGCCTTATACGAGCATCTGCAATGCTGTCGCCGGTGATAAAAGGTGGAAGTTCCACTTTCTCAGTGTTGGGCAAAAGAATATTGTCAAATAATAGTCTAAACTCGTTTCCACTAAATTCTCTCGAACCTGTTTTTTTTGGCTCTTGAACTTCAACAATGGATTGGCTTTCAGCTCCCGGACTTACATCCACAGTCAGCGTGTTTGTGTTATTTGGATTTATTATAAACGAGTATATAGAACCACCAATTACTAGTAAGCAAAATAAGCCGAACATCGAAGCCTTCTTTTTACGGGTAGGTTTAGTTTTCTTGGGTTGCCCTGGAACCATTGATTTGTTTCGTGGCTCAATAACTCTCATATCTATTACAAAGTATATAGGTTAAACATATATAATTACTATATGGATAATCACTTTGATAAATTGGTCTCTGAGGCAATTGATAACATTCCGACTCAATATAGTGATAAGCTGCAGAATATAATATTCAAAGTTGAAGACGAGCCTATTGAGGCTCAGCGTAGAAAGCTGGGCTTAAGAAAGTGCGATGCATTATTTGGACTTTACGAGGGGGTCCCGTTGACTAGACGTGGTGGAGCTGTGCATTCAATAGTACCCGATGTTATAACAATTTTTAGACAACCAATGACACAAATTTTTACGATTGAATCAGAACTAAAAAAACAAATATTTGAAACGATTTGGCATGAAGTAGCTCATTATTTTGGACTTAATCACCAACAAATTAATAAAGCCAAAAAATAACAGCTGAATTAAAATCAGCCACTATTTCAAAAACTACTATCTAGTGCCTAATGTGTTACAAAAGTAACTGCATGACCCTTGGTGCCGGCGCGGCCAGTCCTACCGATTCGGTGAGTGTAGTCATCGTATGTTTGAGGCACATCGTAGTTAACTACGTGTGAGATACCGTCAACATCAATACCGCGAGCCGCAACATCAGTGGCAACAAGTATTTTGACTCGTCCTTCTTTGAAGTTCTTAAGCGCACGTTGTCTCTGACCTTGGCTCTTGTTGCCGTGCATTGCATCAGATGTGAATCCGCGCAAAACTAACTCTTTTGCGAGAGCTTCTGTTGAACGCTTTGTTTCACAAAAAATTAGAGTTCGTTCAACATCGTCTTTGTTTAGTAAATCGTGTAGTTTGTCTAGCTTGTCGGTCTTTTCAAAATAATGCATTACTGATTGTTCAACATTATCACTGGTTTCAGTTGTTCTTGCCATAACAGTTGTTGGTGAGGCGGTGAAAGTTCCAATTAGGTTTTCAATAGTTGGGTTCATTGTTGCTGAGAAAAACAACGATTGACGGTTTTCTTTTGGTAAATTGCTCAAAATTTCACGTATATCAATGATAAATCCCATATCTAGCATACGGTCAACTTCGTCTAGAACGATAGTAGAGACTTTAGACAACTTTAATGTTCCACGTTCCATATGGTCTTTAACGCGCCCCGGTGTACCAATTATTATCTCTGGGTTACGTTGTAGATCTCGTAACTGACGATTCATAGGAGTACCACCAATAAGTAGTACGTCAAATAGTCGTCCACCTTTGGCAAACAAACGGCTTTCTTCTTGAATTTGCAGTGCAAGTTCGCGAGTAGGTGCAAGTATCAATACTTTTTCACCCCGATTAGCCATCAATTTGTTGAGTGTAGGTAGCAAAAATGCAGCTGTTTTACCTGTTCCGGTGTTTGCAATTCCTATTACATCACGACCATCGAGCGCGCATGGGATAGCTTTGTCCTGAACCTGAGTCGGAACTGTGTAGTCGCGACCCACCAAGTTTTGTTTAAGTGTATCGTTTAGTGCAAAGTCAGCAAAAGTGTTAACAGGAGTATATACTTCTGCCTCAACTGGTGCAGCTGCTTTTACGAATCGTTTTGGGTCGATTGTCTGGCCAAAACGTCGTTTGCCTGAGCTTCTGCCTCGGCCACCTGAACTTGAGCTTGATGAACTGTGATAACTTTTACGTCCACCAAAAGCAGACGGTCGGCTCGACTTGCGAGCCGGAGAATAATTCCCCATAAATATAATCCTTCATAGATTAGTTAGTTTATTGCTTATTTAGGACAGAGTTATCAGAATCTACTGATTACGTAACCCCAAAAAGGCTTAGTTGCCCCTCTAAAACCGCTTGTGAACTAATCTGAATTGATCAATATTTAGGATTCAAGAAAAACAATTACTATTATTATAGCACAAGAGTTATTTTTTGCCTAATTCATTTGAAATACTCTAATACCTGGTTTAAAAAATTAGTTACTCTCTGCTTTTTCTAATAGTGCAAGTTTGTTTTTGGAAAAATGAGTAACTATAGATGTTGCAGCCACAAAAACTAGGCCACTTACACAGGTGCGCAGTATGCTTGCCTGGGCGCTAAATACTAGATACGTACCGCTTAGTAGAGTGGATCCTATTAGTAAATACGATGTTTTAAGCTTTGCATTTGTTGGACGAATAAAGGAAAGACCAGAAACAATAATACTAGAAACTGCTATTACAACGTGGATAAGTATAATCATTATTCAATTATAGCATTTAGAAAAACTACGGCGCAAGGGAATTAATTGAAATCATCACAGAAAATACTATAAGCACAAATAATGATGACTTAAACACGCTCTTTGCCCACATATCACTATTTTTGTCACTAATACTGAGTCCTTTTAGCGCAATCGACAGCCACCATAAACCAATTCCTAAAACAATAATCGTATATGTTATTCCAGTGTAGCCATATAAAGTAAGCAGCATCGTCGCAACTACGAATAGAATTGTATAAAATATTATCTGATAAATTGTATTTTTTTTGCCTCTGACAACAGGCAAAACAGGTATTGAAGCGTCTTTGTAGTCTTTAGACCTATACATCGCTATCGCATAGAAGTGTGGCATTTGCCAAGCAGCTAATACCACAAACAGCAAAATTGCTCCGACATCGATTCTTCCAGTTACTGCAACGTAACCAGCTACAGGTGGCAGGGAACCAGAGATGCTTCCAACCAGCGTGCCGTGTACTGATTTGCGTTTAAAATAGCCATATACAACAACATAGAAGATAAATCCGATTATACCTATAAACATAGTAGTATGATTCACCAAAATACCGAGCACGGCCAGACCTATTAACCCCAAGATTACAGAATAAATCAAAGCATTACGTCCAGAAATTTCTCCGGTTACTAAAGCTCTTTTTTCTGTTCGTTTCATTCTCCGGTCAATGTCTATATCGATGTAATTATTTGCAACACAACCCGATGCGATAACAAATGTAATTCCAATCAATGTATATAACAATTCCATAAACTCCACATGTCCTCTAGACGCAAGCAAAAACCCGGCTGTCGCACTAAATAAGTTACCCTTTATTATCCCTGGTTTTGTAAGCTGATAGTAGGCTCGTAGTGTATTTTTGCTCATAAGCTAATAGTTCAAATATACCATAATCAGTTAGTTAGGTCTTTGTAGTACCGCCAGTTAGGTTTGGGTCGTGTGTCCTACTAGTAAATCAGCGCTACTTGTATTATTATTTTGTATATGAGTCAATTCGGTATGTCGCAAAAAATAGTTATAGTAGAGGACAACTCAAGTCTGTCAGAAATATACAAAATTCGTTTAGAACTCCTTGGGTATACTTGCTTTATAGCTAGTGACGGTGAACAAGCGCTTGCTGTTATCGAAAGAGAGATCCCGGACCTTGTTCTGTTAGACATCATGATACCAAAAATATCTGGAGATCAAGTCCTGAAAACTATGCGCGAAAGTAGTTGGGGTAGATATATCAAAGTATTCATTATTTCTAATTTGAATGAAACAGATGTGCCTTTAGATCTACGCGAACAAGGGATTGAAGGCTACGCTGTCAAAGCCAATCTGTCCAATGACCAACTTGACCAATTAGTTGATGCTATACTTCTTCCGCCCGACCAAAACGAAGCTTCCGTTCTAGAATAATTTATAGCTTGTTTTTGAAAATATTTTTTATTGTGCTCACGACCATAAACTATAATTGAAGCATATCTTAGTCTTAGACGTGATACATGTTTTGTAGTATTTTTTGCTATAAACTCGGCTTTCTAACAGGGGTGTTTAAAGAATCACAAATTAAATGTGGATAAATAGGTTTACAAGTTCAGAATAGCGTGTACCATAAATTATATAGAAGTGTAATAGCTTCTGTGTGAGTTGTTTCGGAGGGAAAATACTTACGCACTTACATGTGGTGTGTTCAAGTATCTCTCTCAATTTATTAATCAAATAATTATGGAGGATG
>Ga0105044_10004337_pt1 | contig 19486 bp, 16 predicted proteins | sample MAT01_FD_78092 | JGI IMG/M metagenome (GOLD analysis project Ga0105044, IMG submission 78092) | Freshwater microbial communities from Lake Fryxell liftoff mats and glacier meltwater in Antarctica - MAT-01 | ecosystem: Environmental > Aquatic > Freshwater > Ice > Liftoff microbial mat | place...
AACAATATTATCATGTTCTGATGTACTACCCTGATAATCCAGTGCCTGAGATATAAGGATCAAACCATTGATGGCCATTTCCTGCCCATCACCTTCCAGTTGCTCTGTGACAGCGACTGCTCTGGTGGTACCAAAACTCTCACCGGCTATATACTTTGGTGCATTCCACCGCTTATTTTTTGTGATCCAGCTACGTATAAATTGGGCAATGGACGCTGCATCTTCGTTGAGCCCCCAAAACTCTTCTTCCTTTCCTTTTCCTACTACCCGACTATATCCTGTGCCTACGGGATCAATAAATACCAGATCCGTCAGATCGAGCATACCATAATTATTATTGACCATAGGGTACGGTGCTGCCCCGTCATCTTCTTTGGCGTCACTATGGACTTTTGTGAGTTGTGGTCCAAAAAGTCCCATATGCAACCATACTGAAGCCGACCCGGGACCTCCGTTAAAAACAAACATCACTGGACGGTGTAAGTGTTCGGTACCTTCTGCTTTGTAGGTTACAGACCAGATGGAAGCGGTAGTATCGCCTTGCTGATTTTTAAGATAGGTTTCATTAGCAATAGCACGATACTTTATGGTTTTTCCACCGTAGGTACCGGTATGTGAACTGATAAATTCTTTTGGCGCCGGGATAGGTTTTATTGCCGATTTTTTATCTTCCTGAGTTATTCCTAAGTAGTAACTTCCAAAAACAAGTAAAAAAATAAAATGTATTCTCATGTTTATAAATTTTGCTAAGTTGTACCGATAGCCATCGGGATTGTTTAACCTGCCCGCCAACTATATTCTGGTCATGCGGTGTTGTGAATTTGTTGAAATATCAGATAGATCTCAATAAGCCCCCCGACGTATTTAATCATTCTGGTCTGTATGACTGCCGCGACGGACTGATAGGGATTTCATCTATTTATTTTTTATATCGATTTCATGCAAAAAATCAATTTTATTATATGGTGAAATGAATGTCCTAAATATATAAACAAATCTACAATGTGTCACCTTGTTGGTGTATATCAAAAAGATTTTACTTCTACTTTTCGGTTCACCAGTATTCCCAGTATAATCGACATGATACAATAGGTTGTAAAAAATAATGCACCCGGCGATAATTGGGAATTATTAATGGTCTCCACCGCAAAGCCACCTTTGTTGTGTGCTATGGAGTCAAGCTGTGATGATATAATACCATAAAATCCTATATATGCCATAAACAGAGCAACCACAAATACATCTGCCATGCTCCATTTGCCCAAATAAAAAATAATGTTCTGAACGATTTTATTTTCCCTGATCCGGCTGCTGTAAAGATATAGCCCGGATAGGATCAGTTTTATAAATGGAAAGATGACACTGAAACAAAGAACCATGATACCCACCAGCTTCAGATCAAGACCTTTGCCTCTGATCAAAGTATCTGTAACATCAAGGATGGATTTGCTTTGGTAGTACATATACTGGCGATCAAAACCAATATCAGTACCCAATACACTGATGGTAAAGGAGTTGAGTATGGCTTCTATATCAATCATGGGTAGATTTACTCCTATGACGAGTAGAATGATGGAGACGATGGTCATTATGGTGACGGAAGTGACAATACCCAAATAACCGGCCAAAAGCCATGCAATAAGGAAAGCACATAATAGACTCCCGTAAACCAGCTTCACAAGATGGTCAGTTACCACTTGTTTGGATGCAATGAGTGATGTTATTTTTTGATTGGCAGACATGACATCAAACGCACCATATTTTTGGTAAATAGATAGTCTCGGGTCTGTAAAATCATTATTTTCGTTATTCTTCAATATTTTTTTTAGCTCTTCCCGCATAATGTCTCTTAGCTGTGGTTCCTGCTTTTTTAATTCATTGGCAAGTTTTATTGCCATACCTGGGATGTATTGAGGGATATTTAGTAATTTGATCTGAGGTTTTGTATTTTCTTTGATGAGTTTCAAAAATATTTTGTTGATTTTTTCATTTTTTTCTGCATCGGCAAATATCTTTTCAAAAATTTTACCGCTTTCGATATAATCCTTATTGATATTACGAAGGTATTTTTCTAGTTCAACGATCACCTGATCATAAGCCTTTGGAGATATTTCAAATTGGCCGATTCTATTTTCAAAAACTTTTAATGCTTCTTCTTTCCAGATAGAGATATTAAAAAGGCCGTAATTGATTTTATTGATTTCAGCGAGGTCTTCCTTGGCAGATTTCAGGGTGCTGTAGGAGGATAATAAGCCAATGGTTTTCCAAGACGAAAATATTATTAAACCCGAGATAACTAAAGTAATAAAATGTTTCACGCAATAATTATTTTAAATTTATATTTTCAGGAACAAAAGGCACTTCTTTAAAATTGAGATCGTAAGATAAAATTAATTCACTTATGGTAGGGAATATTCAAACGGATTCGTTGTATTTTTATATTTTACCATAAAGAGATAGTAATGAGTTTCAGACGAAAGAGTTTAGTCATTTGTTTCACCATTTTGTATATGTCAGCTATATTTTCTCAGGCATATCCAGATAGACACAGCACAAGTCTTTCAGATGGTTGGTTATCATGCCAGACATCTGCAAATCCAAATCCTCTGAGAGGCAGTAGTCATTGGATTTTGTATAATCTTGGAGATACCTATGCTTTGACCACATCAAAAATATGGAATTTTAATACTCCAGAGCGCATTAATAGTGATAATAATGGAACCTGGAGTTTGCAACATCTGCAAGGGAAACTGGTATATGGACTCAATGATATTCTGATCGATTTGTCCACAGATGGGATCACATGGAAGGAGCATGGCAGATTTACTATCCCCAAAGCGCCTGGTTCATCTTTTTATGAGGGTGTATTCGGTCCGGATTTCAGTGGCAAAACAGCTCGATATGTCCTAATTACCGCCACATCCAATCATGGCGGAAGTTGTTATGGTTTAGGTGAGTTCAAAATAAAAGCAACAGCCATTACCACTTCCACTACTTCAGACCCACTGGCTGATGCTACGATAAGTGCTTTTCCAAATCCTTTTACTGACATGACAGCTCTGGCGCTTCAAAATTTTCCTGCGGGTGAGGTAGACATAAGCATAATGGATTTATCCGGGAAAAATTATAAAAATCTGACCCATACTATTCGGGATAAATATGAAAGTATCAATATTTCTGGAACTGAATTGCCAGCAGGGCTTTACATATTGCAGGTAACTCAAAAGGAAGCCAGTAAGTCTATCAAACTCGATATTTTAAGATAATATATATTAGCTAACAAAAATGTCAAAAATATGAACTTTAAAATAAATATATCAATACTTACATTCTGTATGGTCACAGGCACATTATTGGCCCAGCCCTATATGGATTATGTTGGCGCTGGCCACAATAAAGGTATTACTATCACGGCCAGTAGTAGTGCGGGGACGGCTACTGCACAAAAAACAATGGATGGCTCGGGTATGAATGATAACCTAATGGCTGCCTCCAGATTTTTAGGGCAAGCCACCTTGGGATCCAATTCTGCAGGCATTACTTCGGCATTAAATATGGGTTTTGAGCCATGGATAGATGACCAGTTTACCAAGGTGCCTACAAATATTTTACCAACGATGAATAATATTTGGTCCCAAATAGTAGCGTTGGATCCGGAGGCTTTTGGACCTTATGCACTTCATTTTAATTATGCCTGGTGGCAGGTAAATATGACCAATCAGGATTTATTGCGACAAAAAGTAGCGTATGGTCTCAGTCAGGTTTTGGTAACGTCTATTAATTCTGATCTTAGAGATTGGGGGGAATCATTGTCATCTTATTATGATATTTTTATAAATAATGCGTTTGGAAATTATAAAGATATTTTATTGCAAGTGACCAAACACCCGGCGATGGGATACTATCTCAGTCATCTCAATAATCCTAAAACTGATTTGGAAAACAATATCAGACCAGACGAAAATTATGCCAGAGAAATCATGCAGCTCTTTACCATCGGCTTATACCAACTCAATCAGGACGGTTCAAGGATTATGGATGGCAATAGTAACCCTATTCCTACCTATGACAATGATGACATAAAAGAAATGGCAAAAATATTTACCGGACTGCATGGTGGAGTAGTATTGCCATGTCCTGATGTACCTTTGCCGCCACCATGTATTTGTTACAATAATAATAATCCTGCATTTTGTGATACCTTATCAATGACTTGTTGCTGGTGGCCTTCCGGACCTGAATTTGGTAACAATATATACGTTTTGGATAAAACTGCTCCAATGATAATGTCAAATGATTTTCATGAGCCGGGACCCAAAACTATGCCTGACGGCACTATTATCAACTTGCCAAACAATGGAATGGGAGAAGTAAATGCGGCTGTAAACTGGTTATTTAATCATCCCAATACAGCACCTTTTATTTCTTATAGATTGATCCAAAGGTTGGTAAAATCCAATCCTTCGCCACCGTACGTCGCAAGAGTTGCTGCTAAATTTGCCAATAACGGTCAAGGCGTAAGAGGCGATATGAAAGCAGTGATCAAAGCCATTTTACTGGATGAAGAGGCGAGGTCAGCAGAAGGTTATCTACTTGAATCAGCAGGAAAGCTCAGAGAACCATTTTTGAGATATACCCATATAGCCCGTGCAATACCTACGACTACAGATAAGGGTAGATATTGGAACAATGGTTATAACTTTTTAAATAGTACCCGGCAACATGTGATGGCTTCACCTACCGTTTTCAATTTTTATTTGCCTGATTTTCAGCCTGTAGGTCAAATATCAGCTGCGGATTTAGTAGCACCCGAATTTAAGTTGCACAATACTGCAACTGCTATTGGGTATATAAATGAAGTACATGGCTGGACCATTTGGGATGGGTTGATGTATAGTTGGGAAGGTTCATGGCCGGATGATCCTGATAATGCCTACTTACAACTTTCGTATTTTGAAAATATAAATTCCGATACTGAAGAGCTGATAAATAAGTTGGATCTATTATTAACGCATGGTCAGCTAACGGATGAAACAAGACAAATTTTAAGAACTGCATTGAACCCAATGTACTGGCAGTGGGACAATGGCTTAAAATTCAGAACAAGATTGGCCATGTATTTGGTCATGATATCTCCGGATTACAATTGTGTAAAATAACTTGATGTAAATAAAATATAATACATGGGACATATCAATAAAGTGTCAAGAAGGAATTTTTTAGGACAGGCAAGTTGTGCTGCCATAGGTGCGACAACGGTTTTTTCTACCTTATTTAATTTGAAAACCCTGAATGCTGCGGCATCATTTAATTCATCCATCGGAGCCATGCCAGGTGATTACAAAGCACTGGTTTGTTTATTAAATTCAGGCGGGATAGATTCGTTCAATATGCTGGTGCCAAGAAACAATACCGCGTACAATCAATATGCCGGTACAAGATCAAACATGGCCTTGACTCAAAATTCACTCAGACCAATAAATCCTCTGATTTCTGATGGAAATCAATATGGGTTACATCCATCGATGGTACGTATGCAGGCAATGTTTGAAGCAAATAAACTGGCATTTGTCTCAAATGTAGGTACACTGGTGCGGCCCATTACCAAACAACAGTTTTACGAAGGGTCAGTTCCGATTCCGTTAGGATTGTATTCACATGCTGACCAAGTGATGCATTGGCAGACTGGTGTACCAAATATGCGTGTCGGGCAGGGTTGGGGTGGCAAAATGGCAGATCTGATGATAAGCGCAAATCAAAATCAAACCATTTCTATGAATATTTCCCTATCTGGTAGCAATGTATTCCAGACGGGCGAAAATTCGGTGGAATACTCCTTGCACCCGGAAGAAGGAAGTATTGGAATTCGTGATTATAATAATCAGGATTGGGCTTTTAATCAGTTGAAAAGAGCTGCCATTGACGGATTGGTAAATCCTGTGTATCAGGATGTTTTTAAAAATACGTATAGAAAAACGATCAAAACAGCCATTGATGGAGACGCCTTACTTTCATCTGTGATAGATAGTGCTCCTGTATTTAATGTTCCATTCACTCAGGATAGCGATTTATCTAAAAGTTTTGAGATGATAGCTAAAACCATTTCAGGCAGAGAACAGTTGCAAATGAGCAGACAGATATTTTTTGTGGAATATGGTGGATGGGATCATCATGATGAACTGATCAACAATCAGGCAGCTATGCTTACTGAATTGGATAATGCGCTCTTCCAGTTTAATGCTGCCATGGGGCAAATGGGTATCGCTGATAAAGTGACTACCTTTAGTTTGTCGGAGTTCTCACGAACACTTACTTCCAACGGAAACGGTACGGATCATGCTTGGGGCGGAAATGTATTTGTAATGGGAGGTGCTGTAAACGGGAGAAGAATTTTTGGTAATTATCCATCTTTAGTATTAGGAAATTCCAATCCATTGGAAATCGGACGTGGATCATTGATTCCCACCACAGCCGCAGATCAATATTTTGCAGAATTGGCGTTATGGTATGGTGTTCCTGCTTCAGATATTGCTACAATATTTCCTAATATCGGATATTTTTATGATACAATGTCCAGTTCTAATCCCATTGGTTTCTTAAATTTCGGATAGATATCAGTTTCTTTTCATCAGCAAATTTTGACTGATCGTTTTGCTTATTACTTCCTCATGCTTGTGGTCAATGCTGATACGCATAGAAAGGTCAAAATCTGTGATTTCCAAAATTTTTATTTCTGATCCTAGCTTAATATTTAATTTAGTAAGATGTTTAAGAAATTCAGTTTGATGTTCTTTTACCCCTAATACAATGCCACTTTGAAGGATCGTCATATCGGACAGACTCATCTGTGTTCTCAAAGTAAATTTGCCTTCAGCATTTGGAATAGGATCACCATGTGGATCAAATTTTGGATAGTCCAGAAAAGCATCCAGCCTAAGTATAAGTTCATCTGACACTATATGTTCCAGTTCTTCAGCTATGTCATGCACCTGATGCCATGCGAAACGCAATTTATTCACTAAAAATACCTCCCACAATCTGTGTTTTCTAATCAGATTGGTAGCTGCTTTATTTCCTGCCGGAGTCAGTGACACCCCCTTGTACTTTTCATAATTGATCAGATCTTTATCCGCTAGTTTTTTTATCATGTCTGTTACAGATGCTGCAGCCGTGTCCATTTGCTTGGCGATGGAGTTGGTACCCACAGCCTTCTTTTCTTTTTCAGCAATCTTAAATATGGCTTTAAGATAATTTTCTTCAGTTGGTGACAGCATCATGGAATTATTATTTAATGCAAATATAAAATAAATTTAGTTAAGTCTAAAAAATATATGATAAAAATCTGTAGTACGTATTAAACTAATATTGAGAAAAGAAGCATCTTTGCAGATATAATTGCATTGAACATTGATTTCCAAGGATAAAGATACTTATAAAATTTTAGGCGTGGATCCTGGGACAAACATTCTGGGTTATGCCGTATTGGAAGTGACAGGACGACAGCTTAAAGTGTTGAGTTTTGGTGTATTCCATCTTCAAAAGTATGAAGATCATCATGAAAAACTGAAAGAAATATTTCTTCAGCTTCAGGAAATCATAGAATCATATCTTCCGAGTCAATTGGCTATCGAAGCTCCCTTTTATGGTAAAAATGTCCAATCCATGCTGAAATTGGGAAGGGCGCAAGGGGTAGCCATGGCTGCTGCTATGACCATGGGACTCGACATCCAGGAGTATGCACCAAAAAAGATCAAACAATCGATCACCGGCAACGGAAATGCCTCCAAAGAGCAGGTGGCAGCCATGCTTGAGAATATCTTGAAAATAAAAATTACATCAAAACATCTTGATGCAACAGATGCTTTGGGTGTGGCAGTTTGTCATTTTAATCAATCCGGTGGCATTGCCGGTGGTCTGAAAAAACATTCAGGTTGGGCGTCTTTTGTAAAAGATAATCCGGATAAAATAAAAAAATGATAGCTTAGCCAATCATCTTTTGTTCTGCCCAAACGGCAAAATCCAGCAATGTATTAAATTGAAGATTCGGGATAAAGGAATTGTCTGTATCTGGTGTCGCACCGCCAGTATTTTTATCAAATCTTCTATTGATCCAAACACTGTCTAGGTTCAATTTTTTTGCAGGTATATGATCATGAAAAATACTTTCAGCTACATGAAGGATGTCATTTTTTTGTAATCCTTCATGTGATAATTTTTCAAATACATATCTGAATACTTTTTCATCTGGTTTATAGGCTCCAATCTCCTGCGCTGTAAATATTTTATAGAAGTCGACTCCTAAAAGCGGCACTGAGGAAGCTATGGATGTATTGTCAATGTTGGACACAATGATGATTTTATAAAAGCGTGTCAATTTTTGCAATGCAGCGAACGTATCAGGAAACGGTTTCCATTTTTTTATGGACAAACCAAATGATTCCGCTTGTGCTTCGGTTGGATTAAACCCATATTTCTCACCAAACTTAAACATTACTTCTGCCAACACTTTACCATACAACATTCCTGGACTACCTGCCTGAATCACATGTTCGGTCTGGCCAAAAGTAATTAATATTTCATCATCAGATATTTTTAGGCCATTTGCCCATAAAATAGGTTGCAGCACATCAAGAATACCTTTCTCCCAATCTATCAAAGTACCGTAACAGTCAAAGGTGAGTACCTTCTTATTTTCAATTTGCATAGTAAACTTATTAATACGGGCAAATATATAGTTATTTATAGTGAATCGTGGTTGTGGAATGATATTTGAAAAGGTAATTAGTATTATCTTTGTCCTAAATATTAACCAACATGCCCGAATTTCCTTTCATCAAAAGTAGCCGACTCAATAATCTGAGTTATGCTATACGCGGCCCTATCTTTGATAAAGCGCAGCAACTGGAGGCTTTGGGTCAGAAAATCATTAATCTTAACATAGGTAATCCCGCACCTTTTGGTTTTGATGTTCCGGATGAGATCATCCATGATATGCTGATCAATATAAGAAATGCGCAGGGTTATTCTCACCATTTGGGTATTTTTTCTGCTCGTAAAGCTGTCATGCATTATACCCAGCAGCAGGGAGTCAAAGGAGTGACCATAGATGATATTTTTATTGGCAATGGCGTAAGTGAACTGATTTTGATGAGTATGCAGGCTGTAGTCAATGAAGGCGATGAAATACTAATACCATCCCCAGACTATCCGCTTTGGACAACAGCAGTAGCACTATCAGGAGGCAAACCGGTGCATTACATATGTGACGAAGCAGCTGACTGGAATCCGGATATTGAAGACATAGCCTCCAAAATTACTGCCAAAACCAAAGGTATTGTATTAATTAATCCCAATAATCCTACAGGAGCAGTGTATGAAAAGGATGTTTTAAGGTCTATTGTCAAGCTTGCGCAGGAACATAAACTGATCATTTTTTCCGATGAGATATATGATAAAATATTGTATGATAGCCATATTCACCATCCAATAGCAGCACTCAGTGATGATGTGTTGATATTTACTTTTGGAGGATTGTCAAAAAATTATAGAGCTGCAGGCTTTAGGGGAGGTTGGTTAGTGTTAAGCGGTCCTGTACATAGAGCTAAATCCATCAATGAAGGTCTTAATCTATTGGCCAGTATGCGGCTTTGTGCCAATGTACCTACCCAATATGCCATACAAACCGCTCTTGGCGGATATCAAAGTATCAATGATCTAGTGGCACCTGAAGGCAGACTGACCAGACAACGGGATTTGATACACTATATGATGACAGACATACCTGGCATATCCTGTGTTAAACCCAAAGGGGCACTGTATCTTTTTCCGAAGATAGATCTGAAAAAATTTGATTTTGGCAGTGATGAAGATTTTGCATACCGATTGCTGGAAGAAAAACATGTATTGATCGTACCTGGTACCGGCTTCAATCACAGGGATCATGCACATTTCAGAATTGTATTCCTTCCACAACTTGACGAACTGCAACATGCTGCCAGACTAATGAGAAGCTTTCTGGATTTTAGCAGAGTAATCTCCGCCACAAATAAGATAGAAGTCTAAATAAAGATATGCTGGTTTTTGCTGTCATTTTATATTTTGTATTCACCTTGACCATTGGTTTTATTGCTTCTCGACAGGTCAAAACTACTGGAGATTTTATCAATGCCGGCAGAAATCTCCATCCTGCTGTAAATACAGCAGCTCTTTTTGCATTATGGTTTGGTAGTGAAACTGTTTTTGGGGCCAGCGCCGAATTTTCGGAACATGGTTTTTCTGGCGTGATTGAAGATCCACTGGGTGGTGTCCTATGTTTATTGCTGGTGGGCTTTTTTTTCTCAAAAAGACTGTACAGGCTCAATATTTATACCATTGGTGATCTGTTCAGGTTAAAGTATGGTCCCGTAGTGGAGCTATTAAGTACTATACTCATGATCATAAGCTTTATAGGTTATGCTGCAGCTCAAATTGTTGCCCTAGGATTGATTTCGCAGTCTTTATTGGGCATTTCTTTGCATTTAGGCATGTTGCTAAGCGTTTCTGTCGTAGTTATTTATACGTTCACGGGAGGTATGTGGGCTGTTTCTGTGACAGATTTTATTCAAAGCATCTTAATCGTAACAGGATTGATAGCTGTATCTTTTTTTGTATTCGAAATGGTGGGCGGGATTGCACCAGTCATCAGCAGTCTTTCGCCTGAACAGAAAAAAATACTTCCGGATAATACAATCATTGACTGGCTCAATTGGTCTTCGGCTTGGATGGTGTTGGGTTTTGGTAGCATTGCATCGCAGGATATATTTCAACGGGTCAATTCAGCCAGAAGTGAAAAGGCAGCTTACACATCTACTATAGCCGGCGCTATTATTTATCTGGTTTTTTCTATGCTGCCACTTTATCTGATCGCATCTATCAAAATGATTGACCCGTCTTTATTGCAGGGTGATCTTCAGCTGGTATTACCTCAGTTTGTACAACAGCAAATGCCTATGTGGCTACAGATATTGTTTTTCGGTTCTCTTTTAAGTGCGATTATGAGTACTTGTAGTGGTGCTCTGCTTGCTCCAGCCAGCCTTTTGTCAGAGAATATTATAAAACCGAATCTGAGCAAAGAAGTGACTGATCGTACTTTTTTGCTCCTCACACGTTTTTCTGTGGTCATTATTAGCTCGGTTGCCTTGATACTGGCACTTGGCAAACAAAATATTTTTGAATTGGTAGGTGAGGCCAGTGCGATAGGATTGGTGACTATTTTTGTACCTTTTTGTGCAGCCTTATTTTTTAATCATACCAACAAGGGAGGTGCCATCGTCTCCATGCTTGGAGGTACTTTGACTTACGTGATATTCAGATTTATTTATATCACTGAAATTAATCCATTATTACCTGGATTGGTGGTTAGCATAGCAGGTATAGCGGTTGGCGAATGGATAGGAGGTCAGAATCAAGATGATTCAAAAATATCATAGAGATGGTAATGTTGACCTGAAATTTGATATTATTATGATTTGAATCATCATTTGGCCTAATTTATATCAACCATCAAAAAAAGGGATGCGCTTAATTTTGTCTTTTCAAAACAATGGATTTACATGTTTAAACTCAAGTCTCCGGAATCATTGACCTCGACAAAGTGCACACATTGCGGAGATGAGTGTCCTGATGATCATCCCGTATATGATGAAAAGGATTTTTGCTGCAACGGCTGTCAGATAGTATATACTGTTTTGAAAGACAATGGATTGGGTGATTATTACTCCTTCCAGAATATGCCGGGTATAAGTCAGAAATCAATAAGTAACAAAAATTACTACTTTTTGGATGATGAAGATGTCATTAATAACCTTCTTGAATTCAGAGAAGCAAATTTGTGTAAAATCAGTTTTACATTGCCACAGATTCACTGCGCATCGTGTATCTGGCTTCTTGAAAATCTCAATAAATTACAATCAGGTATTTTAGGCTCCAGGGTTAATTTTTTGCGCAAAAGTGCAACAATAAGTTATGATCCCACAAAAATTTCACTAAGACAAGTGGTGGAGCAACTGGCTGTCATTGGCTATCCACCTGAGTTGAATCTGCAAAAATTGACCGGCGCAAAATCAGGATTTCAGGACAGAAGTTTGTATTATAAATTGGGTCTCGCCGGCTTTTCTTTTGGAAATATCATGTTGTTGAGTTTTCCCGAATATCTGGGTTTTTCGCAGGCATCTGTAAAATTTTATATAGGGTATATCAATATCATCCTGGCTTTACCGGTATTACTATATAGTGGAGTTGACTATCTGAGGTCAGCCTACTGGACACTTAAAATGAAACAAATCAATATCGACATACCTATTGCAGTAGGGATGCTGACACTGTTTTTCAGAAGTGTCTTTGAGATAGTCACCGCTACAGGCGAAGGATATCTGGATAGTCTTGCAGGGTTTATATTTTTCTTGCTGATTGGCAAATGGTTTCAGCATTACACATTCTATTCGATATCCTTTGACAGGAATTACAAATCTTATTTTCCTATTTCAGCGATGATAAAAACTGTAGATGGATGGCAGTCCCGCAGTCTGGATAAACTGGAAACCGGAGATGTTCTGATGGTTAGAAATGAAGAAATAATCCCTTGTGACGCACTTCTTTTGAAGGGAGAAGCAGCTGTAGATTACAGTTTTGTAACAGGTGAATCTGATCTTATCAAAAAAAAGGAAGGGGAGAAATTATTTGCTGGGGGGAAAAATATTGGATCTAATATACAGATTCAATTGCTCAAAAAGGTAGATCAGTCCTATCTCACAAAATTGTGGGATGAAGATTCTTTTAGTATTGATAAGGAAGCAAGGACACAAACACTTATCAGTCAGATCGGCAAGTATTTTACTTTGACGATTATGAGTGTAGCTGTAATTACCCTGGCATATTGGCTCGTATATGATAAGACATTAGCTTTTAATGCATTTACTGCAGTTCTTATTGTGGCTTGCCCGTGTGCATTGGCCCTTGCCTTGCCATTCAGTTATGGAAATATATTACGACTATTGGGCAAAAAATTCTTCTACTTAAAAAATGTGCAGGTGATCGACAGGATACAGCAGGTCGATGAGATAATATTTGATAAAACAGGTACCATCACAGACCATAAAAACATTTTAGCTACTGCAGAAGGTGATCAGTTGACGAATGATCAAAATTTTCTTATTAAGAGTACTGTTTTTCAATCCAATCATCCGCTGAGTAAAGCTATTTTTCAGTCAGTAGAAGGTCCTTTTACGCAGGAAGTGGCGTATTTTAAGGAACTTATTGGTCAGGGAGTGGAAGCAAATATTGGCAATGATATCATCAGAATAGGGTCTTTCAAATTTATAAATGAAGATAAGCCTGGAAGAAGTAAAGGCGTTTTGGTTGAAATCAACGGTCAAGTGATTACCCGCTTTATTATTGAACACAGACTTAGAAACGGAGTGGAAAATCTTGTGGATACCCTAAGTAAGTCGTATAATGTAAGCATATTGTCCGGAGATAATGACCAGGAAGAAGAAAGATTAAAGACATTTTTTCCTGAAAATGCATTAATGATATTCAATCAGACACCGATAGATAAGCTCAACTATATCAAATCCAGACAGGAATCAGGGCATAAAATACTAATGATTGGGGATGGATTGAATGATGCCGGTGCATTGATGCAAAGCGATGTAGGTATAGTAATATCTGAAGACTCCAATAATTTTACGCCAGCTTGTGACGCTATTTTGGGTGCCGGCTCTTTTGGCGCTCTGTTGAGTTATCTTACTTTTCTGAAGAAGGCAAGATATATCATTATTGGTGCCTTTGTACTTGCGTTTTTATATAATGTGGCGGGACTTTATTTTGCTGTCCGTGGGGAGTTGTTGCCTGTAGTTGCAGCCATTTTGATGCCATTAAGTTCTATTACGGTCATGGTTTATGGTTTAGTGGCCAGTACGATGGCTTTCAGAAGATACAGTGAATGATTGACCTAAATAGTTACAATTTTTTAACCTACTTCAGTGATTTTACCTCCCTCACATTTGTACACTCGGGCAGGAAATTTTTGAATTAGCCTGTAGTCATGTGTAGCGACGATAATAGATGTACCAAATTCTCTTGACAATCTGTTGAGAAGATATAGTATTTCGTCACTAGTGTCTGGGTCAAGATTTCCTGTGGGTTCATCAGCGATAATGATGGGTGGATTGTTCAGTAGGGCACGGGCTATGACTACTCTTTGTTGCTCTCCACCTGAAAGGGCAGTAACCGGTTTTTTTTCGTGCCCTGTCAGCCCCACCATTTCTAAAACCTGCAAAACTCTTGCGGTCATCTGTGCCCTGTCTTTCCATCCAGTAGCTTCCAGAATATACATCAGATTGCGTCCCACAGACCAATCTTCAAAGAGAATAAAATCCTGAAAGACCATGCCCAATTTGCGTCTAAGCAGTGGTATTGAAGCATCCGACAGGTCATTTAAATCAAAATCTGCCACTACTGCATGACCGGAACGAACGGGTATGCTGCCATAAATGGTTTTTAGTAAACTGGTTTTGCCACTACCTGATTTACCTATAATGTAGCAGGTTTCAGCCGTTGCCAGTTTAAAATCAACTTTGGACAAAACCAACTTATCATCCTGCCAGATGTCTACATCATCAAATGCTATAACTTTCGACTTTTGCAAGGTAAAAATTTTGTGTAAAGATACATATAAAAAGGGATATGTAATAATTTCATAATGTGTGGATGTGGTTTTTACAAAATAAAAAAGGGAAAAGATTGTACAACCTTTTCCCTTATCTATTTTTATCCAAGGATTATTTTTCCTTCCCTGCGTTTAGAAAATCCTGGTATGCCTGAAGTTCATCCCAATTTCCATCTGCTGCTAGCTCTGCTTGTTTTGGCCAGGTAGTTGGATCTGCCAACGCAAATCTGGATCCGGCCGCTGTTAATATTTCCCTTATGGCAGTGGCATTGGTCTGAGCCAGAATTCTCCAAGTAGTGATACCAGCACCATGCATCAACTGTTCTATTTTTGGTCCGATGCCTTCTATGGCTTTCAAGTCATCTTGCACCCATTTGCGGAGAATACCAGCTTTGATCAACCATTTTTCGAGTTTTGAATCAGTAAGACCATCGGTCGCTGTGTCACTTCTTCCTGTATCCAGAGTTTTCTGAAGAGCTATTAGTTCAGTCCAGTTTCGGTCATTGGCCAGAGAAGCCTGTTGTGGCCAGGTATTCGGATCTATGATCCTAAATTTATCCCCATATTTATTAAGTATTTCTCTGAGACTTTGAGGATTACTAGCTGCCAGATCGCTGAAATTAGATATACCATTTTCATGGAGTATTTCTTCCATTTTTGGCCCTATGCCTTCGATGATCTGCAGTTTGTTGGTACCTATTGCCGCAAACCATTTGTCTCCGCTGCTTTCAGGTGCAGTCATACCGGCAAAAGCTAGTCCTCCGCCTACAGGAACTGCACCAATACCGGATGACATACTCGCTTCCATTTCTCTCATTTTACCTCTCAGCAGAGAAACATTTCCTTCCGCTTCCATTCTGACTTTTTTGCAGGCATCCAAATCAGTTTCCAGACCTTGAATCCTGATATTCAATCCTGATATCTTGGTTTCTAGATCTTCCATCATTGACTTATATTTTGCCCATAATAACCAGCCTACTCCCAGACCAAGCAGGAAAGGTAATAGCCAAGGGAAAATCCAGTAAATAGAGCAAAAATCAAATAAATTCATCATGTTATATATTATTTTTTGGTTATTTAATGATTTGTAATTCGGTTCTCCGGTTTTTAGCTTTTCCGGAAGCTGTATCGTTTTCTGCCAAAGGTTCAACTTCACCTTTGGAAGTGGATTTTATTTTATCGCCCGGTATTCCTTTGCCCAAAAGGTAGTCTCGGATAATATTTGCTCTTTTCTGACCCAAAATAATATTGGATTCAGCAGGTCCAGCGGCATCTGTATATCCAGTCAAAAGAACAGTTTCTCCTGATTTTTTCAATCTTTCGGCCACATTGTTCAGATAGGTTTCAACTTCCTTACTGTTTAACTTATTGGTAGAATTAGGTGGGAAGTATATCAATGTGCGGTCATCAATCTCCTTAATATTTTCTGTTCTTTTTCTTAAATTAAAAGATACAGATTCAAATCTTGATGATTTAAATGAACTGTCACATTGGACGCTTTTGGAAATAGTGATGATTCTGTCATCAGGTATTTCGGGAAATAGTTTTTTGATTTCCATGGCTCTATTTAAGCCCGTATCTTCCGTTTCTTCCGGTGAACCTTCTTTACAATAATAGCCTGCTATTTCAAGCGAACTACTGTCTGAAGCAAACAACGCCAGTGAATCTCTCATTCGGGGCCAACCATCGCCTAGGATTGGTGTACTTTTACCCCAGTTAAAGAGTATTGGACCTGTCTTTTCAGACATAACTGGTGTAGAAGGTACTTCCTTCGTGCTGCCGCAGCACTTGTTGTAATCCTGATAGTAGAGCCAACCGAGTATGAGCCACAGCAATAATAAAAGTGCTATTAATAATGATCTCATATAAAAGTTGGTTTAATGTAAAAATAATAAAGGTGAAAATTAATAATAAAATTTTATATTTTAAATTTTTAGTATGTTATTATTATATAAATATAAATTTTCCATTCTAGAAACTTATATTTATAATAAAATACAACATTATCGTATTGCCAAATTAAAAGTTAGTAAGCAGTATATCCATACAAAAAGTTATTTTTCTTTTATTTTTGGCAGATTTCTTATATTTACGTCAGCTTAACCAAATGTATTGTAATAATGAACAAAATAGTCACGCTGGATGAATTTATCATTCGCACAGAGAAAGAAAAACCTCACTCATCAGGTAGTTTTAGTCGGCTGTTGAGAGACATAGGTATTGCTGCAAAAATAGTCAACAGAGAAGTAAATAAAGCCGGACTGGTTAATATCCTTGGGGTAGATGGAAGTATAAATTCTACAGGAGACGATGTACAGAAGTTGGATGTTTTTGCCAATGAAAAATTTATAGAGACATTGTCTTATAGTGGGGAAGTTTGTGGTATCGCATCAGAGGAAAATCAGGATTTTATACCGATCCAGACTGATAAAAATAAACTTGCCCAATATGTAGTTGTAATGGATCCGTTGGATGGTTCGTCTAATATTGATGTCAATGTTTCTGTGGGTACCATATTCGGCATCTACCGCCGGAAAAGTCCAGCTGAAGGGCCATGCCAACTCGAAGATTTCCTTCAAAAAGGTACGGAAATGGTGGCTGCAGGGTATGTATTGTATGGCACGTCCACATTATTGGTGTATTCCTCCGGAAACGGGGTAAACGGTTTCACGCTTGACCCGAGTATTGGTGAGTTTTGTCTGTCACACAGGAATATTCAGATGCCCGTAGCGGGTAACTACTATTCTGTAAATCAGGGATACTATTTGAAATTTGATCTGGAAATGCGACGGTATATAGACCATTGTTCGGATCTGAATTACCGACTCAGATATATAGGTAGCATGGTATCTGATATTCATAGAATCATGTTTCAGGGTGGTATATTTTTATATCCCAATACGAGAAAATATCCAAAAGGAAAACTGAGGTTGCTCTACGAATGTTATCCTATGGCTTATCTCATTGAACAGGCAGGAGGAACGGCCATTACTTGTAAACTCGATAGGGTGATGGAAATGGACATTCTGGCTTTGCATCAGACATCATCTATTGCTATGGGTTCCAGAGATATGGTGAGAGATATGAAAGAATTTGTAGAAAAGTACGGCGCAGTAATCCAATAAATTAAAAATAAAAAATGCTCAGATGATAAAAGTTTGCTTAACAATAGCGGTATTGATATATTGTGTCAGTGGTGTTGGCCAGCTGACCATACGGGTAACGTCTGTCCCTGCCAATACGTCTCCTGAGGCTGCTATTTACATCGCTGGGACTATGAATAACTGGAATCCGGGTAGTCCAGCGTATAAGCTGGAAAAAGATATATCAGGCATTTATTTTATTACTTTCACGCCGCCATCGGGCAATGTAAAATTTAAATTCACTCGCGGTGCATGGGATAGTGTGGAAGGTACTGCTCAAGGTTCATTTATACCAGATAGAGTTGTTTCTTATGCTGGTACTGCCAAAACTGTTGATTTAACCATAGCCGGATGGGAAGGAGCTGGTAATAACAATGCTTCCTCTGCCAGTCCTCAGGTGAGCATTTTAACAGATACATTTTATATTCCGCAACTCAACCGAAAAAGAAAAATCTGGCTATATCTACCCAAAGATTATACTACTTCATCCATTTCATATCCGGTATTGTATATGCATGACGGGCAGAATTTATTTGACAAAAAAACCAGTTTTTCCGGCGAGTGGAAAGTCGATGAGTCACTGGATAGTATGTTTGTAAAAGGGGATTATGGCTGCATAGTAGTAGGTATAGATAATGGCGGCGGCAATCGGCTGAATGAGTACTCTCCGTGGATCAATCCTCAATATGGCGGAGGTCAGGGTGATGAATACATAGATTTTATCGTCCAAACACTCAAACCTTATATCGACCTATCGTACAGAACCTTGTCTGATAGGGACAACACGGCAATTTTCGGTAGTTCTATGGGTGGACTGATCTCTATGTACGCGGGTATTCAATATCCTGAGGTTTTCGGTAGGGTAGGAGCATTTTCATCGTCATACTGGTTTTCCGGGGAGTCATTCAGACAGGTATCGGATACCAGAGTGAGAAGTACAAGCTATTTCTATATGCTGGCTGGTGAGCAGGAAGGAGGACAGCAGACTGGAGATATGGATAAAATGTACCAAACACTTTTACTAGCCGGAGCATCTGCAGATCAACTCTTCAAAACTGCTCATGCCGATGGAAAACACAGCGAATGGTATTGGGCCAGAGAATTTCCAAAAGCATATAAATGGCTCTTTGAAAAAAAAACTTCGAGACTAAGTGAAGAAGTAAAACCAGCGTTTAACATATTTTATGATGGTATTCGATTGATCATATTAGGAGATCATAATTTGATAGACAGACCCATCATGTTGTTTAACAATGTAGGCAAGCTGATCATTAAAACATTGGTTGGACAGGATATGAGCTTAGACATTTCCGGCTTAAGTATATCTCCCGGTATATATATTGTGCGGATGGGTGATCAGAATGTTAAACTTTTTTTACCCAAATAAAGCAGACTTTCATTAAACAAAATGATAAATAGAGACGCTAGTTGAAAAAAATTCAACCAGATTATAAAATTGGACTATTTCTTATATTTCTAAGAAGAGAACAAAATTTAAAATTATTTTTTCCTGATCAATTCTCCAATAGTTAGCGTATCCGAAAAAAGCATAATTTTAATATTTATATTTCTGTTTATGTTTTCTATGGCTTCATTTAGTAAGCCAACTATAGCTTCTGCTTTGGATAAATCTATG
>Ga0105044_10004339_pt1 | contig 19483 bp, 21 predicted proteins | sample MAT01_FD_78092 | JGI IMG/M metagenome (GOLD analysis project Ga0105044, IMG submission 78092) | Freshwater microbial communities from Lake Fryxell liftoff mats and glacier meltwater in Antarctica - MAT-01 | ecosystem: Environmental > Aquatic > Freshwater > Ice > Liftoff microbial mat | place...
CGCAGGCCGGTGCTGATCGAATGGGACACCGATGTGCCTGATTATCCTGTGCTGATGGCCGAGGCCGCAAAAGCGGAGTCCATCATGCGGGAGCAGGCGAGTTTCGCAGTGCAGGAATTCGAACATGCCTGCGCTTGACCATGTTCAGTCCGCCATGATGCAAGCCCTCGATCACGGCCCGGACCATCTGCCCGCAGGGCTTTTTGCAGGATCAGCGGCACAGATCCTCAGCGGTATGAAGGTCCATGCCAATACGATTTCACACGCGCGGCTGGTCGCGCTCGAAGACACGTTTCCGCGCACGCTGGCCCTGATGGGGCATGACCAGTTCAATGGACACTCCCGGTTGTATCTCGAACATCCGGGCGTGACCGCGCGAACACTGGCGCGCATTGGCGAGGGGTTTGTCGCCTGGCTGGACAGTTGCGGCGAGGCCAATAGCGAGTGGGGGCGCGCAGCAGTCGATCTTGCCCGTTTTGAATGGCACTGGCTCAAAGCCTACCATGCCGGCGATGCGCCGCCACTTCGCCTCGCGGATCTGGCGGGGATCGATCCAGACACGTTGATGGATATTCCGGTGCGGGCGCATCCGGCGGCCAGCGCAGGCGTGTTCGACAGCAGGGTTCACACTGCCCTGCGTGAAGAAGTGCCGGGCATTGCCGATGCGCAGGCGATCCTGCTCACCCGGCCCGATGCTGAGGTGCTGGTATCTCCAGCCAGCGCGGCGATGTGCACGATTTTCGGGATCGAACGAAAATCTGCGACGATCGGTAACCTTCTGGCCAGTTGCGGCGAACCTGATTGTAAGGATCGAGTGTCGGTGGGCGACTTCATGCCTGCGCTGATCGCTTTGCTCGAAGCAGGCGCCCTGATCCGAACGGACAAAGAACGGGTGACGTGAATGAATTGGATATTGAAACTTTACGATTCCGCCGTCAGATTGGTTAGCAACCGCAACGTCGAAAACCTGACGCTGCTGTTCACCCGCGTGGTGCTCGCTGGGGTATTCTGGCGCTCGGGCCGCACCAAGGTCGATGAAGGCAGCTGGTTTTCGATCAGCGACAACACTCGGTTTCTCTTCCAGGAGGAATACAACGGTGTCCCGCTGCCCAGCGATCTTGCTGCCGTAATGGCAACAGTTTCAGAACATCTGTTCCCGATCCTGCTGGTGCTGGGTCTGTTTACGCGCCTCTCGGCGCTCGCCCTTCTTGGCATGGCCATGGTGATCCAGATCTTCGTCTATCCCGAGGCCTGGTGGCAGGTGCACTCGCTGTGGGTCGCAATGGCGCTGGTCCTGATCGTGCGCGGCGGCGGCACCCTCAGCCTTGACGCACCGCTGTGGCGGCGGCGGACGGCATGAAAGCCGACGAGCCTTCGCGGGCCCGCCTGATGGGACAAGCGCAGGCCGGCGACAAGCAGGCTTACGCCGCGCTGCTGGACGAATGCCAGCTCTGGCTGCGGCGCTATTTCGGGCGGCGGGTTGCGCCCGGACAACTCGACGATCTAGTCCAGGAAACGCTGATGGCGCTCCACCAGAAATTGGCCAGCTGGGATTCGGCGCGGGCTTTCCTGCCTTGGCTCGCGGCCATTGCGCGCTATCGCTGGGTCGATTATTTGCGCCGGATTTATCGCTTCCAAGAAACCGAACTGATTGATGACCTAATGGGAACAGACGAGGAGCCCGCTATCGCCGCCCGGATCAGCCTTGAACGGCTGTTTGCTCAGTTGCCCCGGCCCCAAGTCCGGGCGATCGAGCTGGTCCGGATAGAAGGATTGTCGGTGTCCGAAGCTTCAAAGGCATGCGGGCAGAGCGAGAGCCTGATAAAAGTCAACATTCACCGGGGGCTGAAAAAGCTCACCGCGATGATCGAGAAAGCGTAAATCATGTCCCGTGATACTAATGCCCTGATAGCTGAACTGGTCGATGGCCTCGCGCCGGTCAGGCCGCTGCGGTTCTCCAGCGGTCTCGGCTTCGCGCTGGCTGGGCTCGGCGTGACCGTGACCACGGTCGCCCTGCTGTTCGGCATTCGCAGCGATGTTATCCAAGGCCGGTTCGATCCGGTATTCCTGCTGGCAACCGGCCTGTTCCTGTTGCTCGGGCTCGCGTCTGCGGTCACGGTCATCGTCATGAGCCGCCCCCGTGTCGGAAGCGATCACAGTGGCTGGTTATGGGCAGCGGCAATGGCGGCGCTGCTGCCGCTGGCCGCTACGATCATCGGCCTCGGGCGAGGTTCGGACGCCTTCACGGCAAATGCTGCCCTGCACGGTATCGTTTGCCTGATAGACGGCAGTGCGCTTGGCCTACTGACTTTCGCCGTGCTGGTGTGGTGGCTGCGGCGCGGTGCGCCCACCTCGCCTGAGCGCGCCGGACTGCTGACCGGCATCGCCGCAGGCAGCTTTGGCATATTCGCCTTCTCGTTCCATTGCGTTTACAGCGACATCGTCCACATTGGGCTGTGGCACAGCGCGGTCGTGGTCATGAGTGCGGGTCTAGGCCGGATCGCAGTGCCTCGGCTGATCCGCTGGTAGTCCTGCATTCCCCGGGTTCAAGCGGCGGCCAAAGCCTTGAGGAAAGTGCGGTCCTGCGTGCATTAACGCCAAGGTTGCGGGCACCGACCCAGCTGATTGAACACATGTCGACGCGGCTGCGCGCGCTTTATTTCGCGCTTGCAAAGGGATGGCGCAGCGGTTCAAATATCTCAAATATGCGCTGTCGTTCATGCTGATTTTCATCGGGTCGAAGATTTTCATTGCATGGGCCTTGGGCTGAGAAAAATTCCCACCGGCATGGGGACTGGGCATTTTTGTTGTGATCCTGGCGAGCGGCATTTTGTTCTCGCTCAGGAAAACGCGGGACAGTGCGGTAAACACACCATCGGCATAGGACAGCTGCGGGCCGGGCGCCGACACCTGCGCCCGGCCCGTACCAGCCTCAAAAAAAGGAACGGATACATCATTGCAGCGTTTACAGCCTGTTCCAGAAATCACTGGGGCGATTGCCGTCGAACCTCGAAGGAGGAAACTGATGGACGCCGAAATAGACAAAGAAATTAAAATCAAAACCAATAAGGCGCGCGCCGGGATAACCGGTGTCGGCCTGCGCTATGTTCTTGGCGCATCCTTGATCTTGGTAGTCGGCGGAATGGCGCTGGCGCTCTATTTTTCGGGCTGATAGACCAGCCTAGTTGACGACGGCTGAGGGTATAGCGGGCCGGTGAGCAGTGCCGAACGACTGGATATTGCGGCGTCCGGCGAGTGTCCGTGCGGCGCTGCGCGTGATTATGTCAGCGCTATTTCGGCACGGCGCACATCTGCCATTGCCGCGCTTCCAGCCAAAGGTACAACCGGGATAGCATGGCCGATGACGGGGCCGCGCTCCGTGCATCCAACCATCAACACCCCGACCATGATACTGAAAGCTGGCCTGTATGACCCCAACTGCAACCATATTGCTGCTCGGTTCGGGGGAGCTGGGCCGCGAATTTGTGATCTCTGCCAAACGACTGGGCTGCCATGTCATCGCCTGTGACAGCTATGCCGATGCACCCGCGATGCAGGTCGCCGATGCATGCGAGGTTTTTTCCATGCTCGACGGCGACGCTCTGCGCGGCGTTATCGCCAAACATAACCCCGACCATATCGTGCCAGAGGTCGAGGCGATCCGCACCGAAGTGCTGGCCGAGGTGGAGGTCGGGGGCTGTCACGTCGTACCCAGCGCGCGCGCTGCCCAGTTGACCATGAACCGCGATGCGATTCGCGATCTGGCAGCGGGCGAACTTGGCCTTGTCACATCGCGTTTTGAATATGCGACCAGCCGCGAAAGCCTTGCCGACGCTGCCGCGCGTATCGGTTTTCCGATGGTGGTAAAACCTGTCATGTCATCTTCAGGCAAGGGCCAGAGCACGGTGCACGCCGCCAGCGGGATCGACGCAGCGTGGGATTATGCCGCCGCCGGGATGCGCGGCGACCGGTTGCGCGTTATTGCCGAAGCGTTCGTTGACTTTGATTATGAAATCACGCTGCTGACCGTGCGGCACAGGGATGGTGTGACATTCTGTCCGCCCATTGGCCACCGGCAGGAACGCGGCGATTACCGCGAAAGCTGGCAGCCTGCGGCCATGTCCGCCGCAGCGCTTGTAGCCGCACAGGCGATGGCGACCAAGGTTGTCGATGCCTTGGGCGGTTACGGCATTTTTGGTGTCGAATATTTCGTCAAGGGCGACAGTGTCATTTTCTCCGAGCTTAGCCCGCGACCGCACGACACCGGCATGGTGACGTTGGTGTCACAGACATTGAGCGAATTTGACCTGCATGTCCGCGCCATTTTGGGCCTGCCCATCCCGCCCGTGACCGTTCCGCATGCCAGCGCCAGCGCCGTTATTTTGGCCGACCGCGACGCCGATGATTTTGCCATTGCCGGGCTGGCCAGCGCGATGACGCCGCCCGATGACGCCACCCACATCGACATGCGAATCTTTGGCAAACCCGTTACCCGCCCCTATCGCCGCATGGGCATTGCGCTTGCCGCCGTTGCGGGCGGCACGGTGGAGCAAGCCCGGGATGCTGCAGTGGCTGCCGCAGCAAAAATCCGGATCGCCTATCGCTAAAGCGTTGGTTTCGAGCGACGGCGGAAATGTAATTTCCTTGTCACATGGTGGCGGCGCGTGCTGTATGCACTGCAAAGGCGCAACAATGCAGCTTATCCTTCTCCCCCTGTCCCTTCTTGCCAGCGAACCGGTGGCCGTTAGCACGGTGCCCGCGCCGCCGGTGATTACCGAAGGCACGGCGCAGCTCGCACCCACCGAACCCCTGCCCCCTGTACCTGCGCCGATTGGGCCTGCGCCGATTGGGCCTGCACCGCCGGGCGAAAACGAAATTGTCGTCACCGCCGAAACCGCGCCGCCGCCCAGCGATCCGCTCAAGGCGTTCAATGCCGACAGCTTCGAGCTGATCCAGAAGACCGACGAGGCGATCGTCGCGCCCGCCGCCCGCGCATATAAATCGGTGCTGCCCAAACCGGTGCGCGCGGGGCTGCGCAACTTTTTTCAGAACCTGCGCGAACCGATTGCGGCGCTGAATTATCTGCTCCAGCTAAAGGTTGGCCAGGCGTTTGAAACATTGGGCCGCTTTACGCTCAACTCGACCGTTGGCCTCGCCGGGTTTATCAACGTCGCCAAGGACAAGCCGTTCAATTCGCCCCGGCGACCCAATGGCTTTGCCAATACGCTGGGCTTTTACGGGGTGAAAGCGGGGGCATATTTCTATCTGCCGCTGATCGGATCGACCACGGTGCGCGACCTGATTGGCGGGACTGTCGATGGCCTGTTGTATCCGAACGTGATCGGCAAACCCTTTACCCAGCTGGAATATACCATCCCCGGCGGCACGCTGAGCGCACTTGATTACCGGATCGAAAATGACGAGAAAATCCGCGCCGTGAACGAAGACAGCGCCGATCCTTATACAGTGACCCGCGAACAATATCTGGCGCGGCGACAGGCCGAGATTGACGCACTGCGGGCGCGAACGACGCCGGTTGGTGTGCTAGCGCCGCCGGTTACGCCCAGCGATGCTGTAGAGGCCGCCGCGCCTGCGGAGAAGGCTGCTTCCAAGGATACGGTGCCAACGCCGTGATGAGGCGGGATGGTGTCGTTTTAGGGTGAATGTTGTGCGGGGGCCGATGCGGACTTTGGATGATGCGGGGAATAATGTCTGGAATTGGGCCGTCTTCCGCCCATCCGGTTTCAGTAACAGACATTGGCAAAGCCGACATCCGGGTGAACCAATTGCCAATTCACCCCCCGCCAACATAGCCGTGATTCTAGGCCCAGCCAAGCTCATCGAAACTTGTCGTTCGTTCAATGCGTTCCGAACGCCTTGAGGGCGCAAGCAAGAAACGATCCTCGTGATCGCCGGCCGCCAGAACTGAAAACATTCGATCCATTATAACGGCAGCTGCTACAAGGATTGTAGTGGCGCGGCGGGGTTCACGAGTGAAGGTTTTTTTAAGCCAAGCGTGCAACAACTGTAGCTCATGAGAAAAGACAAAGTCCCTCGACCAATTGTGCCGCCAACCTTTTTCGGCAAGCTGCTGCTGCCTTTTGCAATCCCTCTGCTTTTGACCACTGCACTGGTCATTCTGGTGGGGGAAAATTGGCCACGCAATATTGCACCTGGGTCCGGGCTCAAACTGCTCGGTCTTTGCGCAACCGTATTGACGTGTCTGATTGTTTGGCGATTCGCCATTCGCGGCATCGAGGACAGGCGCGCTCATAAAATGGCTGCCCTCGTGTGCGGCGTGGTCGGCCTTATGGGCTGGCCCGTGTGGAGCGTCGGCGTTCTGCCGAGCGTTAACGGGTTCAGCCTTGGTCAGGAAGAATCGATACGCATGACGCTCGAGCGAACAGAAGTCACGGTTGTAAGCCGCAGCAGTACCCGCAATCATTGGGCTTGGCTCCGACCAGAGCCTAAGGACTCCAATGCAGGACCGGGACGCTACTTCATTTCCGAAGAGATTTACGACCAATGGAGCGGCCAGCGTCCCGGCGCAGTCACGGTGAGGATCGCCCATGGCCTGCTCGGCGCACAGGTCGTGATAGGATATGAATAACTGTGTAAGCCAGAACTAAGGTCAGCTCTTAGGGTCGCGACGCTGAAGTCCGGACAACCGCCGGATTCAACATCGCATCCATTCCATCATCACTTATCCAGGGTCCGATGTCCGAAATACAGGCGCAAAGCCGACATTTCTGCAGTACTCGGTAATCGTCCCCCTCACACCCAGAGTAGCCCCCTACCCCTACCCCCCGCGGCAGGCCGCTGCTACACCCCGGCGCATGTCCGAAAAGAATCATCTCTATCTGGTCGATGGCTCCAGCTATATCTTTCGCGCCTATCACCGCCTGCCCCCGCTCACCAATCCGCACGGCGTGCCTGTCGGCGCGGTTTATGGTTACACCACCATGTTGTGGAAGCTGGCCAAGGATCTGCATGAGGCCGATGGGCCGACACATCTGGCGGTCATTCTGGACCACAGCAGCAAGTCGTTTCGCAACGACATTTACGACCAGTATAAGGCGCACCGGCCCGAGCCGCCGGAGGATTTGCGCCCGCAATTCCCGCTGATCCGCGATGCCACCCGCGCCTTTTCGCTACCCTGCATCGAACTGGCGGGGTTTGAGGCCGACGATCTGATTGCCGCTTATACCGAGGCGGCGGTCGCCGCGGGCTGGGACGTGACCATCGTGTCGTCGGACAAGGATTTGATGCAGCTGATCCGTGAACCACAGGGCACGGCACCGCAGGTCGATATGCTCGACACAATGAAAAATGTGCGGATGGGCGTCGCGGCGGTCGAAGAGAAATTTGGCGTCGGCCCCGAACTGGTCGGCGATGTGCTCGCGCTGATGGGCGACAGTGTCGACAATGTCCCCGGCGTCCCCGGCGTTGGGCCAAAGACCGCGACCAAGCTGATCGTCGAGCATGGCGATCTGGCGGCGGTGCTCGCCTCTGCCGCTGCGATGAAGCCGGGGAAGCTGCGCGACAATTTGATTGCGCATGCCGAAATGGCGCGGCTGTCGCGGGTGCTGGTGGAGTTGAAGCGTGACGTGCCGCTCCCCGACCCGCTCGATGCATTGAAACTGGGTGCGATCCCGCCAGAGCCATTGCGCGCTTTCCTGACCGAACATGGTTTTCGCTCACTAGCGGCAAAGCTGGACAGCGGTGCGCCGCCGCCGGGGCCATCGCCGCTCAATACCCGGCCATCCGGACAGGCGGCCGCAGCGGCCCCGGTCCCCGCCCTGCCCGCATCACCGCCCATCGACCGCAGCGCCTATGCCTGCGTCACGACAACTGCCGACCTTGAAAGCTGGATCACTGCCGCCCGCGCCGCCCATGTTGTCGCGGTCGACACCGAAACCGCCAGCCTGGACAGCGTGACGGGCCGGCTGGTCGGCATCAGCCTGGCCACCGCACCCGGCACGGCCTGCTATATCCCGCTGGGTCACGGCGGCACCGACATGTTTGCGGAAAAGCCCGAGCAGATTGCGCTGGCCGATGCGCTCGCGCTGCTCCGCCCGCTGCTTGCCGACGATGCGGTGCTGAAAGTCGGGCATAATCTGAAATATGACATGGGGGTGCTGGCCCAGCATGATGTCACCGTCGCGCCCTTTGACGATACGCTGGTGATGAGCTTTGCGCTTGACGCGGGCGCGCATGGTCATGGGCTGGATGAACTGTCGAAGCTGCACCTCGATCATGCATGCATCGCGTTCAAGGAAGTGTGCGGCACGGGCAAGAGCCAGATCAGCTTTGCCGAAGTGCCCCTGCCGCGTGCGACCGAATATGCCGCCGAGGATGCTGATGTCGCGCTGCGGCTGTGGCAGATGTTCAAGCTGCGCCTGCCGCGCGAAGGCGGAACACGGGTGTATGAAATGGTCGATCGGCCGCTGGTGCCCGTGGTTGAGCGGATGGAAAATGCCGGCATCATGGTCGACCGCGACTACCTGGCGCGGCTGTCGGGCGAATTCGCGAGCGAAATGGTGCGGATCGAGGCGTTAATTCATACCGAGGCAGGCCAGCCCTTTGCCATCGGCAGCCCCAAACAACTGGGTGAAATCCTGTTCGACAAGCTGGGTCTGAAGGGCGGACGCAAGGGCAAATCTGGCGATTGGTCCACAGATTTGAGCGAGCTTGAACGGTTGGAGCGGGACGGTGTACCGATTGCGCGGATGATTTTGGAGTGGCGCCAACTGTCCAAGCTGAAATCCACCTATACCGATGCGTTGCAGCAACAGATCAACGCCAAAACTGGCCGTGTTCACACCAGTTACAGCCTGGTCGGAGCGCAGACCGGGCGGTTGTCATCGACCGACCCCAATTTGCAGAACATCCCGATCCGGACAGAGATTGGGCGGCAGATCCGCGATGCTTTCATCGCAGCGCCAGGCCATATCCTGCTCGCCGCCGATTACAGTCAGATCGAACTGCGCCTTGCCGCGCACATGGCCAATGTCCCGGAATTGAAAGAGGCCTTTGCCAAGGGCGAGGACATTCATGCCGCGACCGCGCTGGAACTGTTCGGCGAAGTGAACCGCGATACGCGCGGCAAGGCCAAAACGGTCAATTTTTCGATCCTCTATGGCATTTCACGCTGGGGGCTGGCGGGGCGGCTAGAGGTAACGCCGGACGAGGCACAGGCGCTGATCAGCCGCTATTTCGAACGGTTCCCCGGCATTTCAGATTACATCCGCGACACGCTGGATGGGGTGCGCGAGCGCGGCTATACCGAAACACTGTTCGGCCGCAAAACATGGTTCCCGCGCATCAAGGCCCCCAATCAAAATGAACGCCAGGGCAGCGAGCGCGCCGCCATCAACGCCCCGATTCAGGGGACCAGCGCCGACCTGATCAAGCGCGCGATGGTGCGGATGCCGGGTGCGCTGGCCGATGCCGGGCTGGGCGATGTGCGCATGTTGCTGCAAGTCCATGACGAACTGGTATTCGAAGTGCCCGAGGCGCTGGTTGACGCCGCCAAACCGGTCATCCGCGACGTGATGATGGGTGCGGCGGGGCCAGTGCTGTCGCTATCCGTGCCGTTGGAGGTTGAAATCGGTGTCGGGCGGAGTTGGGGTGAGGCGCATTGAGGGTTGATAATCCTCGTCATTGCGAGCGTAGCCAGACAACGAGCCAATGACGGCGGTTCACTCCCGCCCCTCATAGGCCTCGACAATCCGGCCCACGATCGGATGACGCACCACATCGGCGACGCTGAAATGAGCAACCGCGATCCCCTCGACCCCCTCAAGCCGCACCACGGCATCAGCAAGGCCGCTGCTCGACGGCACCGGCAAATCGACCTGTTTAGGGTCACCGCACACCACCATGCGGCTGTTCTGGCCAAAACGGGTCAGGAACATTTTCATCTGCGGGATGGTCGTATTTTGTGCCTCGTCCAGGATCACAAAGGCATCGGCCAGCGTGCGGCCGCGCATAAAGGCCAGCGGCGCAATTTCGATCTCGCCACTGGCAATCCGCCGTTCAACCTGTTCGACAGGCAGGCAGTCATGCAGCGCGTCGTATAGTGGGCGCAGATAGGGATCGACCTTTTCCTTCATATCGCCGGGCAGGAAGCCAAGCTTTTCGCCCGCCTCCACCGCCGGGCGTGACAGGATCAGGCGCTGGACGCTGCCGGTGATCAGCTGTGCCACCGCCTGTGCAACGGCGAGGTAGGTCTTGCCCGTCCCCGCCGGGCCAAGTGCGAAAATGACATCTTCGCGGGCCAGCGCGTGCATATATTCCACCTGCGCGTTGGTCCGCGGCGCGATGACTTTTTTCCGCGTCCGGATGACGATGCTGGCGGTCTGGTTCGCATCGTGGCGGATGATGCCATCAAGCGTGGGCTGGGCCGTCATCGCAATCGCGCCCTCGACCATGCCCAGATCCACCTCCTGCCCCTGCGACAATTGGTCATAGACCGACGACAGGACATCGCGTGCCCGCGCGGCGCTTTCGGCCTCGCCCTCAATCTGTACGCGGTTGCCGCGCGCCGAAATATAAACGCCCAGCCGGTTTTCGATGGCGACAAGGTTGCGGTCAAATTCGCCAAACAGCGCGCCCATTAATTGGGTGCGGTCAAATTCCACTGTCAGGCGGACGCGATCGCCGGGGGCGGCGGGTGTATTCGACAGCGGTTTTTTTGACATTAGGCGTCCTGTGTCTGGAGTATTTCAGCGGAAAGACTGTTTGGCCCGGCTTCGGTCAACGTCACATTGATCATATCACCGATGGCAACGCCAGGGGCAATGACGTGCGCGGATTGCAGCCACGGGGTCTTGCCAATTAACTGGCCCGCGCGCTTGCCCGCACGTTCAAGCAGCAACTGGGTGCGCCGCCCCACGCTGGCACTGTTGAACGCATGCTGATTCTGGTTAATGGCGGCTTGCAACCGTTGCAGCCGGTCATCCATTACGTCGTCGGCAATCTGATCATCCATCGTCGCGGCGGGGGTGCCAGGGCGGCGGCTGTATTTGAAGCTGTAGGCCTGCGCGAATCCGGTCGCATCGACGATGCTGAGCGTTTCTGCAAAGTCAGCCTCGGTTTCACCGGGAAAGCCAACGATGAAGTCGCCCGAGATGGCGATGTCCGGGCGTACGGCGCGGACTCGTTCAATCAGGCGCAGATAGCTGTTGGTGCTGTGGCTGCGGTTCATCGCTTTGAGAATGCGGTCGCTGCCAGATTGCACCGGCAGGTGAAGGAACGGCATCAGCTTGTCGATATCACCGTGCGCGGCGATCAGGCCGTCGGTCATATCGTTGGGATGGCTGGTCATATAGCGGATGCGCAACAGGCTATCGATCGCGGCAAGCGTACGGATCAGTCCGTCAAGGCCGACAGTCCGCCCGCGATCATCATCGCCGGTCCAGGCATTGACATTCTGCCCCAGCAACGTGATTTCGCGCGCGCCGCCATCAACCAGGGTGCGGGCTTCGGCAACCAGATCGGTAAACGGTCGGCTGATTTCTGCACCGCGCGTGTAAGGGACAACGCAATAGGTGCAGAATTTATCGCATCCCTCCTGCACCGTCAGGAACGCACTGGGCCGCTGACCGGCAGCGCGGCGGGGGAGCGCGCCAAACTTTGAATCGGCTGGCATGTCAAGGTCGATGCTGCGTTTGCCCAACGCCGCCGCAGCGAGCATTTCGGGCAGGCGGTGATACGCCTGCGGGCCGACAACAATATCGACGGTGGGGGCGCGGCGGGCGATCTCTGCGCCCTCTGCTTGCGCAACACAGCCCGCGACCACGATGGCGGGGCGCGTGCCGTCCTCACGCTTTAACCGGCCAATGTCGGAATACACCTTTTCCGCCGCGCGTTCGCGAATGTGACAGGTGTTCAGGACAACAATGTCGGCGGCGATTGCGTCCGTCACTGGCGTCAGGCCCTGAGCCGACAACATCTCTCCCATTCGGTCGCCATCGTAGACGTTCATCTGGCAACCGAAGTTTTTGACGTGAAAAGTGCGGGGTTCTGGCTTGGTCATGGCGCGGCCCATAATGGGTTTCCCGCGATTCAGCAAAGGCCGAGTGCGGCCATGCGGTGCAGGATTGCGGCGCGGCACGCCTCGGCTATCGCTTTGCGATCGTGCGCGTTGTCGAACGGCAATGGATCAAGATAATGGATGGTCAGCGGAATGCTGCGCCAACGTGACAGCAATCGCCAGAAATTGGCGAGGCCGGTTTCCGTCCCCAGCCATGCGATGTGCGGGCCAACATCGCCGTAATCGAGCAGCACTGGCTGAATCCGCACATTCAGCGGTGGCGGCGCGACCGCCTGGAACAGCGATGCCCGGAATGGCAACATGCCTTGTCCCGATCCGGTCGTTCCTTCGGGAAACAGCGTAACGGGATGGCCGCGCATCAGTTCGCCGCGCAGGGTATGCGCCTGGGCATGAACCTCACGTTTGGCGCCCCGTTCGACATAGATGGTCTGGTTCTGATCGGCGAGCCAGCCGACCAAAGGCACATTGCGCACTTCTGCCTTGGACACAAAGGCCGAACGCGCGGCGCCGCCCAGCGCCATGATGTCGAGCCAACTGACGTGGTTCGAAGCAAACAAGACCCTTTGCCGCAGCCGTTTGCCGGTGGTGCGGATGCGCAAACCGCCAAGCCAGCCAATGGCGTTGAGAAAAGCCATCACCATTGGCGATGGTCGGCGAACGAGCCGATAGCAAAGGTGCGGCACGATCAAAAACAGAAGCACGCCGACCATTGCCAGCAAGCGCAGCACCGCGAGCGGCGTGATCCGGACGCGATCAGTCGCGCTTGCGATCGATGGCGACGCCATACAGCTCCATACGGTGGTCAACAAGGCGATAGCCCAGGCGTTCGGCGATAACCTTTTGCAACGCCTCAAGTTCGGGATCAACAAACTCAATGACCTTGCCGGTTTCGACATCGATCAGATGGTCGTGGTGTGCCTCAGGCGCGGCTTCGTAGCGTGAGCGCCCGTCACCAAAATCATGCCGGTCGAGGATGCCAGCTTCTTCAAACAGGCGCACGGTGCGATATACGGTAGCGATGGAAATGCCGCTATCGACCGCCGACGCCCGCTCATACAGGGTTTCGACGTCGGGATGATCTTCCGAATCTGAAATGACGCGCGCGATGATTCGGCGCTGCTCGGTGATGCGCAGGCCCTTTTCGGCGCAGAGAGCTTCAAGATCGATGGCACCGGGCATGTTTTGCTTTCAATAAATTGTCGTTATCAAATCCACTATAGGAAATTCCGCCGCAACGGACAAGGGCGGCACCTTGCGGCACCGCCCTTCATCATTTTTTCCCAATCACAAAAGGGGTCAGGCCTTTTTCTTGCGGCGGCCACCGCCGCGTCCCTTGGTGCCAAGTCCAATCTGCTTGGCCAGCACGCGGCGCTGCTCGGCATAATTGGGGGCGACCATCGGATAATCGGCGGCGAGGCCCCATTTCGCGCGATAATCGTCGGGAGTCATGCCGAACGCTGTCATCAGATGACGGCGCAGCATCTTCAGCTTTTTACCGTCTTCCAGACAGACGATATAGTCAGGCTTTACCGATGCCCGGATCGACACCGCTGGAACCAGCTTTTCCGGTTCTGTAACAGGCGTACCACCAAGATTGCCAAGCGCATTGTGTACGGTGTTGATCAGCAAGGCGAGATCAGAAATGGCAACGCTATTGTTGCTGACATGGGCAGCAACAATATCAGCAGTCAGTGTGACGAGCATTTCCGCGCTGTCGGACTGGTCGGTCATAGTTAAAATTCCTTTGGATGCTAAACCCAGGACGTCATTTATTGACAACGTCTTATGAGTAGGATTGCATCGCATCGCAAAGCGGCGAAAGCAAGCCGCAATTGCAACAAAATATTATCTCGAAATATAACGCATTGTAACGGCATCACGCAATTTACCATCTTTCCCGATATAGTATTGAGCGCGGCGGCCACATTCAACAAATCCCGTCCGCTCGTAAAGCGAACGTGCCGGATTATCTGCGCGCATTTCTAAAAAATACTCGCTGACACCCGAATTCCCCGCCCAATCTAGCCAGTCCCCAAGTAAGCGCGTGCCAAGGCGCTGATGCCGCAACGCCGGGGTGACCGCCAGTAACAACAATTCGCTTTCCGGCCCGGCCAAGCGCGCCGCATAGAAACCGACAATCGCGTCGGCCACGGACGCGGCGCACAACCGTGTCCCGGGCACCGCAAACAAGGTGCGCAACTGCGCCAGCGTCCACGCCTCGCCAAAACGCGGGTCAAAGGCGCTGGCCATGACCTGCATGACCGAGTCCGCATCGCCAGGGTCAGCAACGAAGATTTTTGGCGCGTTCCTGGCGCTGGCCGCACTCATGCCTTGACCATAGCATCGGGGGCGCGGGCATAAACGGGGCGCGGCGCCCACCCCCTGTGGCCAGCGACAATCCGCAGCGCATGGCGGGCATCTGGCAAGACGTCGTGTGCAGCACCGGCCCCGGCAAGACGGACGAAGGCCGCGGCACGGTTACCGATCACCAACGCCGCCGGTTGTTCGATGGCGCGGGCGGGCGGCAACGAGGAAAATTCGTTCAACGCCAACGCATCGGGCGTAAAACGCTGGACCAACCATTCACCATGCCCACCATCCATGACAACGGTGCGTTGTTCCGCCGGGCTTTCGCCGACAAAGGCCGCAGCCAACAATGCCAGGCTGTTGAATCCCGAAACATCTGCTTGCCAACCGAGCGCCAGTGCGCGCGCAGCGGCAATGCCAACGCGTACGCCGGTAAAGCTGCCCGGCCCGCACCCCACCAGAATGCGCCCCGCCCGTCCGCCGCCAGCCAGCGCGGCAATCATTGGCACCAGTTGTTCGGCATGGCCGCGCCCGATCACCCGGTGGTCGGCATCAATCAGCTGATCGCCGTCGAACAGCGCGACCGCGCATGCCTCGCTTGACGTATCTATCGCGAGCGTAAGCAAGGGGGTCAGACGACCCGGTTGAACCGGTCAAAACCGGGGCGCGGGCTGCGTTCGAAAATGGTTGCCGGATCGCCATACCCAAGCGTCGTGATGAAATTGCTTCGGACTGTCGGTTGATCAGCGAAAAATGCAGCGTCGACCGCGTCGTTGGCAAACCCAGACATAGGCCCAGTATCCAACCCCAGCGCGCGCGCTGCCATGATGAAATAAGCACCCTGCAAGCTGCTATTGCGGAACGCAGTCTGTTCAGTCAGTCCGTCATTACCAACGAACCAGCTGCGCGCATCGGTGTGCGGAAACAGTTCAGGCAGATTGTCGTAAAACGCCAGGTCCATGCCGATGATGGCGGATACCGGGGCCTGCCGGATCTTGTCACCATTGGCAGGCATGGCCAACGCCGCCAGTTTATCCTTTGCCGCATCTGACGTGCACCAGATGATCCGCGCGGGTAGGCAATTCGCGCTGGTGGGGCCATATTTCAGCAGCTCCCAGATGCCCTCAAGCTGCGCCGCGCTGACGGACTGGTCCAGATAACCATTATACGACCGCGCGGTCCGGAACATCTGGTCGAGTGCATCGCCCTGCAACGGCTCAGCCATAAATTATCTCCGGGTGGGGAAAAGTCAGACCGCGTAAACGGCGGTCACTTCAGGAACATAATGTTTGAGCATTTGCTCAATACCGTTTTTTAGCGTTGCCGATGATGACGGGCACCCGGCACAGGCGCCTTGCATCTTCAAATAGACATTGCCCTTGTTGAAACCGCGATACACGATGTCGCCGCCATCATTGGCCACGGCGGGCCGCACGCGTGTTTCGATAAGTTCCTTGATCTGCTCAATGATATCCGCGTCGGCGGGATCGTCGGTGGCGATCGCGTCATCGTCGCTCGGCACGGTGAAGCCAGCGGACGGAGCGTGGAACAGCGGCATTTCGGCCAGAAAATGGTCCATCAGCACGCCCAGCACATCAGGCTTCAGCGTCGCCCAACTTGCCCCGGGGGCTGCCGTGACAGAGATGAAGCTACGACCGAAAAACACGCCAGTCACGTCGCCCAGCATGAACAACGCAGTCGCCAGCGGCGATGCCTCTGCCTCCTCTGGCGAGGAGAAATCGCGCGTACCCATGTCCATCACCGCCCTGCCGGGCAGGAATTTGAGCGTCGCGGGGTTGGGCGTCGATTCGGTTTCAATTAACATGAATCTTATGTGGGACGAGCGGCGCCTTTGTGCAAGGCTCCGCATCCGCTATGCACTGGTTCGATGCGGCTATTTTCTCAATTTATAGCAATTGATTGGTCAGGCGCGAAAGGCGAGCGCCATGCGGGGATTGCGGTTGCGATGGCCACCGGGGCACAGGCGCCCGCGCTGGTCCGCCCCGGCCACCGCTGGTCACGCGGCGAAGTTGTGGCTTGGCTGGCGCAGTTGGCAGAAGATGACGCCGACACGCTGATCGGTTTCGATTTTTCGGCGGCCTTTGCCCATGCTGACACTGAGGCGTATTTCCCTGACTGGGCAGACAGTCCGGCCGATATGGTCGCGCTGTGGACGGCGGTGGAGCATTTGTGCGGGCTGGACCCGCATCTGGAAGTTGGCAGTTTTCTGCGCCACCATGCTGTCCGACGCCATTTCCGGCATGCGGCGGGCGATGTCGGCGACCTGTTTGGCAGCGGCGTCGGACGGTTGCGCGTGGTCGAGGCACACCAGCGCGCGACCGGTCAGGCAGCAAGCTGGAGCAATTTTAATCTGGTTGGTGCCGGGCAAGTGGGCAAGGCGTCGCTGGCCGGTATGCGGCTGCTCCACCGGCTCCGTCCGGCGATCCCCTTTTGGCCGCTTGATCATGTGCCGATGCGCGGGCCATTGATGATCGAAATTTACACCAGCGTGGCGGCCCGGGCCGCCGGAATGCGCGCTGGGTTGAGCAAAATTCGCGACGGCGCGGCGCTGGATAAAGCGCTTGCGGAACTGGGGTCAAAGCCCGCGCGCCTGGACGGTAAAGTGAGCGATCATGCCGCTGATGCGTTGCTGACGGCGGCATGGTTGCGCGCAGTGGCCAGCGACCCCGGGCTTTGGTCACCCGCCCTGCTTACCGACCAGATCGCCTGCACCGAAGGCTGGACCTTCGGCATTGTTTAAGGCAAAGGCGCAGGTGCGTTACCAGTGCCGGTATAGCTCAGCTGGTAGAGCACCTGATTTGTAATCAGGGGGTCACGGGTTCGATTCCTGTTGCCGGCACCAGTTTTTTTCAAAAAACAATCATTCCGGGAACGATTGTGGAAAAAATTCCGATCGCAGGCCCCGGAAGTGCAAGCAAGGTGGCGTAGTTCGTAGTACAGCGCGAATTTCATACTGACGAACAGGGGAAAGGTGGGACGATTCTGTTGCCCGGCTCGTCCCCAGCCGCTGGTTTCCGATTCTGTTGCCCGGTTCGGTCCGAACCGCGCTCTATTTACTTAACCTTGGGCCGTGAGGCTTTATTGGTTAGGCAGCCAGAGCGAGTGCGTCATTATCATTGGCACTTGTGAGTTTTGAGCCTTTAACGGGTTACTCAGCCCGGAAGAAACCACCGTCTTTGAACACACGTCGATTCTATTTCGGCCCCGTCAAAAACGCGCGCCCTCCGTAACAGAGTTTACGCGCTTATGGTGGAGCCGCCGGGTACCGCCCCCGGGTCCGATGTGCCTATTCTACGGCACCATTTATCCTCATAGCCGGATTGCTCCGACACAAATCATATAGGGTATGACGTGCCCAAATGCAAAGGGGCGGGCGGATCATTGCCCGCCACGCCCATTTTATGCGGTATTCGCCGAATTACTTCTTTAACAAATCGCGGATTTCAACCAGCAGCTCAACCTCGGTCGGCCCAGCAGCAGCAGGCGGCGGCGCAATCATTTTGTTCGCCCGACGCACGATCAGAAAAATGGCAAAGGCCAGGATCAGGAAATTGATGATGGCCGTGATGAACGCGCCATAGCCCGGCATCGCCACTCCGACTTCTTTCAGTTTGGTATAGTCGGTTGTCGATTATTAGTGCGAGCGATTGCAGCGGTGCAAGCGGCAACCTATGGTGTTATTTGCAGCGGCGATGCGCCGTGCCCAAGGGAGCCTTTTGCCATGTCCATGCGTCTGCTTGCCGTCCTTTCGCTGTCCGCTGCCGCACTGACCCTGCCCGCCTGCGGAATCAACAGCGTGCCAACCAAGGAAGAAGCCGCCAAAAACGAGTGGGCCGACGTGCAGGCCGCCTACCAGCGCCGCGCCGACCTTACAGCGAACCTTGTGGAAACGGCAAAGGGTGCCGCGCAGATCGAGCAATCCACGCTGGAAGGCGTTATTCAGGCACGCGCCTCGGCCACACAAGTGCAATTGAGCACCGATGATCTGAGCGATCCCGCCAAGGTCGAGGCCTTTCGCGCAGCCCAGGGCAATGTGTCGAGCGCCCTTGGCCGTTTACTTGTTACGGTCGAACAATATCCGCAGTTGCAAAGCCAACAGCGGTTCGCCGACCTGATGACTCAACTCGAAGGCAGCGAAAACCGCATCAACATCGCAATTCAGGACTATAACAACGCGGTGCGCGATTATAACACCACCATCCGCACCTTTCCCGACATCATCGGGGCAAAGGTGATCCACGGCGCTGAACCGATGAAGCCGTTCGAGGCGGTGTCGCCGGGCGCCAACGTCGCGCCCAAGGTGGATTTCGGGACGGAATAAGATGTATGGCCTGCGGTATCTGATCGCGCTGTTGTGCGCCATGCCGATGCTTGCTGTCAGCAATGTATCGCTGGCGCAGGATTATCCCCAGCTGACCGGGCGGGTGGTTGATCAGGCAAACCTGTTGCCGCCCACTCAGGAAACGGCGCTGGTTACCAAGCTGGCCGCGTTAGAAGAATCGACGCAGCGACAGTTGGTGGTGGCAACCGTCAGCGATCTGCAAGGACGCGATATTGCTGATTATGCCGTGGGCCTGTTCCGCGCCTGGGGAATTGGGCGCAAGGACCAGGATGACGGCGTCCTGTTCCTGATTGCCCCCAATGACCGGCGGATGCGGATTGAGGTTGGCTATGGCCTTGAACCCGTGCTTACCGACGCTTTGTCAGGACGGATCATACGAAACACGGTGACACCAAAGTTCAAAGCAGGCGATATGGCAGGCGGCATACACGCCGGGACCGACGCCATCATCGAACAGATCACGCTGCCCCCCGCACAGGCCCGCGCCAATGCGGTCGCCGCGGAAAGCAAGAGCAGCGGCAACGGCGCAAGCACCTTTTTCCTGATTTTCTGGCTGCTGGTGCTGTTCCTCGTCATCCTGCCGATCGTGCGCGGACGGCGGGGAGGTAGGCGTTACGGCGGTAAACGATCCCCATGGGGCGCACCCGTCATCATCTGGGGCGGCGGCAGTGATTGGGGATCAGGGCATAGCAGCGGCGGCGGCTGGGGCGGAGGCGGCGGTTTTGGCGGCGGCGGTTTTGGCGGCTTTTCCGGCG
>Ga0105044_10004342_pt1 | contig 19476 bp, 19 predicted proteins | sample MAT01_FD_78092 | JGI IMG/M metagenome (GOLD analysis project Ga0105044, IMG submission 78092) | Freshwater microbial communities from Lake Fryxell liftoff mats and glacier meltwater in Antarctica - MAT-01 | ecosystem: Environmental > Aquatic > Freshwater > Ice > Liftoff microbial mat | place...
AGCACATTGCGGAACACCTTGAACCGGCCAAGCCCGGTCAGGTCCAGCACATCGGCTTCGGTGCCGGTTTCCGAACCGTCGATCACATCGCCGATACCACCAATGATTAGGTCAGACCCGTCGCCGCCGGTGATCGTATCGGCGCCAAGCCCGCCGGTTATCGTATCATCGTCGTCGCCGCCAAAAATCTGGTCGTCGCCGTCGTCACCCGAAAGCAGGTCTGCCCCGCCGCCGCCATACAGCGCGTCATTGCCGGTTCCACCCAGCAACGTGTCTGCCCCGGCTCCCCCAAACAAGGTGTCATTGCCAGTACCGCCATCCAGGCTGTCAACTCCGTCGCCACCGGTCAGGGTATCCAGACCAATCCCGCCCAGCAGCGTGTCGTTGCCGATGCCGCCATCCAGCGCATCATTGCCATCGCCACCGTCAAGGCTGTCGTTGTCGTTGCCGCCAAACAGCGCGTCGTTGCCCAGCCCGCCCAGCAGCGTGTCGTTGCCGATGCCGCCATCCAGCAGATCGGCATCCGTGCCGCCATCAAGGCTGTCGTTGCCGTCGCCGCCGAGCAGGGTATCCAGACCGATCCCGCCCAGCAGCGTGTCGTTGCCGATGCCGCCGTCAAGGCTGTCATTGCCGTCGCCGCCGTCAAGGCCGTCGTTGTCGTTGCCGCCGAACAGCGTGTCATTGCCAAGCCCGCCCGTTATCGTGTCAGTCCCGTCACCGCCCGTCAGGCTGTCGTTGCCGTCGCCGCCATCAACCAGGTCATTGCCGATGCCACCGTCGGCGGTATCGTCGCCAATGCCGCCAAACACCTGATCATTGCCGTCACCGCCATAGACCGCATCGGTTCCGGCACCGCCCAGAACCGTATCATTGTCGGCACCGCCATACAGGATGTCGGCAGAGTCCCTGCCATCAAGATAGTCGTTGCCCAGCCCGCCGTAAAAGACATTGGTGTAGACATCGACAGAGAAGCCCTGATCATCGAAACCGATCAGCGTGTCGTTGAAGTTGGTTCCGATGATGCCATCGACGCCTGACAGCACATCGCCGGTGGCATCGCCGCCGGTTGCTGTGCCTGCGCCAAGGTTGATCGAAATGGCAACCGAACTGGCGCTGTAGTCCAGGAAATCCATCCCGGCCCCGCCATACAGCGTATCCGCCCCGGCCCCGCCAGACACCGTGTCATCGCCATCGCCCGCCGACAGAAAATCCGCCCCCGCCCCGCCATAGAGCGCATTGCTGCCGCCGCTGCCGGTCAGCGTATCGTTGAAGGCCGAACCCACCAGATTTTCGATCAGCGTCAGGGTGTCGCCCGCCGCATCGCCACCAGAGCCTGTGCCGGTTGCGGTGGCCAATGTCACCGAAACAGCGGCGGTTGAGGCGCTGTAGTCGGCGGTATCGGTACCCGCACCGCCGTCCAGCACATCAGACCCGGCACCGCCATAAAGCGTGTCTGTACCGTTGCCGCCATACAGCGTATCGGTTCCGCTGCCGCCAAACAGCGCGTCACCGCCATCGCCTCCGGTCAGGGCGTTGTTGCCGGTATTGCCGGTCAGGGTGTCGGCAAGGGCCGAACCGGTCAGGTTTTCAAACCCGGCCAGCACATCGCCCGCCGCATCGCCGCCGCTGCCAAGCCCGGTGGTCAGGTTGACCGATACCCCGGCGGCGGAACTGGCATAGCTCGCCAGATCGGTGCCCGAGCCGCCATCCAGACTGTCGGCCCCGCCGCCGCCCTCCAGCGTGTCATTGCCACTGCCGCCGAACAGGCTGTTGGCTCCGCTGTCACCCGCCAGGCTGTCGTTGTTGCCAGAGCCGATCAGCACCTCGATCCCGCTCAGCACATCGCCCGCCGCATCGCCGCCGGAGCCGAGACCGGTCGCCAAAGAGATCGTTACCGCAGCCGAGGCGCTGTAGTCGGCGGTATCGGTGCCAAGGCCGCCGATCAGCGTATCCGCCCCGCCACCACCGCTCAGGCTGTCATTCCCGTCACCACCAGTCAGCAGATTGGCCCCGGTATCGCCGGTCAGGGTGTCGTTGAAGCCGGAACCGGTCAGGTTTTCAATGCTGGTCAGCGTATCGGTCGCGGCATCCCCGCCGCTGGCGGCACCCGTGGCTAGGTTGACGCTGACCCCGGCGGCAGAGGCGCTGTAATCGGCGGTATCGCTGCCCGACCCGCCATCCAGCAGATCAGACCCCAGCCCCCCCGCCAGCACATCGGCATCATTGCCGCCATACAGCGCATCGTTGCCAACCAGACCCGACAGGGTGTCGGCCCCGGCACCGCCTGTCAGCACGTTGGCGGCACCATCACCGGTCAGGGCATCGGCAAAGGCCGAGCCGGTCAGGTTTTCAAACCCGGTCAGCACATCGCCGGTCGCATCGCCGCCGGTTGCAGTACCGCTGGTCAGACTGATGGTGACTGCGCCGACAGAGGCGCTGTAGTCGGCGGTATCCGTACCGGTACCGCCATCCAGTGTATCGGCCCCCGACCCGCCGGTGAGCAGATCATTGCCTCCGCCGCCAAACAGCGCGTTGTTGCCGGTATCGCCAGTCAGGGTATCGGCCTGACCGGACCCGATCAGATTTTCAATCCCGGTCAAGGTATCCCCGGCCGCATCGCCACCGCTGCCGGTGCCGCTGGCAATGCTGACCGAAACCCCGACGGTCGAGGCGCTGTAATCGGCACTATCAATGCCGCCACCGCCGTCCAGCACATCCGCACCGCTGCCGCCCACCAAGGTATCGGTGCCAAGCCCGCCAAAAAGCGTGTCAACGCCCGAACCGCCAAACAGCCCGTCATTGCCATCGCCACCCGACAGCAGGTTGCTGCCGGAATTGCCGGTCAGCGTGTCGTTGAAGGCCGACCCGATCAGATCTTCGATGTTGGTCAGCGTGTCGCCGGCAGCATCGCCACCACTGCCGGTGCCGGTGGTCAGGCTGACGGAAACCGCAGCGGCAGAGGCGGAATAGTCGGCGCGGTCGGTGCCCGAGCCGCCATCCAGCACATCTGACCCGCTGCCACCGACCAGCGTATCGTTGCTGGACCCGCCATACAGCGTGTCATTCCCGGCCCCGCCAAACAGTTGATCGTCGCCGCCATAGGCATTGACGGTGTCGGCTGAGCCGGTCCCGGTAAGGGTATCATTGCCCGACGTGCCGTTGACGGTCGCCACGATTGGTTTTGCCTGTGCCCCGCCCGGGCTTTGCTACCCGGATCCGATTTTGGTTATCCACAGTAAATGGGCCGGAATCGTGTCGGGATTGAGGCAGGCTATGCTGAAAAGTTTGGGGAATTGTGGCAACAATGGGGCAAGGCCCCCGCCTTTGCCAAGCGGGGGCCGGTTTTCCCGGTTCGGGGCCTGCAAATGTGGCTGTTGCCTAACGTGACGAAAGCTCAAGGTTCAGCCATGCTACCTCGGCAGCGGCCAGCCCCAATGTCAGACCCGGCAAGGTGGAAGCGATCTCTCCCGGGCTGCGTGGCCCGATCAGTGCCAGCGACGCAAAGCTTTGCCCCAAAACCCAGGCAATGGCCACATTGTGCGCCGAAACACCGCGCTCTGCCGCCAGCACCTCGGCGCGCCGCCGCCGTTCGGCATTCGCCGTGCTGCCAAAGCAGGTTTCCGGGGCGGTATCTTCGGGCAAGCGGTCGCGCAGGACGGCGGGCAGGAAATAGCCGCGCGCCTGTGATGACCACGACAGATGCACCATGTTGCCTGATCGCATAAATTCAAGCGTTTCCGGGGTGTTGGAGGTCACGCACCCGGCCCAGACCGGTTTTTCCATCACCGCCAGCGACAGGTTGTTGTTCAGGATCGACAGCCCCTGCAACCCAGCCTTGGCGGCATATTCATTGGCCTCCTGCAGCCGCGTCACTGACCAGTTCGACCCGCCGAAGATGCCGATCTTGCCCGTGGCCTTCAGCCGGTTCAGCACATCGACAAACTCACCTGCCGGCACCGCGGGATTGTCGCGGTGCATGATGTAGATCGGTACCGAAGCCAGCCCCAGCCGCTCCAGCGATATATCCAGTTGCACCTCGATCGCATCGGGCAGGCAATAGGGTGTGTGGGCCCCCTTGGCCACCACCACCACCTGTTTCGCCACGCCGCGCGCCGCGATCCATTCGCCCAGCGCCTTTTCGTGCTGCCCGCCGCCATAGACAAAGCCGGTGTCAAAGGCATTGCCGCCCGCCTCGACCCAGGCATCCCAGACAATCGCGCCTTCGGCCAGATTATTGCGGTTGTCGCAGCCAAGGATCAGTTGCGACACCGGCAGGGCCACCCCCGGCAGTGCCAGCACCGGCATCGGCGGCAAGCCTTTGGGCATCACCCCGGGCAACACCCGGTTGGTGGCCGGAAACTCGCCAAAGGGCCGGTAGCCCAGTTCGGCGCGCCAACGGTCCAGAGCCTCGTTGTTGCCGATGGAATCGGCGTGGGAAACCGCCGGGTGCGGCGCCTCCAGCAATCCGTCGGCAATGGCGCGGCTGACCAGTTCGGCCTCGAACGCGAACAGCATCCGCTCGTCGCGCAGCACCTCGGTACGGGTTTCCTTGCCCACGGTGATGTGCAGGCTGGCGTCCGACGGCCCCTTGTTGCGGCCGGGAACCCAGGGGTCGTCAATCACGATCTGCCCTTTGGACCCGCTTATCACCGCGCGGTTGTCCATGTTGCGGGCCACGGCCACGCCGATTTCGGCGGTAAAGCCGCCGGGAAAGCCCAAGATCCCATAGGCCACGGCATCAACCCCGGTGGCAGCCAGAAGCCCGGTGCCCTTGACCACATCGGGATTGGCAAAGGGCTTGCCCACCGCAGCCCCGGCGATCAGCCGCGCCAGCGACACCGGATAGCCGCCCACATCCAGAATCCCGCCACCACCCAGCGCCGGATCATACAGCCGCGATGTGGCGGTGAAGTCGGCGTTGAAACCGAAATGGGTGCTGATATGGCTGATTTCGCCGATCTCACCCGAGGCGATCACCTGCAACACCCGCGCGATCTGCGGATGGCAGCGATACATGAAGGCTTCCATGTAAAAGCGGCCAACCGCGCGCGCCACCTCGGTCACCGCCACCACTTCGGCGCCGTTCATCCCGGCCGGTTTCTCGCAGAGCACCGCCTTGCCCGCCCGCAGCGCGGCAATCGACAGTTCGGCGTGCCAGGGGTGGGGGGTAGAGATATAAACCGCATCAATCTGCGGATCCGCCAGCAAATCCGCATAACTGGCGTGGCGGCTGGCAATGGCAATGCCATAGGCATCGCCGAATGCCGCGCGCCGCCCGGCGTCGCGGCTGGCAATCGCCACCAGCTTGCCCGATTGCGCCTGCGCCAGACCGTCGGCGAAATTATGGGCAATCGCCCCCGGGCCCAGAATGCCCCACTGTGTCACGCTCATGGTGTTTCCCCCCCGCAGCAGCCTGCTTGCCCGACCGGGGCAGCGTTGCCCGCACTTGGTAAGGTGGCGGCCAGCCAACCGCAAGCGGTTGCAACGCCGGATCAGGCGGGGCAATGGCGCAAACATCGACCGCCCTTGGGGGGCCTTGCCCTGTACCGGGTTCAAGGGTTCTGGTCGGGCACCTGACTGCGATGCGCCAGACCCGGATGATGCTTGACAGGATCATCATCCGCGCCTGTTGGTCGCATGATGATCGAGGAAAGCCGGCAACAACCGTTCCTCATCACGGTCTATTGCGGCTGGTTGCGCAGCGACGCCACCGCCGAAGCCTTGATGGTGGTATCGCCCAGCAACACCAGCGTCGGTTCGCCACTGACCATCCGCGCTTCGGTGATCAGCGAATAAACCTCGGCCTGGCGGGTGTTGAGCAGGGTTCCGGCCTTTTGGCTTTCGACGTGAAAGGTATAAAGCCCCTCGGGCAATTCGGCCCCGCTGGCATCAAGCCCGGACCAAGACACCGGGTCGGCGGAAACATCAATGTCATACCGCCCGACCTCGTTGCCAAACGCGTTTTTCACCACCACCGTCGCCGTATCGGCGGTGCTGTCGGGGTTTGGCCAGATGGCGACCGGCTCACCAAAGAAATAGGCCGGGGCTGCCGCGCGCGCCTCCATCCCGACCCAGCCGGCCAGTTCGTTCAGCCCGCTTTCGCCGATTCGCGCTGACAGGGTGGCGAGCAGATCATTGGTTCTGACCTGCTGTTCCACCCCGGAAAAAGTGGCAAGCTGCACCGCGAAATCACTGGATTCAATCGGGTTCAGCGGATCCTGATTCTGCAACTGTGCCGTCAGCATTTTCAGGAATGTTTCAAAATCCGAAGTCAGGCCGGATTTCGGGGCAGCGGTCGCAGCGGTCGCAGCTGCCGCAGCACTTGCGGCTGCCGTGGTTGAGGTTGAGGTTGAGGTAACAGGGGTCACATCCATGTCGGATCCTTTCAAAGCCGGAGATCGAGGCCCGAACCATTCGGCCTGTGCTGCGGGCGGGGTGTTTCGGTGGCTGGCGTCGGGTACTGCATGGTGGCATAGGTCTGCGCGAGCGGGTTTGCAGGCTGTGGCTGCGGCTGCGGCTGCGGGTTGCGGCGCCCCTGACCAAAATCGCAACTTACGCTGGAAAAGCCGCTGTTGCGCAGTTCCTGCGCCAGAACCTCGCTGTGGCGGCGGAGCATGTCATGGGTGTCGGCCCGTTCGGAACGGATCATCAAGGTGACGCTGTCACCCTCAAGGCGCATCACCATCCGGATCGTCCCGAGTTCGGCTGGCGACAGGACCAACTCAACCGGGGCATCCGGGCTGCCGGGCAGGGCACGCAATACCTGTTGGGCAATATCGGCCGCCTGAAACGATGGTGCCGACGGGGCGGCGCTGACCAGTGCCGCATCAGCCCGAACCAGTGCAGCGGGCAATGCTACCGCCAGCCCACCCTGATCCTGCGCCGGCCCGATTGTCGGTCCAACCCGGTCTGTCTCGGCCTGCGGAACAGTGCCAGCGACAAAGCCGGGTCCGGTGCCCGGATCAGCGGCAAATTCCTTTGGACGTCTTGCCGGTGCCCCCGGCGCCACCGGAACCAAAAGTGCTGGATGTGCTGCCAGTGCTGCCGGAACCGCCGGTGCTGCCGGAACCGCCGCTTCGGTTGAACCGGCGGGACCGGGTCTGACGGCTGCGATAGCTGCGGTAGCGGGCCGGTGACCCACCGCGACCCCGGTATCAGACCGTAGTCCGGCGGAGGCGTCTTTCTGATCCAGGCTCCGGCTTGGGGTCTGGCCATCGGCGGCAACAGCATTCCGCTGGTCGGTTCCCCGACCCGAAGGGCGTCCCGGCCCCGGCGCAGTCCCTTCGGGCAAGGCCGACGGGGCCCGTTCCGGCAAACTCGCGGTTCGTCGTGCGCCCGCATCTGCTTCCAAAAGCCCGGTTGCCGTCCGGGCAGCCTCGGGTTGGGACGCAACGGCCGCCTGAAATGCCGGCATTTCAGGCGCGCCGGTCACCTTGCCACCGGGCGTGCCAGCCGGAACACCGCCACGTTCACCGGGCATGTTCGATCGGGGGTCTGCGGCCCTGGCAGATGCCGGTGCTGCCCCCGCGACCCGTGCAGCCGGGTGCGGTTGCCCGGTCAGGCGTGAGGCTCGTTGGCCGGGGTGAAGGGGGGTTTCGCCGTTATCTGTTGCGGACGAAGTATCACCCGTCGGCGGCAAAGCTTCGTTCCCGCCCTGCGCCCCCACATCCGTGCCGCCTGAGACTGCCGGCGAACACAACGCGTGCTGCCGTTGAAGGAGTCCGGCGGAAAATGAGGCATGCGCCGGTACACGGTGGGCCAAGGGCGCGCCGGGCATACCGGCCGCACTGATTGCCGTGGGCTCGCTGCGGGCACCTGACCGGGCGAGCCCCGGCATTTCCCCCCGATGAGCGGCGGTGCCTGCATCACGTCCGGCAGACCCGGCCTGGCCCGTTGTGCTGCCCTGCGTCACAGCGCCGAGCAGGTCGACGGGTTCGGCCATTCGGGCATCAGAAGCGGCATCCGGGCGGGCAAAATCAGCCGGAGCAGAGTCGTGTTCCGATCGCCCCGACCGGAAGTCACCTGGCGAGACACGGCCCGGGCCGATCCCCGCCTCGGCAATGCCGGTGTCTGCCGAACCATCGGCCCCGGTTCCGTGGAGGTGATGCCGGTCGACCGCTTCCTGAGGTGCGGCAACGGCTGGCGGCGCCACCAGTTCCGCAGGGAGCCGCAGCGGCACAGGCTGTTCCGCAGCCTTTCCCAGCACCTCCAGCCAGCCCGAATCGTCAGGCGCGGTGCCCCGGTCATGCCTGTTCCCATGGGGCTCTTTTGTACCGCCAGCGTGGATCGCACCTTCGGTTCTGCCAGCCCGCGCACCACGGGCAGGCACTTCCAGATCTGCTGCAAACTGTATCCGCATGGGTTTCACCGGCTGTACCACGGCCTTTTGCCGCACAACCTGACTATGGCGGCACAAAGTTACCGGTTCTTTACCCGGCAAGGGCAGAGTGTCGAAACCTGTCTTGATCAAGGAACCTGCCGTGGACATCGCCGCAACCCATCCAGCCAGCCCCAAATCCCCGGTGTTGAGCGTCGCTGCCCGGCAGGATCAAGCGCTGCATGTTGCAGCCGACAAGCTGGAAGCCGGTTTCCTGGCGGAAATGCTGAAGTCTGCCGGGGTCGGAAAATCGCGCGAATCCTTTGGCGGCGGCGTCGGCGAAGATCAGTTCGCCTCATTCATGGTCGAAGAACAGGCGCGGATGATGGTGGCTGCCGGTGGTATCGGTCTGTCGGAACAATTGTTTGAAGCCCTGAAAGTGCGGAGCAACCATGGAACCTGAGGTGGAACGGGGCGGGCAAGACCCTGAAAGTGTGATCGAGGCTCTGCATTTTCTGCTGGACCGGGAAGGCGAACAATTGCGCCGCGCCGATTTCTCGGCACTCGAACGACAGGGCGTCGAAAAAGACCGGTTGATCGAATTGCTGGATCAACGGGTTCACGGCAATTCCGCAGGGCTGGAAGGGCTGCGCGATCACGCCCGGCGCAACGCGGCGCTGATGATGGCATCCCTGCGCGGCGTGCGGGCTGCGCGACGCAGGTTTGACCTCTTGCGCAAGGTTCAGACCAGCCTGAATGTCTATGACAGTCATGGCCGCCGCCATGATGTGACGGTGGACGGCGCTTCGGTGGAACGCCGCGCCTGACCGCGTGAGATGAACCGGGGCTGCGCGCCCCGGACCCGCGGGATATTTGTGCCGAAAAGAAACCGGGAGCCGGAGGGGGATCCGGTTTTACGTGTCAGTTATCCGGCACGGGCGACGGATTGCGGCTGCGGAAACCGGCCTGATGCCACTGCGGATAGGGCAGCGGGATGTGGCTGGCCTTGTCGAGCCGCGCCATTTGCCCGGCGTCAAGCTGCCATCCCACCGCACCCAGATTGTCGATCAGCTGGGCCTCGTTCCGCGCGCCGATGATGACAGTGGCAATGCTGGGCCGTGCCAGCAACCAGTTCAGCGCGATCTGCGGCACGCTGTGCCCGGTTTCGGTCGAAATCTCGTCCAGCACGTCCGTCACGGCATATAGCCGTTCATCCGGCACCGGCGGCGCGGAATTGCCGTTTTGCACGGCGCGGCTGGTGGCATCTATCGGGTGGCTGCGGCGATATCGCCCCGACAGGCGGCCCCAGCCCAGCGGGCTCCACACCACGGTACCGACGCCCTGATCCAGCGCCAGCGGCATCAGATCATGCTCGAACTCACGCCCCAGCAGCGAATAATAGGCCTGATGTGCCACATGGCGCACCAGCCCCAGCCGGTCGGAAGCGGCGAGCGATTTCATCAGGTGCCAGCCGGAGAAATTTGAACAGCCGACATAGCGCAGCTTGCCGGCGGCAACCAGCTGATCCAGCGTCGCCATCACCTCTTCCTGGGGCGTCAGGGCATCGAAACCGTGGAGCTGGAACAGGTCGATGTGATCGGTGCCAAGCCGCTTGAGGCTGGCATCCACCGCCCGGATCAGCCAGTACCGCGATGACCCGACTTCATTCGGGCCTGTGCCGAAGGCAAAGGTTGCCTTGGTCGAGATCAGCACCCGCTCGCGGCGGCCGCGAATCGCTTCGGCGAGAATTTCCTCTGCCATTCCACCGGAATAGACATCGGCGCTGTCGAACATGGTCAGGCCGTGATCCAGGCAGATATCCACCAGCCGCCGTGCCTCGGCGGCATCGGTGGCACCCCAGGCTTTGAAAAAATCATTGCCGCCGCCAAAGGTGCCGGTGCCAAGTGTCAAAACCGGCACCATCAGCCCTGATCGTCCCAATTGCCTGTGTTCCATGCGGTTCCCTCCGGGTTCGCATTCACATGACCGGGGAAGGTGGCGCAGGTCAAGCTTGGGGCTTTTCGGCACGGCGGCAGTGAATTGGCTAAAATGCCCGGAAATACCGGGAAGGGTCTTAGCATTCTCTTAGCTTCTGTGCCGCAGTTTCGCCCTTGCACCTCGCAAAGGGGTGGCGCGGTGCCGGTCTCCGGCCAACGCATTGGTCAGAACGCCATTGGCGTCATCCGAAGGGGTGGCTTGTGAAAACCCGGCGCAAAAGCGCTGACTGCTTAAGGAACAAACATGTCTAGTATTCTGACGAACACCGGCGCGATGGTTGCACTGCAAACCCTCAAGGGCATCAATACAAAGCTGGGGATGGCCCAGGGCGAGATTGCCACCGGAAAAACCGTTTCCACCGCCAAGGACAACGCCGCCGTCTGGGCAATTTCCAAGGTGATGGAATCCGATGTCAAGGGCTTCAAGGGCATCCAGGACAGCCTCAATCTGGGCGAATCCACCGTTGCCGTGGCCCGGCAAGCAGCGGAAACCGTGACCGATCTGCTGGTGCTGATGAAGGCCAAGATCGTTGCGGCGCAAGAAGACAACGTCGACCGCGCCAAGCTCCAGACCGATATTCAGGCCCTGCAAGGCCAGGTGAATTCGGTGGTTGGTGCGGCGCAATTCAACGGTCTGAACCTGGTGAACGGCACCGCGGGGGCCTCCATCGACATTCTGGCATCGCTTGACCGCGATACCAACGGCAATGTCACCGCCTCGTCGATCACCGTCAACACCCAGGATCTGTCAACCGGCGCCTATACCGCAATCGCGGCCTTTACCGGCTCGACCGGGGCTTCCGCCAACGCCGACACGGCGGGCTTCACGCTCGACAACGCGGCAGGCACCGGCAATCTGGTCATTGCGGGTGGCGTAGCCTTTGCCGCCGGTGACAAGGTTTCTGTCAATATCGGCGGTAAGTCGGCATCCTACACCGTGACAGCGGAAGACGTCGCAGCCACCACACCCGACGACATGGTCGCCGTCGGCATGAAAAACGCCATCGACTCGCTTGGAATCGCCGGTCTGACGGTTGACTACGACAGCGGTACCGCCGGGACGCTGGCCTTTACCAATGCAGGAACCGTCGATCTGACGGTGTCGGCGCAATACAAGAACGCCGGGTCCGGCGGACTCGCCACCATGTCGACCATCGATGTTTCGACCAGTGGCGGTGCAACCACCGCCCTTGGCAACATCGAAACGCTGATCACGCTGGCCATCGACGCTTCGGCCGAGCTTGGCTCTTCGCAGACCCGCCTCAGCATTCAGTCCGATTTCGTCTCGAAGCTGTCGGATGCGCTGACCACCGGCATCGGCATCATGGTCGATGCCGATATGGAAGAAGTCTCGGCCCGGCTGCAATCGCTGCAGGTTCAGCAGCAGCTTGGCATTCAGGCGCTGTCGATCGCCAACCAGGCACCGCAGAGCGTTCTGGCCCTCTTCCGTTAAGGCCGGTTCGGAATCGTCCGGGGCACCGATCGGTGCCCCGGATGCTCCACGAACCCCTGACACATGGAAGGACATGACAAGTGAACGCTTTTGACCGGGCCCAAAAGGCCTATTCCTCCCCGGCATCGCCGACGCGCACGTTGCGTGGCACCGAATACGATGCCTTTGCCCGCATTACCCATCGGCTCAAGGCCGCCAAGGCTGCCGGATCGCAAGCCTTCCCGGCACTTGCCATGGCGCTGCAGGACAATCGCTCGCTCTGGTCGGTTCTGGCCGCAGACGTCGCAGACGACAGCAACGCCCTGCCGCTGAAGCTGCGCCGCCAGATCTATTCCCTAGCCACCTTTGTCGCCAAATATACCAGCCGCGTCCTGCAGGGGGCTGCTGCGGCTGATGCCCTGATCGACATCAATACCGCCATCATGCGTGGCCTGCGCCGCGAAGGGGCCGAGGGATGAGTGGTCTTGTCCTCAAACTCGCACCCAAAGAGCGGATCCTCATCAACGGGGCTGTCATCGAGAATGGCGATCGTCGGTCTCGCCTGTCGATCATGACGCCGAACGCCCACATCCTGCGGCTGCGCGACGCCATCCATCCCGGCGAAGTGACCACGCCGGTGCGGCGGGTGTGCTATATCGCCCAGTTGGTGCTATCCGGCGATGCGGAGCCGTCCACGGCGCGGATGCAGCTTTTGCGTGGGATCGAACAGCTGAGCCAGGTCCTGACCGACCCTGACAGCCGCCAGCAACTGGCACAGGCAACGGCAGCAGTGCGGGACGATCAGCACTATATGGCACTCAAGGCGCTGCGAACCCTCCTGCCACGCGAGGAGCGGTTGATGGCCGCCCATCCGGGATGAGCTATCAGCCGATCATCCCGATGGCAGGCTTTGCGGGTTGGAAGTTTCTGAACCGCACGCTGGTACAGCAAAAGGCAGCATTTGTCACAGCGCCGGACCTGAAGCGGGATATCGACTATTTCAAAGCCAATATCGGCAAGATCGACAACGCGGAGCAACTGGTGGCTGACCACCGGTTGTTGAAAGTGACGCTGGGTGCGTTTGGCCTCGATGCCGACATCAAGGCAAAGGCCTTCATCAAAAAAGTACTGTCCGACGGCACGCTCAGCACTGGTGCCCTTGCCAACCGGCTGTCCGACAAGCGCTATCTGGAATTGTCAAAGACCTTTGGCTTCGGCGATTTTGCCGTGCCAAGCACCAAGATTTCTGATTTTGGCGATAAGATTGTGGCGCTGTATCAGCAGCGGCAGTTCGAAGTTGCGGTTGGCAATCAGGATGGCAACCTTCGTCTGGCGATGGCGCTGCCACGTGATCTTGGAGCGATCGCCGCCAAGACCAGTTCGAACGCCACCAAATGGTTCACCATCATGGGCAATCTGCCGATGCGGCAGGTGTTTCAGACCGCATTGGGCCTGCCCTCCAGCTTTGCGGCGATCGATCTCGACAAGCAATTGGAAATCCTGCAATCCCGTGCCGAGGCCACCTTTGGCAACGCCGCCGTCAGCCAGTTCACCGATCCGGCAAAGATCGAAAAGCTGGTGCGGCTGTTCCTGTTGAAATCCGACGCTGCAGCGGCCACCGCCCAAACCTCACGCGGCTCAACCGTGCTTGGGATGCTGCAGGCAAGCCAGTCGCAACTGAACACATTGCTGGGCCGCTGATCCGGGCTTGATGCCGCGGAACCGGCACCGGATCCCACCCGTTCGCGCACCAACCCGGCCATCCCCCCACGCTGGCGCGAAGAGGGATTGGGGATACGCCCGCCCGTCGCGAACTCAATTCCTGCCCGCCAGGGCCAGACATTTTCCCAGCCGCCGGAAACTTGCCTCGGTATCATCGGGCTCATCTTCGGCCAGAAAGGCGTCAAGTCCCGGCCATGCCCGGATTGCCGCATCGGTCAACGGGTCCGATCCCGCAGCATACAGCCCGGCTTTCACCATCATCTCTGCCCGGTCATAGGCGCCAAACAGCCGCCGCGCCTCGCCAATCTGCTTGTTTTCCGCCGCACTTGCGGCATCGGGCAAGCTGCGCGACACTGACCGCAGCAGGTCAATCGCCGGGTAGCGCCCGCGCTCGGCAATCGCACGGTCCATGACCACATGGCCATCCAGCACACCGCGCAGGATATCGGCGACCGGCTCCTCCATGTCGGACCCTGCCACCAGCACGGTGAAAACGGCGGTGATGTCGCCGCTGCCCTCCGCCCCCGGCCCGGCGCGTTCGGCCAGAGCCATGATCATGTGCGCGGTTGACGGCGGATAGCCCCGCAGCGAAGCCTCCTCGCCGCCGGCCAGGGCCACTTCGCGGTGCGCCTCGGCAAAACGGGTGATGCTGTCAGCCAACAACAGCACATGATAGCCCAGATCGCGGAAATGCTCGGCCACCGCCATCGCGGCCCAGGCACAACGGCGGCGAATCAGCGGCGATTGGTCCGAGGTGGCGGCCACCACCACGGAACGCGCCATCCCGTCTGGCCCCAGTACCTGCTCGATGAATTCACGCACCTCGCGGCCACGCTCCCCGATCAGCGCAATCACCACCAGATCGGCGGCAACCCCGCGGGCGAATTTCGACAGCAATGTCGATTTGCCGACGCCGGATCCGGCAAACAGACCGATTCGCTGGCCCTGCACCAGCGGCAGCAGCGTGTTGAACACGGCCACCCCGGTTTCCAGCCGTGCCCCCAGACGGCGACGGGTGGTCGCGGCAGGCGGGGCACTGCGCAAAGGTCGCGGTTGGGTGCCACGCAGGATCGGCCTGCCGTCCAGTGCCATGCCAAACGGGTCGATCACCCGCCCGATCCAGTTCATGTCCGGTGCAATGTCACTGCCGCCGATCAGGTTGACCGGATCGCCGATTGACAGCCCTTCAAAAGACCCGTCGGGCAGCACGGTCACACCGCCCCGCGACAGCCCCAGCACTTCACCCCCCAGCACCCGTCCGCTCTGGGTCGACAGCCTCACCCGGTCGCCAAGTGCCGCATCCGTGGCCAGACCGGAAACCAGCAATGTGCCCTTGCCCACCTCTGCCACCCGGCCAACGGGGCGCAAAACGCCGATCGTGGCGATTTCGGCGAGCAACCCATCAAACACATTGGTCATTCCTTGCTTCTCCCTGGTTGTTCTTACCGTTTCTAAAGGAATCGCCCTTAAGGCTTGGTTGAAGCCGATCGAGGGAGAAGCCCCGATGTTTGAAAGACTGGATATCAGCCGCGAAGCCTATGCGTTGGCGGCCTATGCCATGACCCGGCAGGGGGCGATTTCCGCCAATATCGCGAATGCCGACACGCCGGGGTACAAGGCGGTGGATGCGCCTGATTTCGCCCGAGCCCTTGCTGATGGCGGCGGGTTGCAACCGCTGGCCACGCGCCCCACGCATCTGGCGCGCCCGGATGCCGAACAATCGTTCACATTGGCGACGCGCCGCGCTCCCGGCAACGAATCCCCCAACGGCAATACCGTGTCGCTGGAAACTGAAATGGTGAATGCCGCCGATGTCCGCCAGTCGTATGACATGGCACTGGCCATCGCCAAATCCACCAGCGCTATCCTGCGCACCAGCCTTGGGCGGAGGTAGCGATGTCTGATCTTGCCCAAAGCCTTTCGGTTTCAGCCTCAGCGATGCAGGCACAGGCCAGCCGTCTGCGCCACGTATCGGAAAACATCGCAAACGCCGATACGCCGGGCTACCGGCGCAAAACCACCGCATTCGAAGATGTGGTGGAGGGTGGCACTGAAACCGGGCTGGTGAAACTCGGCCCTGTTGAACTTGATCCGACCGACCTTGCGCGGATCTACGACCCCGGCCACCCGATGGCCGATCCTACCGGTCACTATGACGGCTCGAACGTCGATCTGGTGATCGAAATTGCTGACGCGCGCGAAGCGCAGCGCAGCTATGAGGCGAACCTCAAAATGTTCGATCAGGCCCGGCAAATGTCGGCGAGCCTGATCGATTTGCTGCGGAAGTAACGGCTTAGTTGAAGTGAAGGAGATCTGGAATGGATATCAAATCGGCACTCGCTGCCCGCAGCTATGAAACGGCCCGCCCGGCAACGGCCCCCTCCCCTCTGCCGGGCGGATCATCGGATGACCTGTTGGGCGGCTTCGGCCAGATCGTCGGGGAGTTTGCCCAGGTCCTGCAACGGGGCGAACAGACCGCCCGTGCAGCCCTGGTCGGCAAAGCCGATCCGCATGCGCTGGTGCAGGCACTGGCGGCCACCGAACGGGCGGTGGAAACTGCGGTAACGGTACGCGACAAGGTGGTGGAGGCCTATCAGGAAATCCTGCGGATGCCGGTTTAGGGTGCCCCGATGCAGGATCAACTTTTCTTTGACACCTTGCGGCAGGGTCTGTGGATCGCCGTCATCATCTCTGCCCCGATGCTGGCGGTGGCGTTGGTGGCAGGTGTCGCCATCGGCCTGCTGCAGGCGCTGACCTCGGTACAGGAAATGACCCTGACCTTCGTTCCCAAGGTTGGGGCGATGCTGTTGGTGTTCTGGGTCTCGATGAGCTTCATGACCACCACGTTGGTCAGCTTTTTCCACGATCAGATCATCCCGATGATCGCAGGAGGCGCTGGTGGATAACGCCGGTTACACAACGCTGACCCGCCAATCCGGGCTGATGCGCGAAATGCAGGCGGTGGCGCACAACCTCGCCAACATGTCCACCACCGGCTTTCGCAAGGAAGGGGTGATCTTTTCCGAATTCGTGAAAAATCTCGATGGCGAGGAGCCGTCGCTGTCGATGGCAACTGCCAACACCCGCCGCATCGACCTGTCGCAGGGCACCCTGACGCAAACCGGTGGCTCGTTTGACTTCGCCATTCAGGGCGACGGCTTCTTTCTGATCGAAACCCCGCGCGGCGAGCGGCTGTCGCGGGCCGGAAGCTTCACCCCCAGCGCCGAAGGTGAGCTTGTCACCCCCGATGGCTACCGTTTGCTCGATAATGGCGGTGCGCCGGTATTTGTGCCGCCCGACGCCCGCGCCATCAGCCTGGCCGCCGACGGTACCCTGTCTGCCGATGGCAGACCGCTGACACAGGTCGGCCTGTGGCAACCCAATGACCCGCTCGACCTCGTGCACGAAGCCGGAACCCTGTTCAAAGCTGAAAACGGCTCGGTGCCGCAGGAACAAGGCACCATCCTGCAGGGCTATCTGGAAGACAGCAACGTGAACCCGATTACCGAGATCACCCGGATGATCGAGGTTCAGCGCGCCTATGAACTTGGCCAGACCTTCCTTGACCGCGAAGACCAGCGCATTCGCGGCGTCATTCAAACACTTGGCCGCTGAGGCCAGAGTTACGGAGCCCAAAGATGCGTGCTTTGCAGATCGCCGCCACCGGGATGAGCGCCCAGCAGATGCGGGTGGAGGTTGTTTCCAACAACCTCGCCAACATGAACACCACCGGCTACAACGCCCGGCGCGCCGAATTTGCCGACCTGCATTACCAGCAGCTCAGCCGCCCGGGCACCATCAACGCTTCCGATGGCACCGTGCTGCCGACCGGGGTGCAGATCGGCCTTGGCGTGCGCCCCGCCGCCGTTTCGATCATCGTGGCGCAGGGGTCGCTGGCACAGACCGGCGGCGACCTTGATCTGGCGATCGAGGGCAAGGGCTATATCGAGGTGGCGCTGCCGTCCGGCATTTCCGCCTATACCCGCGATGGCAGCCTGAAACGCTCTGCCGACGGGCTGATCGTCACCTCGGATGGCTATGAGGTGGTACCGGGCATCACCATCCCCGCCGACGCCCGCAGCATTTCGGTATCGGCAGCAGGCGAGGTTTATGCCTATTTCAACGATCAGGTACAGCCGCAGCTTCTGGGGCAGTTCAACCTTGCCGGGTTCACCAATGAAAAGGGGCTGGAGGCGACGGGGTCCAACCTATTCCTCGAAACCCCGGCGTCCGGCCCGGCGCTGGTCGGCGTGCCGGGGGTTGATGGCCTTGGCACCCTGCGCGAAGGCTATCTGGAAGAAAGCTCGGTCGATGCGGTTCACGAAATCACTGACCTGATCAAGGCCCAGCGCGGCTATGAAATGAATGCCAAGGTCATCACCGCCGTCGATCAGATGCTGGCCGCCACCACGCAGGTGCGCTGATGCGCCTGCTTGTCGCTGCCCTGATCCTGGCACCCACGTTCAGCCTCGCCGACACGCTGGTCGCCACCCGCACCATTCGCAGCCAATCGATTCTGGAGCCCGGCGACCTGACACTGGCGGCAGGTGCTGTTGCCGGCGCCCTGACCAGACCCGAGGATGCGCTGGGAATGGAGGCCCGCGTCGTGCTGTACGCCGGGCGGCCGATCCGCCCCGAAGACCTTGCCCCCGCCGCCCTGATCGACCGCAATCAGACCGTCACCATCCTGTTCCGGCGTGGAACCCTAACCATCAGTGCCGAAGGCCGGGCACTCGGCCGCGGCACTGCGGGCGACCGCATCAAGGTGATGAACCTCGCCTCGCGCAGCACGATTTCCGGCACCATCGGCCCGGATGGAATGATCCATGCCGATGGCGGTCAGGGTCAGTGACCAACAACAAAGGACGCCGGATGCGCCAGTCTGTCCCATTGCTTTTCCTTGGCCTTCTGGCCGCTACTGCCTGCTCGAAACTGGATGACGTCGGTCGGGCGCCGCCCTTTACCCCCTTGCAAAGCGGCAACGAATATCATGCGATGTACAGCACCCCCCTCCCCGAAACCATCGAGCGACGGCGCGCCGTTGATGGTGCCTCGCTGTGGACCGGGGATCGCCAGTCGCTGCTGGGTGACCGCCGAGCCGGCACCCGCGGCGATATTCTGACGGTGGTGATCGAGATCAACGACCAGGCATCGATCTCCAACTCCACCGGCCGCAGCCGCACCGGGTCAGAACAGATGGGGGTCGATGGCTTCTTTGGCCTGCCCCAAAGCCTCAATTCCGGTCTGCCTGATGGCGCAACGCTCGGCGATGCGGTTTCCACCAGTTCCAGCGGGTCATTCAAGGGCAACGGCAGCGTCAGCCGTAACGAAAAGCTGACGCTGCGAATCGCAGCCACTGTGGTGGAGGTGCTGCCCAACGGCGTCCTGCGCATCGAAGGCACTCAGGAGGTGCGGGTGAATTTCGAACTGCGCGAACTGACCGTCATCGGCTTTGCCCGGCCCGGCGACATCTCGCGCCAGAATGAAATCACCTATGACAAGATCGCCGGCGCGCGGATTTCCTACGGAGGTCGTGGCCAGATCAGCGACGTGCAGCAACCCCGATTGGGGTCGCAAATCCTTGATGCCGTTCTGCCGTTCTAGGGGAAAGCCATGATCCGCAAGATCCTTCCGATATTGTTGGCACTGCTTGGCCTTGGTGGTGGTATCGGCGCGGGCCTGGCGTTGAAACCCGCAGCCGATCATGGCGGCGATGCCGCCGCTTCCGAGGCTCCGGCAGATGCAAAAGACGCCGGAGCCGAGCATGCTGCCGCCCCTGCCGAAGGGGAAGCGGCCACGCCGGCCAAGGCGGAACACGCTGCCACCTCGGGCACGCGGGCAGTGCCGGAAACCCCCGAAGGCGAAACCCCGCTGCATGACTATGTGAAGCTCAACAACCAGTTTGTCGTTCCGGTCGTACAGGATGGCCAGGTTGCCTCAATGGTGATCCTCGCGCTCAGCCTCGAAGTTTCGGCGGGCTCAACCGAGCAGGTCTACGCAATGGAGCC
>Ga0105044_10004344_pt1 | contig 19474 bp, 5 predicted proteins | sample MAT01_FD_78092 | JGI IMG/M metagenome (GOLD analysis project Ga0105044, IMG submission 78092) | Freshwater microbial communities from Lake Fryxell liftoff mats and glacier meltwater in Antarctica - MAT-01 | ecosystem: Environmental > Aquatic > Freshwater > Ice > Liftoff microbial mat | place...
GCCGACTTCGGTGATCTCAAGCGTCGTGTGGACCGTGTGGTGCTTGGGCAAGACCTGCCCGCGATATTTCCAACGGTGATTGCGTGCAAGCGCGATCGGCTCGAATCGCGGCTGGCAGATGCCACGATCCATGCCTGTGTGCAGCATGTGGAATTGCAGCGCCTGCAGCATGGCCTCAAGCCCAAGCGAGCCGGGCTGCACCGGGTCTTGAAAGAAATGTGCCTTGAAAAACCAGGCGCTGTGGTCGATGTCTTTGACCGCGCGCAACTGGCCAAGGCCGGCTTTGCCAGCGCCGGGCCAATAGCCGTCGATTCGATCAAGCATCAACAACATGCCCTTGGCCAAACGCGGTCGCTCGGGATCAAAATAGCCTGCCGGCGCGGCGTGCAGCTCAATCAGCAAGTTGCTCGTGCGTTGCAGCAAAGCTAGCGCATCTGCATCGCGGCGCAAGCCTGCCTGATTGACCAGTGCCGCTGGCGGAAAGAAGCCAAACACGGTCTTCAGTCGGTACACCTCGCGCTCGCCCAGTCGGCAGCTCACGGTGAAATTCTCGATGATCATGCCGCCGGTGGCCGAGACATCCGTCAGCGTGACTTCGGTGCTCAAGGTTCCACTGTCGGCGAACACCTCGGCCAGCAATTCGCCCTCGCCATCCAGATTGCGAAAACCCAACTCATCGACTTGGCTGAGCGCCGAGCCAACGTAACTCGACAGCCAGCCGCACGGCTGCAAGGCGGCTTCAAGCAGCACCGCAAACGGCATGCTGCGGCAGCCGTTGCTGTCGAAATACCACGCGTCACTAGGGATGTCGTAATCGGCGATCACCCGCGCACCCGCGCGCATCACACCGGGCGCACCTTGCACTTGCCGTATGCGGCTGATGAACAAGTAAGGCGGACTCGGCAGGCGCGCGACCCGTTGCGGGCCGTCGAAGCGCTGGTACATAGGACCAAACGCGTCGGACGGTTTCCCGTAAGCGCAGGCGAGCAGACTCTTCTGGTCGAAAATAAAACCATCGACCACTGCAGATGGTTGGGTATCAAGTTCGGCGGCGTCAAGTTGCTCGGGCATGGCTGCAAGCGGCCAATCCGGCACCATCTGCAAGGCGACACGGCGAGCATGAAACGCCTTCAGGCCATCGACCGTGCACAGGAGATCGGCATACACAGTCGGGATCGGACCAGCGTGCAGCTCTTCGATAAACAGCTCGGTGACCAGCAACTTTGAAAGCGGTGTGACTTGGCCTCGGCATTGCAGCTGATAGGGCAGATCCGGCACCGGCTGAAAGCGCCATCCATCGCGCTCAATGCTATGGCCGTGCGCGATCAAGTACAGCGCCATTGCTTGCAGGCAGGCTTCAAACATCAGCGTGCCCGGCATGCAGGGATCGTTCTTGAAATGGCCGGCGAAGAACCACTGCGTTGGATCGATATCAAGCTCCGCGCGCAGATAGCCGCGACCCCACGGACCGCCGTCAGCGCGCAGTTCAGGCACCCGATCCAACAACAGCATGGGCCCGGATTGCAGCGAGGGCGTGCGGGTATGGGTTTGGGTGAACTCGAAGCCGCGACCAAACGCACGGTAGGCATCGCCGCTCGCCAATGCGTGCAGGGACTCGCGATTGATCGAAGTCGGTGGATGGGCGACAAGTGGAGGATCGAGGCGCGGATTGGCGACGATACTTTGCGCTTCAGGTGTCCACAGACAGCCTGCCGATTCGGCCAGCTCAGCGTCGCTGAAGAACCCCGCCTGGCCCTTGCGCACGGACAACTGCGCGCGTCCGGCATTAAGGCAGTCGTAGTGAAAAAACATCAGCCGCACCTTGCCCTGCGCGGCGTGGCCGTCGAGGGTGATTGCAAAGTTCACGGTGTCACCGGCGCGGGGCAGATCGCCGTGATAAGTGAGCTCGCAACCCAACAAGCGGTACACGCGCTCGCCTTGATTAAAGCGGTCCACGCCCAGCCAGGAAATCAGCAGCAAGTCCGCTTGCCCGGCCTCGATCAACACGCCCGCTGGCATATAGCCCTGGTGTAGATACCAGCTGTCCCAGCGTACGTCGGTTCCAGTACAAATCACACCGGTGCCCATGCTGTTGGGCTCGGCATCCAGACTGAGCACGCGGTCGGCTAACAGCAGCGGCGGCATCGGCATACGGACTTGACGATGGTAGGCGTCCTGGTGCGCGAAGGCCGGTCCGAATAGATCGGTGATGCGACCGCTGGCGTGGGTTTCGAGCTGTTGGCGGGTGAAGCGGGGTAGGGTGGGCGTGGCATGCGCGGCGGTTGCCGAGCGTCGATTCTCGCGAGAACCGTTCGCCCTGAGGTATCGAAGGGCCAGCGACGAGCGGTTCGCTTGCGGCGGGTGCTTGGATACTTCAGCACGAACGGATGACAAATCGCACGTGGGCAGGTCAGTCATCGATTTACCAGCCAGCGCGCCAGTACGAACTGCCTCCTGAACCCTAGCCGTTGAATGCAGGGGAGAAGCCTCAAGCAGTTGTCGCAACGACGACTGCCGCAAGCCCAGATAACGCTGTTGCAGCGCCGCTTGCTGCTCGATGAAGGCGCGTTGGGTTTTCGCGAGCTGGGCAACCTCTGCTTGATAGGCCTGCAACAGCGGATGGGAATGCACTTCACCGATGCTTGCAGGGCGGTTAGCCTTGATGGCGGCGACCTCCGCCTGACGCGAGGTTGGTTGCGTGAGAGCAGACGGCAACGCGGCTGGCGCAGGACCGACCACCCGTTCAAACAGGCTGATCGCCGAAACCAATGGCAACCGCGGTGCCCGTTCCATTATTTGCACGATGCCCGCTACGACCCGCGATACGGGAATTGGCGCTGACGATGGCACGGTCTGCATTGACTTTTTCTCCGGCCAAATGATCTGCGGTGGGTGCGCCGCGAATCGCTGCCATCGGGACATTCGCAGCGGTGCAGGCGCAAGTCGAGGCACAAACACGTCGTGATTGAGGGCGACGCCGGCCGCGAGCAGTGCGGCAATGGCATTCAAGGTGGCATCGATGCCTTGACCCTTGCGATCCAGGCTCACTACCAGGCTCTCGCGCTCGCCCAGGATGTTGCGAATGGCGCGCCCATAGGCACCGCCGGGGCCGTGCTCGACAAAGACGCGGACGCCGTCGTTCCGCGCCGCCAACACCGCAGGACGCAGGTCGAGCCGGCGATCAGCTTGCTCAAGAATGGCGCGCGCGCAGGACTCGCTGTCGGCTGTGTAGGTGCCGCCGAAAGCGTTGGAATACAGGCGTCCGCTTGGCGCGGTGGTCTGGCGACGGTGCAGATGCAGCCAGGCGTCGGCCACCTCGGCAAGCTCAGGAACGTGCACGGCCAAGGGATATTGCAAACGCAAACAGCGGCGTTCGCCAATCCGCGCGACCACCTCAGCGCACTCCTCCGCAGCGCCCGCGATCAGGCAATCCTCGTCGGAATTGATGATTGCGATATGCACCCGCTGGCGGTCGCCAATCGCGGCCTCCACGTCTGCAATGGGCGCCAGAATGGTCCAACTGGCCCAGCGCACCGGTTGCTTCCAGACGCGTTCAATCGCGGCGAATTCCCCGCCTAGTTCGTTAGTGACTAGGCCCGAGACTTCCATCTCGTCCATCAGTGCATCGGTATCCGTCCAAGTGCCGCTGGCGACCAGCGCATTGGTCTCGCCGGATGAATAGCCAAGCCACGCATCCGCTTTGAGTCCCAGCAATCCTTGGCTCAGCTCCACATGCAGCTGCGACAGCGCCGATGCGCCCCAGAGTTGTTGCAATGCGGTGGGTTCTAGCTGCTTGGGATCGAACGCCCACGCCAGCGCAGATGGCAAGCGTTTGCTGCGCTCGGAGAGTCGGTCACGCAGGATCGGCAAGTGCTGCAACAGCGACCGGCCCATGCCGTGATAGGAAGCACCGGCCCCGGCGAACACAAACGCCATTTCGCCGCTGATGGGCTGCTCGCGAAAGTGCACGCCACCGCCGGCAGGCGTGCCGCGCTCGAGATGCGCCAGAGCGCGGGTACGGGTGGCTTCGAACTGGGCGTCGCTAGTGACCAACACCAGGCGGGCGGGGCCTTCGAGGCTTTCGTGGCCGGATTGCAAAGTCGAGATGACGGCGGCTTTGTTGGTGCCGGCGAAGTGGCGTAGGCGCATTCTTGAGCCCCTCTGCCGGCGGTAGAGGGCTTGGGGTGAGGGTACGGGCGAGCGGGAGAGGTATGGCCTGCCCGCACCCTCACCTCCGGCCCCTCTCCCGCCGGCAGAGGGGAGCAGAGCGAGGGCTTGGCTCTCGCGCATGCGCACCATGAATCCTTGAGCCGCACCATCCAGCTGCGGCGTGCCATCGATAGCGCAGCGGCTGCGCAAACACATCGCCGCCGCCACCACATGCATCAGCCCATGTGCGGCAAACGCGGTGCCGAAGCGTTCACCCAGATCGACGCTGCCCTCACTATTGCCAATCGTTTGCATCGCCGGGATCGACTTATAGCCATCCGCGGAATCGCAAGGGTCTGACTCAAAGCAGGCGTAAACGTCATCGCCGTCGGCCTGCGCATCGTCCAGCCGTTTGAGCAGCAGACTGAACGCGCCATCGGCGGGCGGAGTGCTGCTGACGCTGCGCTGTACCGCCTCGCAGCTGAAGTCGACCGCGCCAACCAAAGCCGTGTCGATCTCGCTACGCGCAAGCGCAGTTGCAGCGATTCGCAAGGCCTGTATGCCGGATGCAGTGCCGGCTTGCACGGTAAACGCAGGGCCGCGCAAGTCGAGCAATGAACTCAAGCGATTGGCTGGGATGTTGGGCATGCAGCCCAGTACTGCGGCCGATGTGAGTGCGGGCACGATGGCGTCGCGTGCTGCCGTGCTGGCGCTCGCAGGCAAGCGCCAGCGCGAACCGTAGCGGGCCACTTCGGGATCCGGTTCGATACCGATGAAAACGCCACAACGTTCTCCATCGATACCGTGCTCTCCATCGATACCGTGCCCGCCATTGATCGCAGCGACTTCGGCTAAGGCTTCACGACTGGTCTGCAGAATCGCCAGTTGCTGCGGCAGGGTTTGCTGCATGTCCAGCGGCGGAAAGCGCAAACCTTCGACGTCGACAGCAAGCGTTTGCATGCGACCTTCGCCTTGCGCGTCGCGTAGATTGCAGCCGTCGAGCAGCGCTTCTCGAAAGGCCTCGCGGGTGTTGGCGTGGCCGAGCATGGCGCCGATGCCAATGATCGCGATGCGCAACGTTGGTGACGGTGAGCCTGAGTCAACTTGGCACGAGTCAACCAGCGTCGGATCGTTTTCAGACACGATCAGATGCGCATTGTTGCCACCGAAGCCAAACGCGGAAATGGCGGCAATGCGTGGCGTTTGGCTTGGCCAAGGTTCAAGAGCGTGCAATAGACGAAACGGTCCACCGGCAAGCGCCGGATTCGGGACGCTCGCATGCAAGGTTGGGGGCCGTTGCCCGGCTGCCATCGCCCCCAACACTTTGATCAATCCGGCCACACCCGCAACCGTGATCAGATGACCAAGATTGGATTTCAGCGAGCCTATCGGCAGTGATTCATGCTCGGAAAAAACAGCCGCGCTGCTGGCAAGCTCAGTGGCATCTCCGACCGGCGTGCCAGTGGCGTGACATTCGAGCAGGCCGACACGTTTCGGATCCAATCCGGCCGCCGAGTAAGCCGCCCGCATGGCGCGCTGTTGGCCAGCCGCAGAGGGTGCCAAAAGCCCCTTGCCACGGCCGTCGTTGGACAGACCAATGCCGCGGATGACGCCATGAATGACATCGCCATCGCGACGGGCATCGCGCAGTCGCTTCAAGGCGACAAATGCGGCACCTTCGGCGGGAACCAAGCCGTCGGCGTCGGCATGAAACGGTCGTGATCTGCCGCTTCGGCTGAGCGCATTCAAGGCGCTGAAGCCGACGTGCAGGAACAGATCGTCAGCGCCTTGCACGGCGCCAGCCAACATCAGATCAGCACTGCCAGCCTGCAGCCGATCACAGGCGAGCTTGATCGCGTACAGCGCGCTGGCGCAGGCGGCGTCGATGCAGTAGCTGCCGGCATTCAACTGCAACGCTTGCTGCAACAGACTGGCGGTGCCCGCGCTCATGTAACGATTACGCGGATCGACCTGAACTTTGCTGTCGAGTAGAGCATCACTTCCGCGCCACACCTGCTCGGCATACGCAGCCATGCGCTCGCTGGGAAATCCAAGGTTGCCAAACACCGCGCCCACCCGTTGTTGCGGATGGGTATGGCACCCGTCGCGCGCCGCACGGGCGCAGTGCAGGGTCCACGCGACCAATGGCGCGAGGCCTTCCAATTCAGTCGCATCAACGGCAAAACCCTGCGGCTTCCAGATGCCCTCAAAGCCCTCCACATAACCACCCCGATCCGACCACGCGCGATCAGGATCCGGCCGCTCGACTGAGCTCAATCCCAGCGCCGGATCAACCCGCCAACACCCCACCGGCGCCGACGTGACCAAGTCGCGCCCATCCGCAACGGCCTGCCACAACTGCTCCGGACTGAGCGCACCCGGCAACACACAGGCACGACCGACGATGGCGATGGGGGAGAACAACATGGCTTCTGATTGGACTCGCAAGCAATCTGCTTTGAGGCGACGGGCGTCCTTCGATACCTCAGGACGAACGGTGGTGGGGTTTGACGACGCAAATCGAGTCTTAAGTTCTCCTTGCTACGACTTTGCTGTTGCTGTTCCTGTTGCACCTGCCCTTGCTGTCGGGTCCCCTTTGTGGCGGCGGCGGTTGGGAGATCAGGCCCGTCAGGGGTGCGCGCATGGATGCGCGTTCGTTTTCGCCAGTACATGGACGTACTGTCGAAAAACCCTCCCGACCGACGCGGGCCCGCGGCTTCATCGCGGGCGCCACATCGGGGTCGCCTTTCTTTTGGTTACTTTTCTTTGGCGACTCAAAGAAAAGTGACTCGGCCACCGCTGAGGTGGACGAAACCTCGCCGAGCGGCAAAGTCAAACGAGAGAAGCCTAAAAAGCCGAATTCCGGCCCACGCCGGAATGAAGAATGTGGCAGCTGCCGGAATGATGAACCCGCCAGCCACCACCCACCCACCAAACCACAAACCAAGCCACAAATCTCACCCCCCCACCACATGGTTCTGCACCCCCAACAACTCCGCCACCCGCTGCCCCCGCGCATCCGTAAACACAATGTCCGTCGTCACCGCATGCGAACTCAAAGACCGACGGTAAGCCGTTGCACTCAGCAAACCCTCGCTCGGCGGCAAACCGAATGCGCGGATCTGGTCGATGCCGGTGGGCAAGTTGGGTCCACCCAACATGCGTTGGCCAAACAGAACCGCCAGCTGTAAACCCGCATCCAACGCGGCGACGTCCAACTGCCACGTCTCACTAGACCACCCGCCATCGGCCACGCCACGCAGGGTGCCTTCGATGCCGTCGTCGCTGATTCCTTCGAGCTGGTCGATCAACTCGAACGCGCCTCGGTGAAACAGCAGGTCTTGATAGATCGGCTTGCCGCCCCACGGCTCCAGGCTCAGCGCGGCGTTGGTTTGTTGCTGATCCTGAGCCTCCGGCAGCAGCTCGATGCGCGCGCTGTAATTGGAGTGGCCGTGCCGATCAACAATGCGCATTTGCAAGAGCGCGCCGCGCTCGCAGGGCAGGGCAGTCGCCTCGATCGTGAAGCGGTCACCGCCATTCTCGAAGCCACCCAGACGGATGCCCTTCAACACTCTCAGCTCGTGCAACGCGGCCAGTGGCAGGCCTGGCCGAAAGCTGCGAGCGGCGCGGCTCAGCCATTCGGCCGCCAGCACCAGGGGCAGCACTGGCTGACCGTGGATGGCGTGGCCTTCGAGATAGGCATGACTGTCACGCGCCACGCTGATTTCCAGCGTCTGCACGCGGGCAGTGGCGCCTTCAAACAGCAAGGCTTCGGGTCGCGGCTCGCCGCCCAGCACCAATTCGACCTGTTCGCGCGCAGCGCCGGCCAATTCGTCTGCAAACATGCGCGCGCCCACCGCGAGTGGAATCATCGGCACGCCCAGCGCGGCGAAGCGGTCGCGCAAATGCGGGGTGACCATGCCGGCTTCCCAAGGCCCCCAACCGAAGGACTTGGCAACCAGCGCAGGTCGCCGCCGTTGTTCGGCACTCATCACTTTGGCGAGCACTTCGTTGGCCATCGCGTAGTCGGCTTGACCGCTGTTGCCGCAGCGCGCGGATACCGATGAGAACACCGCCAACAGCTTCAGCGGATCGCTTTGGGTAGCGTCCAGCAATGCGCGCAAGCCAGCCACCTTGGTATCGAATACGCGGTCGAACATCGCATCGGTCTTGTCCACAATGCGTTTGTCGGCCAATACACCGGCGGCGTGGACGACGCCACGGACCGGTCCCCACTGTTTACGTACGTCGGCCATCAGGTCGTTGAGTGCAACGCGGTCGGTGACGTCGACCGCGTCGTAGCGCGCATCGCCGCCAGCACTGTGAATGGCTGCCAAGGTGGCACGAATCTCGCGCCCGGCTTGCACGTCGCGGACCAGGGCGAGCAACTCACTGGGCGTGGGCAACTGACCCTGCCCGCGCGCGGCGAGGAGCAGAATCCGCTTCAGCTCCACCTCGTCACTGATCCCGTTGCACGCGGCGGGTTCTGCCTGCAGCGAGCTGCGGCCGAGCAGTACGAAGCGCGCAGCACAGTCGCGTGCCCATGCAATGACGCAGGCCGCGGTGACCCCACGCGCACCACCTGACACCACCACCACATCGCCTGCACCTATCAACGCGCCTGCATCCATCACAGCCATGGCGGCAACCACGGGCTCTGCAATGCTTACCAACGTCTGGCGCCGTCCACTCGCTTCCAGCATCACTTCAATTTCGCCACCGCCTGCAAGCAACTCGTCAGCGATCAGGCGCGCGATCTCGCTGGGCTCGCGCTCGGCGCGGTCAATGTCGATGGCCTTGAGCGCGGCACGCGGCCACTCCAGCGCAGCGGTCTTGACCAAGGCAGGGAGGCCAGACAGCCACGCTCTCCTCGCGTCCATCGCACCCAGGCCAAAGCTGCCGCCGGTGTCCTGCACCGTCACGAACAGTCCCGCAGCGCGTTGTGCGTGAGCACCCGACTGCCCATCCAATTGGCCTGCCAACACACGCGCCAACGCAAACCCTTCGTGGTTGATCGCTACGGCCTCATCGTCATTCGCGACGCCGCGTAACCCACCCAGATACACGCACTTGCTTGCCCCCGATGGCAGGGTCGCCACACTTTCTGCCTTGACCCCGCGGCGATCCAATTCGATAGCCAGTGCATTGCCGACCGCTGCATCGCCGATCAACCAGACGGTGTCCCCATCGCGCAGCCCCGCCTGCGCCATGCCCGTTGCCGGCGCGTCAATGCGCTGCAGGCGATAGCGGCCAAGCGTCGCCCGCGATGGCGGCGAGCTCGCCTTCAGCATCGCGTCCGGTGAAGTGCTTGTGCTGCTGACTTCAAGGGCTTCAGAGGGCAGACTTTCAAGCTGGATCGCAGCAGATTGGATTGCGCCTAGTTGCATTGCAGCAGGTTGCTTTGCACCACCCAGGTAAGTCACGATTTCGGCCAGCGTATGCAAGGCGCTCATCGCCCCTCGGTCCAGCGTGGGAAGGCCTGGCGCACGCTCATCGACGGCGGCGAGAATTTCCACTCGTTTGATCGAATCGATGCCCAGATCTGCTTCCAGATCCATGCTGAGATCGAGCATGTCGACTGGGTAGCCGGTCTTCTCGGCGACGACCTGCAACATCAGCGCGGTGAGATTGAATGCAGGCGCTTGCGCGACCATGCCAGCGACCAAGACTGCGCCTGTTTCGACCTGGGCTTGCTGCTTGGCGGCTGTCCCGTCGGCAACGCTGCCTTTCAGGTAATCAACGATTTCCGCCAGCGTGTGCAAGGCGCTCATCGCGCTGCGGTCAAGTGTCGGCGCTTTTCTGTCCACGGGCGCGGGCGCTCGCTCATCGACGGCGGCGAGAATCTCGACTCGCTTGATCGAATCGATACCGAGGTCAGCTTCCAGATCCATGCTGAGATCGAGCATGTCCAGCGGATAGCCGGTTTTTTCGGCCACCACGTTCAGCATTAGCGAGGTGAGATCAAATTCAGCGGCGGCGACAACGGCGATTGCGGGTGCAGGTGCGGGCGCAGGTGCGGGCGCAGGTGCTGACGAAGGTGCTGATGAAGGTGCTGACGAAGGTGCTGATGAAGGTGCTGATGAAGGCACGAGTGCTGTTGGCGCGGCGCTGGTCACGCCAGGCACATCGCGCGCTGGGTGCTCACTTTCCAACCAGTCTGTTGGCACTGACCCTTCGGCTTCGCTCCGGGCGGGGTACGCCCGGGGCGTATCGAAGTGCGCGCGAAAAAGTTGATTGGAGGGTTCGGGCCTCAAGGCCGTGGGCGGCGAGGGTAAGGGCCGGCCAATCTCCGCTGGCAGCGTGTGCGGTGTCACCGCCATTCCACCCGCCATCGCCGCCAGACCCGTCAACGCGGTTTCGCTCAGCTGCAAGAAGGCAGCATGGCTGGCGAACATCGAGCGCTGGAAGCTGGCGTGCGTATCGGCAAGTTGCTGTTGGCTGCTTTGGAAGGCGGCCAACCACTCGCTGTTTGGCTCGCTGCGGAATTGCGCTGGCGTCTGCGCATCGGGCTGGTGTGGTGGGCGCTGGAATGACGCGTCCACGTGATGTTGAACGGGCGGCGCGGGCATCGCGGTGGACGCAGCGGTCGTGGCCATTTCGATAGTCGGTGCAGGCGTTGCAGGAGGCAGCGGATTGCAGCGGTTGAGATGAACGCGCGGCGGATTCGGTGGAGGCAGGGCTGCGGTGCCACCCACTGGCGGATACGGTTTGCCCACATTGCTGCCGTTGATCGGGGTCAGCGGTCGACCATGCGTGGGTGGGCTGGGCGCTTCGCGCAGACACGCAAACAGCCGGCTGACATCCATTGCCACACCGTTCGCAGCCAAGCGAGCGAGCGCCAGCAACAAGGACTCGACACCGTTCTTGTGTTTGCGATCCACGCTGATTGCGGTAACCGGGCGCTCACCAAGAATGGCCGCGGTCAGGCCGCTCAACACGTTGCCGGGACCTACCTCCAAGAAAGTGCGTGCGCCATCGGCGTACATCGCTTCGATCATTTCGACAAAGCGCACCGGCCTCGCGACCTGCGCCGCCAAGGTCGTGCGCAGCGCTTGGACATCGTCCAGATGGACGGCGGCGCTGCTATTGGAGAACACTGGCGCGCGGGGTGGCGCGAAATCGATATCGGCAAGAAACTCGGCAAATGGCGCGCAGGCGCTGGCGACCACTTCGGAGTGAAAGCCACTGGCTACCGGCAGCCGCCGAAAGGCGATGGCCTGCGTCGTCAAATTCGCTTCGAACTCGGCAATGGCCTGCAAGCTTCCCGAGACCACCACTTGCCGCGGTGCATTGTGATTGGCAACCACCACGGTTGAGCCGGCGCGAGTCAGCAGGTCCTGCACGTCTGCAAGTGAAAGCGCCAAGGCAGTCATCGCCCCCGCTGCGGCGGCGGCGTGTGCCATCAGTTCGCCGCGGCGCCGCGCCACCCGCAGCATCGCTGATTCGCTCAACACGCCGGCGGCGTGCAAGGCGACCACTTCGCCAAAGCTGTGGCCGGCAAACATGTCGGCCTGGATGCCACAGTCGCTGAGCAGCGCCAGCATCGACAGGGATGTCGCGCCGATGGCCGGCTGCGCCCATTCGGTAGCGGTCAGCGCGTCCGTATCGGCTTGCGCGGCATCGGCCCCGAATGCGGGCTGCGGAAATACTCGCTGGTGCAGCGTCTTGTTGGGGTCAAATGGCAAGTCGGCGGCGCGATCCCAAACGCCGCGCGCCTGCGCGAAATGGATGGCCAGATCCGCGCCCATGTCGACGTACTGACTGCCTTGACCGGGGAACAGCAGAGCCAGTTTGCCGCTGCCAGCAGCGACCCCGTAGCTACTGCCATCGGGAAGCGTGAAGGCGGCTTCCGGTGCAGTCTGGATACGCTCGCTGCAGGCGCGCAGGCGTGCCTGCAGTTGCGCAAGGTCGCCTGCGACGATGGCCAGTCGACACTGTGCCGAGCTTACAAACCGGGTCTGACTACGGCGCGCTGTGTGGCTCAGCGCGTCGGTGCTGGCCAGTAGAGCTTGCGCCTGCTGTAACAAAGCAGGCGCGTCTGCAGCGGCTAGAAGAATCAATTCATGTGAGTGCGTGGGCAAGCGCTCGGCACAAGCGCCGCTGCCGGTGTACTCCTCCAGCGTCACGTGAAAATTGGAACCGCCAAAGCCGAATGCGCTCACCGCCGCGCGCCGCGGGTGCTTGCCATCGCGAATCCACGGCCGTGCCCGCGTATTCAAATAGAACGGGCTCTCAGCAATCGCCAGCTTGGGATTGGGCGCGCTGATTTTGATAGTCGGCGGCAATACCTTGTGATGCAGCGCCATCACTGCTTTGAACAGGCCAGCCGCGCCGGCTGCCGCCTTGGTGTGGCCGATCTGGCTCTTGACCGAGCCCAAGGCGCACCACTGCCGACGCTCGCCATCGGCCTCGGCAAACACTTGCCGCAAGCCCTCGAATTCGGCGACATCACCGGCCTTGGTGCCGGTGCCGTGTGCTTCCACCAGCTCAATGGTTTCCGCGCCGTATCCGGCGATGGCATAGGCGCGTCGTAGCGCTTGCGCCTGGCCGGCCGACACCGGCGCGTACACGCTCTTGCTGCGGCCGTCCGAAGAGCTGCCAAGGCCGCGAATCACCGCATAAATCCGATCCCCATCGCGCTCGGCATCACTCAAGCGCTTCAACGCGACCATGCCCAAACCTTCGCCCAGCATCGTGCCATCGGCATCTTCGCTAAACGGCCGGCAATCACCACTGGGTGACAGTGCCGGCGTCTTCGAGAAACACATGTACATGAAGATGTCGTTGAGCGTGTCGACCCCGCCGCTGATGACCAGGTCGCTGTTACCCAGCTGCAATTCGCTGATCGCCATCGACAGCGCGCTTAAGGCCGATGCACAAGCGGCGTCGGTCACGCAGTTGGTGCCGCCCAGATTCAGCCGGTTGGCAATCCGCCCGGCCACCACGTTGCCCAGCAAACCCGGGAAGCTGGATTCCTGCCAGGGCACGTAATGCTCGGCGATACGTGTGCACGCGGCTTGAACTTCATCTTCAGGCAAGCCGCTTTCGCGCAGCGCTTTTACCCACACCGGCTTCTGCAAGCGCGAGACCATCGAGAACAACAATTCCTGCGCACTGGTGACGCCGAGAATCACTGAAATGCGTGAGCGATCCATGCGTTCGAACTGCGCACCGGCGGCGTCTTGCAGCACGCTCATGGCAAGGATCAGAGCCAGCAGTTGCGCCGTATCGGTGGCCGGAAGGGTCGAAGGCGGCACCCCAAAGCCAAGCGAGTCAAACCCAATCGGATCGAGAAATCCGCCGCGCCGCGCGTAGGTCTTGTCGGGCGCAGAAGGGTCCGCATCGAAGTAGTCGTCGATCAGCCAATGGCTGGGCGGCACCTCGGTGATCAGATCGCGACCGTCGAGGATGTCGCGCCAGAAGCCGCCGGCGTCGGTCGAGCCCGGAAACAGGGCGCTGACACCGACGATGGCAATGGGCTGTTGGTTGGGGGCTGTTGCTGCGGTCATGTGGGTTGGGCTGGAGTTCCCTTCTCCCGTCGGGAGAAGCTGGCGCGAAGCGCCGGATGAGGGGCAAGGTGAAGTTGAGAGTTCGCACTTGCCTCGACCCCTCACCCCAACCCCTCTCCCGTGGGGAGAGGGGCTTGAGAGCGGAGGCGCTAGGCCGATTGGATAGGGTGTTGACTAAATGAAGTGCATGCGCCTCAAGCCAACAGACGCGGACGGAAATCAAAGGCTGAATTGGGAACTGACAAGCCGACGCTGCGCAGTTGTTGCGCGCGGCTGATCACGGCGGCACCTTCCAGCAGGTTGAGCGCGACCTGGCCGACGCGGCGATTGGCCGCGTCGGCAAGAAAGCTGCCGCGCACCCAGCGATTAAAGGCGCCCATCGCTGGCCCGCACCAGATCTGGAAATCGGCCGCGCGCGCGTCCACGCCATTGATCGCCCAGCGGCTGGACAAGCCCAGATAGCTGCGGAACACCAGCGCCATCCGATGCTTGGGATCAGCCTCGGCACGTTGCACTTGGGCGAGATCGCGACCCAACCAGAACGCGCGTGTTGATTGCCACGCGTCGGCAAAGCCTGCTTGCAGAATGTCGCGCTCGACTTTGTCGCGCTCGGGCTTGGGGATGCTCTCAAGCGATGGATAAGCGCGATACAGCTCATACAACTTGCGCGCCCGCACTGCGAACATCGAACCCCTTCGCAACACCTGTACGTCAACGCCCAACTCGAACATGTCGGCAGCGGGTGCCATGATGACGTCGGCCATTTCCGCCTGCGCCAACATCTGTCGCGCGCGCAACCCCAAGCCGCTCTCAATGCAGGCTTGATTGACCGAGCCGGTCTGCACATAGGCCGCACCCAGTGCGAACGCGGCAGCGATGGCGGCGGGTGTGCCCAGGCCACCGGCCGCGCCTATACGGATGGATTCCACATAACCATGCTCGGCGACGATCTGATCGCGCAACAAGGCAACCGTCGGCAACAGCGCGGTCAGTGGGCGATTGTCGGTGTGGCCGCCGGAATCGGCCTCCACGGTGATGTCGCAGCTGAGCGGCAAAGTTGCGGCGAGTTCGACTTCCAGCGCGCTCAACTGGCCGCGCGACTGCAATCCCGTCAGCAACGACATCGGCATCGGTTCAAGAAAGCGCCGGGCAACTTCTTCGCGAGACACTTTGGCCAGCACGCGATGATGGCGGATCACCGCACCTGAGGAGTCGCGGCGCAGGCCAGTGGCGGCGTAACGGACGATCGCAGGCGTCAGTGCCATGTAGGCCGAAGCCTCGACGCAGCGCACGCCACGCCCGATCAGCAGTTCAGCAATCGCTTCTTCATGCGCGGGTTCGGCGGGGCTGTGGATGAGGTTGACGCCCCAGGGCAGGGCGCTCGGGTCGAGCGCGTCCTGCAATTCAGTGATGGCGGCCTCGACCCGACCCTTTGAGAGCCCGGCCGCACCAAAGAAGCTCAAACAACCCGCCTTGGCAAGTTCAACCACCATGCGTGTGGTCGCGATGCCATTGGCCATCGCGCCGGCTACGTAGGGAAAGCGCAACCCATGGGTTTCAGCAAACCCGCGATCACCCAACCATTCCGGATACAACGGCGGCAAGCTGGCGTGCAGCGGCCACGCATCGGCTGTGGGCTGCAGGCTCAACGAGCCGCCGAGGCCAAGTCCAAGCCGACCATCGCGGTCATCCCGAACAACCTGTGCGCTGCTGCGAACAGTGGCGATTGCGACACTGAGTGGGGCACCTGCAAACACGGGATGAGATGCGCCAGGACGCCAGTACACAGCGTCTGTCAGTGGCGAGAACGAGGCGATGGCGGCGGAATGTGGCACTGAGTGTCACTTTTTTTCGGTGCGCAGTTATATCCTTGTCAGCATGAAAAATCCATTGCCCTCGTCGATGCGAGCGCCTAAGCGCGCGTCATCGCCGTCGCTGCGCGAGCGCAAGAAGAGCGCCACTCGGCGCGCGTTGCTGGTTGCCGCCCACCGCCGTTTTCATGCGGCGGGCTATGAGGCGACCACCATTGAGGAGGTATGCGTCGAAGTGGGCGTAGGGCGGCGCACCTTCTTCCGCTACTTCGTCGACAAGGAGTCGTTGGCCTTCCCGCACCGTGAAGAGCGCTTGGCGCGCTTCGTCGAATTGCTTGGCGGAGCGCCGAAGACGGAAAGTCCAGTGGGCAGCCTGCGCCGTATCGCGCACTTGTTTGCCAAGGAATATCAGCAGCATCGCGAATCACTGCTGGCGCAGCAGCGGCTCATCCAGACCGTGCCAGCGCTTCTGGCCCGCGAAAATGCAATCGACCGCGACTGGGAGTTGGCTATGGCGCAGCTGTTTCGAGAGCGTGCGGTGGGCGTGGACGACCCTGAACTGCATTCGCGCGTGCTCGCCGGCGCGGCCATCGGCGTCATCCGCGCCACCATGCGGCATTGGTTTGCCGGGAACGCGACGGCGGACTTGGCAAAGCTGGGCGACGAGGCGCTTGATCGGCTGGAGCGTGGATTTTTGCCGGGTTAGTTGCCTGATCTGGAAGGCCGGAGCTTGTTCCGCTAAAGGTCAGGGTTCCGATGAATGTTTTGGTTTGTTCACGCGCCCGCTTGTCGCAAACCTTACAACCCGGCACATTGGGCGGTTAATCCGTTCAATCACCGGTTCGAATCGTGGCAAGCACCGAAGAAACCAAGCCTGCACTGGCCGACACTGTCCTCACCGAACGCCTGCGCGCGGCGGCCGATTTGCTCGAAGAGCTGGCTGGCAATGCCAGTCTCCGCGAAGCCCTGCCCGAAGCCGCGCGCAAGCGGTTGCACCACGCGGTCAACCTGTATCACCACCCTGATCCGCTGGCGCATCGGAAGAAACGCCGCGCGCTCAAACGCGATCGCAATGCCGAGAAAATCGAGCGCGAGCAAGCCGTGCTGAACACCACCGGCATTCGCACCTTGCGTGCTAAGCCGGTCTTCACCACGCCCAACGTATTTCCGCCGGAACACTTTGTTGAAGCTCCGTTTGTTGAGCCAAGCGACGACAGCGTGGCGCTGGAGCACCGCGAGGAAATCGAGCCGCAGCATTGTTATGTTTGCAAGCAGAAGTACGCGCAAATCCACCACTTCTACGATCAGCTTTGCCCAACTTGCGCTGACTTCAATTATCACAAGCGCAGCGAGACGGCCGACTTGCGTGGACGCGTGGCTTTGCTTACCGGTGGGCGAGTCAAGATCGGCTATCAAGCGGGCATCAAGCTGTTGCGCGCCGGCGCGCATTTGATTGTTACCACGCGCTTTCCGCGTGACTCGGCGGCCCGTTACGCCCAGGAAGCCGACTTCGGCCAGTGGGGCCATCGACTGGAGATTTTCGGCCTCGACTTGCGGCATACACCGAGCGTCGAAGCATTTTGCGAGACCTTGCTGGCCACCCGGCCGCGGCTCGATTTCATCATCAACAATGCCTGCCAGACGGTGCGGCGACCGCCCGAGTTTTATGCCCACATGATGGCGGGTGAAACGGCCGCGTTGCGGGACATGCCGGATGCCGTTCGCGGCCTGTTGGGCAGCTATGAGGGTCTGCGTGGTGCCGATATGGTCGACGACGCCAAGGCGTTGTCGCAGAGCCATCACAGCCAACATCACAATCGATCGGCAGCACCGGGCCTTAGCCACGCCGCCGAGTTGTCACAGCTACCACTTTTGGCCGACGAACTGCTCAGCCAAACCCATTTGTTTCCGAGCGGTCGCCTCGATCAGGATCGCCAGCAGGTCGATCTGCGCGGGCGCAATTCTTGGCGTTTGCTGATGGCCGAAGTGCCATCGGTCGAGTTGCTCGAAGTGCAGCTGGTCAATGCCATTGCACCCTTCATCATCAATGCGCGCTTGAAGCCACTCATGCAATCAACGCCCGAACGCGACAAGCACATTGTCAACGTGTCGGCGGTGGAAGGGCAGTTCTATCGCAACTTCAAGACCACGCGGCACCCGCATACCAATATGGCGAAAGCCGCGCTCAACATGATGACGCGCACCGCCGCCACCGATTACTTTGGTGATGGCATCCACATGAACAGCGTCGACACCGGTTGGGTGACCGATGAAGATCCCATCGAGCTGGCCGCGCGCAAGCAGGTTGAAGAGCGCTTCCACCCGCCGCTGGACATTGTTGACGGCGCAGCGCGCATCGTTGATCCGATCATCGACGGCATCAACACCGGCACCCATGTGTGGGGCCAGTTTCTGAAGGACTATCGCGCGACCGACTGGTAGCCCGGCGCGGTTGAGCGTCGGGCAGTTTGCAATCTGCGGCCGCGTCGGTCCCGATCAAGTGAGCGGCAGCAATGCGGCGCATCCCGCCGCGCGGAAGCATTCTTGATCCCAGCGTGTTCATAAAGTACCTGTAAAACAAACACGTACGTCTACTTTGCAAAAAAGTGAAATGTGCCGGGGGTGCTTGGCACGCGATCTGCTGCCCGCATTGCGACTTAACCGCAATGGAGAATTGCAATGGCTCGCTTTAGAACATCCCTGTGCATCGCTCTGCTCGTCCTGCCGTTATCGGCGTGGGCGGGCAAAGACGAAGCCGAAGTCGCACTGACCGCCGCTCGCGCCAATATCGCTTCAGCTGACCGCGCCGATGCCGGTCGTTATGCCACCTTGGAATTGAAGTCAGCACGCGATCTGCTGGTGCGCGCTGAGGGCTCCTTTGAAGATCGTGATTGGACCGACGCCGAGCGTGAGGCCCAACGCGCGAAGGCTGACGCCCGCGTCGCTGAGGCGCGCTCGCGTCAACACATTGCCGAGACTCAGCTCACCGAGCTTGAAAAGACCATCCAAACTCTGCGCGACGAAATCGCGCGCCCCGGAGTAGCCCAATGAACACGCGCAATGGAACGAACACGCGTAGCCCAGTCAAGCTCCTGAATCGAAATCCCGCTGCGCTGGCCACCCGCACGAAAGCCGAGCCGCGCTCGTTCACGATGCGCGCTCTCGCGGTTGGGGTGACGGCTTGCCTGATGGCGGCCTGCGCCAGCACCCCGCAACGCCCGCCCGAGTTGGTCCGCCTCGAAAACGAGCTGTCGCGCCTGCAGGCCGACCCGATGGTTGCCGGCAACGCCAGCAACGAGCTGGGCGAAGCACGCACCGCAATCGCGGTCATCGCCAGCGAAGGTCGTCGCATGAAGGCCGATCTGTTCGATCACAACGTCTACATCGCCGACCGCTTGCTGCAAATTGCCGACGCGGAAGGCCATGCATCTGGGGCGCGTATGCAGACCGACAAGCTAAGCAGCGAGCGCGAACGGCTGGTGGCAGATGCCCGCACGATGGAAGCGAACGCGGCACGTCGCGACGCCAAAATGGCCCGCAGCGACGCTGAGCTGGCGCAAATTGCCGCTAATGAAGCGATGAGCGCAGCGGATCGTGCGCGCGCCGAGGCGGAAGCCGAGCGTCAGCAAGCAGCGATGGCCCGCGATGACGCCGACATGGCACGCGCGGATCTCGACGCCATGCGTCAGATGCTGAGTGATCTTGAGGCCAAGCAAACCGAGCGTGGTCTGGTGGTGACCTTGGGTGACGTGCTGTTTGAGACGGGACGTGCAGAGCTCAAGCCCGGCGCGCAGCGCAATCTTGACAAGCTGGTTGCCGCGTTGAGCCAGCACTCGAACACGACGGTGGCGATTGAAGGCCATACCGACTCGGTGGGTGAGAGTGACTACAACTTGGAGCTGTCGAATCGTCGCGGGATGTCGGTCGAGCAGTTCCTGACCAGCCACGGCATTGATCGCTCGCGTCTGAGCACGCGCGGATTGGGTGAGGAATATCCGGTCGCCA
>Ga0105044_10004345_pt1 | contig 19471 bp, 15 predicted proteins | sample MAT01_FD_78092 | JGI IMG/M metagenome (GOLD analysis project Ga0105044, IMG submission 78092) | Freshwater microbial communities from Lake Fryxell liftoff mats and glacier meltwater in Antarctica - MAT-01 | ecosystem: Environmental > Aquatic > Freshwater > Ice > Liftoff microbial mat | place...
AATTATCGCCACCTGGTTGTCTGGTTGCTTGCCGACAAACAAACTGACAAGGATTTTAACACTTGCCAGGAAGAAATACTAGACCTACTATTTCACCGCAACAAAATCATCAAAACTTTTCAAGATAGCCGCAAAGTTTACCACGAACTCGATCGCGAATACCGCATCATTGAGAAAAATATGGAGGTTTTGCAAGATCAATTTGCGCGAGGAACTGTATTAACTCCCTCCCAATTGCTGGAATTTCAGGAACAGTTAAAGCAACTCTTCAGCAAAGGCATAACTTATACTTGCCTGCTGCGGAAACTCGAAGATTATGACAATACAATTGCGATAAATCTTAACAATTACACTGACATTTTGCAGAAAATCTGTGATATACTAGGAACTGATAAGGAAGAACCATCAATATTAAATAATTTCAGTAGAAAAAATGCTCCTTATTTCCGATCGCAAATTGCAGCAGACTTAGGATACTTCCGCCACGGCACACACTTAATCGAACAGGCGATCGCCTCAATCCGCGGCATAGTAGAAATAGAACAAGCCAAGAGCGATCGCACCAACCAACTCGAACTCCGCAAGAGCGAGATAGATGAGAAAAACCGGGACGATCGCCTAGAAAGCACCATACAGGCGATCGGCGTCGGTTTAGCAACAGGCGGCATCGCAGCGGGAAGCGGCACAGACAAACTCTTCGACACTCTCAAAAGCAATCCTGCCAACGCACCCGTAACATCGGTCTTGCATCCATTTGTATTTTCCTTTTTGCTCAGTTGTGCGATCGGTATTATCGCCGGTGCGATCGTCTGGTGTTGGACTAGGCGTAGGCGCAAAAAGTAGTACATTGGGCGATCGGGCGTATGTTGCAGCATTCTTAAGAACGGGCCCCAGAGCCCGTTCCAAAAAACCAATTTTAACCACTAGCCAATGGCAATACCAACCGAGTCACAATCAAATCATTATCCAAAATTTCCATAGACAGATTTCCCCCCATCAAGCGCACCGCTCGCTGACAACTCAATAAAACTTGAAACATCGGCTGATAAAAATTAGAAGCAACTAATATATTAGGCTCAGAAATACCATTGAATATCGCCATTAACTGTCGATCGAACACACCGCCATCAGTAATAGACAACTCCAGCAAATCCGCCTTTACAATTTGATAACGAACCTCAATTTTTCCCCCAACTCCAGAGCGGCGACAAGCAGCCGCCAGCAATTCCCACAGCACCAAATCCAGCTTGATACTGTCCCCCCGAACACTCAAAATCTGACCCGGTGGCAGCGAAACCGATGTTTCCCGGTTGACTTCCAGCAAAATTTCTAACTGTTTGATCAAAGAAGCCGCCCGATCGAGCGATCGCTTCAACCAAGCACCCACAGACACCGAATCCAGCCCAAATTGCAGCCGCCACTGTTCCTGTTTCAACACCAAATGACTAGAGGTCAAAGCATTGCCAATTTGACGCAACACCTGCTGGTAGCGCAAAGTTTTCAGAGTATCCTTTTGTTCCTTAGCAGAATGCAAAATAGATTGACTCAACTCCCCCAATTCCTTCACCCCCGCTCCCACAATCCGGTAAAACTCCTCGAAACGGCGCTGCTTGTACCAGTTAAGCAACTCCAAATCCGATCGCTGCAACTCCAACACAGATTGCACCGCCAAATACCTACGCCAGCAAGCCAAATGAGCAGCCATCTGATCGAGTAAATTCACCGATAACTCCGACCACCTGCGTCCTGCAGCATCCGCCACCAATACTATTCCCATCGGCTCATGTTCCGGCGCAGTCTGCAGTGATACCGCCATAATCTCCCCAATTCCCGGACTACGGAGCCACCGCTTAGTACCCAGCGACAGTTCGCTCATGCTGTATTGCACCACAGCCCCAGCAGCCAGGACTTGTTGAATCAAAAAATCAGTTTCGACGATAATCGCTGCTTCGGGATTGAGGGCAAATATGGGATTAGCAGCCACCGTGGTAATAGAAGCTTCCTCTTGGTGCCGATTCCAAGTAATTACCGCCACTAAAGGACACGAAAGCGTCTGGGCAACGTGTTGAGCAAAATTGTGCTCTAGCCTTGGCAGCGACAAGTCTGGAAAAATCTGCGGTGAGGAGGCAGATATCTGTTTAGGAGATAGTTCCTGGGGAGCTTGCAAAACAGCTAAGCCTGATTTGAGCCCTCGGTAGAATTGTTGATACTTGTCCAGTTCCGAACTCTGCTGCCACTGATGCAGAATCAGCCCTAGCTGTTGACTAACTACTTGAACTAATTCTCGCTCCGATCGACTCCAATGGCGAGTAGCACTGTGCCCGACAACCAGCAAACCCTCCATCGATTTGGGATTTTGGACTTTAGATTTTAGATTCAGGTTTACTCTCTCTTCCCTCCCCCCTTGGGGGGGGTTGGGGGGGGTTCCTCTGGGGGGTTGGGGGGGGTTCTTTTTCCCCCGTGTACTTATAGCCAAGAGCGATCGCACACCCGCTTCTGTCAACACCTCCCGCCAAGCCCCCAATCGCCGATCTTCCTCCCAATTTTCAATGGCCAGAGCCTCCTCGCCATCCTCCAGCAGCCGCAAATCCTCCAACTCAAGAGCCTTGAGCGGTGACGGCACTGCTCTGCGATTGCGGGGCAGATTTTGGCAGACAATTTCAAACAGATCCTGTTCTTCCTCGTACAACAGCAGCAGAAAGTATTCGCAGTTGAGCCGCCCGCACAATTGTGAGGCAGTATTTTTCAGAGTAGTTTCCCAATCTGCATCACTATAGATGGCACGAGCTATTCCCGCCGTTAAATCCCGATCAATCTCGGCTTGCTGAATCCGCACTTCCATCTCCGACAGGGGAGCCGTCAGAGCCACTAATTGCCCCACTCCCCGCAGGTAATTTTTTTCATGCTCTTGCCAAATCCGGGGCTCGCTAGCCTCAACCGCCAGAAATCCCAACAATTCCCCTTCTAAAACAATTGGTGCCGCCAGCAGCGATCGAGCCCGAATTTGCTGCATCAACCGCCCCGTCAGTTCGCTTTTCAGGGAACTATGAGATTCGCCGATCCAAACCATTTGTTCTTTTGCCAATGCCTCATAAAACCCCCCCAAGTCTTGGACAGTGATACCAGAAGCCGGTCGCTTGAGCCCGCCCAAACTCGGAGCAACTTGGCGGTTGCTGACTCGTCGCCAAAAATAGCGCCGCTCTCGCTCGAACCAATAAACATTAGTGCGTGTCGGCTCGATAAATTCATGGGTTTGTTCCACTACCGTTTGCAAATATTGGTCGAGCGATCGCAATTCGCGCAATTGCGAAATCAGTGCGATCAGCGACTCATCCGGGCGTTTGGTCAGAGTTCGCTGCCAGTCTTTTTCTATTTGATAAATAGCAGTTGCCAGCGCTCCAAATACGATCGTTAGTTGCGTTTTTTCCCCCAACGAAAGTGAGCTTTCCCCAACGTCGGAACCCAGCAACATCACCCCATAGCAGCGGTCTTTGTAGCGGAGTGGAAACAGAATTGTACCTTGAATGTTGAAACTTTGAGCCAGTTTGCGCCATTCTCCCGCTCTGTTTTCCTCGCGCAAATCCGGGACTACCACAGGCTGAAGCTGAATTACAACTTGTTCTAGCAAATCCCCCGGATTCAGGATAAACCGCTGTTTGAGAAATGACTGATCGCCATTGGGAATTATGCCACCTTTACCGAACAGTCGGTGGCCAGCGCGATCGTACAGTCCCATCCAAATTAATCGCCAGTCAAATTCTGCTTGCAAGTACGAGAGAGTTGTCGAAAGCAGCACATCCACATTCTCATCTTCTCGGAGAGTCTGGAGAACCCCCTCCAAATTCATGATTTGTTCATCTAAATCCTTCGGTCTTTGCTGCTGGTTCATTTCCAAGCGCCCTCAAAACTTTGTCTAATTCCCAATAAAAAATTCAAATAAAATATGCAAGACAATCCACTATAATCTAAATTGTCTAATTTATTTTTTCTGATTAAATTTATCTAGGATAAGTCATTGGATATTTATCAATTTGGTCTGCGGCCACTATTGTTTTCGGTATTCAAATCCGATGCCGAATGGGTACACAACCGCAGCCTGCAAATTCTCGAATTACTCGATCGCACCCAGTCCAACCCCGCAACCAGCCTAATTTTAGAGCAATTCCAGCAATCTTTTGGACTGCGAGATTCCCGGCTCCAACAATCTCTGTGGGGACTCAACTTCCACAACCCTGTCGGCTTAGCCGCCGGATTTGATAAAAACGGCGTCGCTGCTGACATCTGGACAAAATTTGGCTTTGGTTTTGCTGAACTAGGTACCGTCACTTGGCAGCCACAGCCCGGAAACCCCCAGCCTCGCTTGTTTCGCTTGACAGACGACAGTGCAGCCCTCAATCGCATGGGATTTAACAACCAAGGAGCGATCGCAATGGCGGCTCGCTTTCAGACTGCACACAACAGCGGGAAATTAGACGACTCATACCCCAGCCCTGACTCCCAATTCCCCTTGGGGATTAATCTCGGTAAATCTAAGGTAACACCCTTAGAGCAGGCATCAACAGACTATTTGGAGAGTTTTAAACTCCTTCACGATTGGGGTGACTATTTTGTGGTGAATGTTTCTTCCCCAAATACTCCAGGATTGCGATCGCTCCAAGATGCAGCTCAGCTCAGCACAATTTTGGACATTCTGCAACAAAAAAATCAGGGAATTAAACCTATTTTAGTCAAGATTGCCCCCGATTTAGAGTGGGAGGCGATCGTATCCATCCTCGACTTAGCAAAAACCTACCAACTAGCAGGAATTATCGCCACAAACACCACCATCCGCCGCGACGGATTGAAAACACAAATATTGCGAGAAACCCGCAAACCAATCAGCGAAGAAGCCGGCGGAATTAGTGGCCTTCCCGTCCGTCAGCGTTCAACAGAAGTAATCCGATTTATCTGGCAGCAAACATCTGGAAAATTGCCCATTATTGGCGTTGGAGGTATTTTTACCGCCGACGACGCTTGGGAAAAAATCACCGCCGGTGCAACCCTAATTCAAGTCTACACCGGTTGGGTTTACGAAGGACCTTGGATGGTGCGTCGCATTCTCCAAGGATTGCTAAACAAATTAGAAGAAAACGGATTTAATTCAATTTCTGAAGCCGTTGGTTATGCAAATGTTGAATAAATTTTATTTGATTGAAATTAAAAAAATCGCCCTTTTTTTTAGGGTTAAACGCTTGACTTTCGCCAACCAATCAAGTACAATCTAATAATGGGATTGGTGACAAAAATAATTATTTTTGTCACCAATCCCATTATCTAAAATATACCACGAAAAATTCACCCATGTCAATAGATAATCCTTCTTATTTAAGGCCGAACAATTATCAACAATTTTGATGCTGTAGGTTGGTTTGAACGATAGTGAAACCCAACACTTTATTTTAAATGAAAAGTTGGGTTTCGTTCCACGGGCCCAACTACTACTCCCCCTTTCCCCCTCTAATTGCTAATTGCAAAGCACCAAGTTGAGCTTGCGCTTTCTGAAGCGACTCCAACCATTCCCTTTCAGGATCGCTATCAGCCACAATACCCGCACCCACCTGTCCCCAAACAATTCCCCCCGAACTACCATCACTTTTTTTCGCATATAAAAGAGTGCGAATCAAAATATTTAAATCCAAATTACCCCGCCAGTCCAAATAACCACAGGAACCATAAAACAAACTACGCTTCACAGGTTCCAATTCTTCAATAATTTCCAAACAACGCACCTTCGGACAACCTGTAATCGTACCGCCCGGAAATACCGCTCGAATTAAGTCGATCGCATCACAATCATCCCTTAATGTACCAATCACATTACTAACCAGGTGCATCACATGACTGTAGCGCTCAATCGTCAGAAACTCATTAACTTGTACAGACCCCCATTCACACACTCTCCCGATATCATTACGCTCTAAATCCACAAGCATAATATGTTCCGCTATTTCCTTAACATTTTTCACTAAATCCTGTGCTAACTGGTCATCTTGAAGAGAAGTTAAACCTCGCGGCCGCGTTCCTGCGATCGGGCGAGTATCAACTTGATCACCTGATAATTGAACCAGTCTTTCCGGCGAACAACTAACAATATCACCCCAAGGAGTTTGCCAATAACTCGCAAAAGGAGAAGGATTAATCTCCTGCAAAGCCTGATAAATTGACCAACTATCACAATCCGTACTAGCTTCAAACCGTAAAGATAAATTAGCTTGAAAAATATCACCACAATAAATATATCTCTGAGCTTTCTCTACTATTTTTTCATATTCATTTTGAGATAATTGTAAATGATAACTACCAGCATTGTTTTGATAATTTTTAGGTGGATTTTTATGTACTTTATATCGTTCTGTTTGCTCTAATTGATGTTGCATAACATCGAGTTCAAAACCTTGACTCGCAGCTAACCAAAGACTTTGCTCTTGATGATCTAAAACAGCAAAAGATGCTGGTTCATACCAACAACTAACCGGAAAAGGCAGCGGATCAGTATTAATTTGAGGTAGTTGCTCAATTTCCCATGCTAAATCATAACCAAGCCATCCCAACCAACCCCCAGTAAAAGGAATCGACGGTGGCACATTCACTCCTAAATTTTGCTTTTGATTGTGGAGAAGAGTTCGTAAAAAAGGTAAAATTTCACCTACAGGTGGTGTCCATAGTTGAGATTGACCATCAATTATCCGGGGAGAACCCGCACAAATAGAATATCGTGTTAAGTTAGTAGCAGATGTAACTGGACTTTCTAGCAAAACAGCCATATCTTGAGGAAAAAAACCAGAAACTGAGGCTGGCTCTTGGGCGGTTTTACAGAGAAACAAAGCCTGAAAAATCTCCGAACCACTACGTTGATGTAGAGGAAGCTTTCGCCAATGCCAAGGTTGTATTGGTGCTTTCATAATTGTGCTAAGATGATAGTGACCAAAAGCAATTGGGTTATATCAAATCCGTTGGTATCGAAATTATTCATCTCTCTCTTCTCTTACTCTGTGTTCTCTGCGCTCTCTGTGGTTAAATCATTCCGAAACAATAGTAAACGATCTTACAACTCCCCAGATTTATCAGTGTGCTAATTCTAAAATCCCAAATCTAAAATCTAAAATCGATTGACTTTCCAAACATCTTGATTTTGCTTTTTTTTAAGGCTAATCCAACCCCGAACCGAGTTAATCAGAAATAGAGTCTGGGTATTGCGTAAATCTTCTAAGCTAATCAACTCTTCTCTGATTTTTCCTGCTGCGATCAGTTGAGCACGCAATGTCCCTGGTAATAAACCACACTCCACAGGAGGTGTGATTAGCCCTGTGGGAGTTTCGATCGCCATATTCGCGATCGTTGATTCAGTCATCTCTCCTTTTTCATTCCATAGCAATACATCCTGACATTCAGGTTGTGACTCCAAAGCCATTGTATAAGGTAATCGGTAAGTTGTCTTATGGTAAAAAAAAGGGATTTGAGAATTGATCGGCTTCATGGCAATTCCCACAGATGCACCAATTTTTAAGATACCATTATCTAGTCTCTGAGCTTGTAATGTTAGCCTGCCATCGCCAGATACTGTTAATCGTACTTTTTGCGCGATCGCTCCGAAAGTCATACTTAATGCTTCTAAGGCTTGGCAGACTTCTGTCAATGATAAGGGGAAATTAAAATAATCAGCCGCTCGCTCTAATCTTTCAAGATGTCTATCTAGTAAAAAATACCCCTGATTTGGATTCCATAAAAGTGACTCCAATAATTCAAATTTTGGCAGTTGTTCAAGCATTTACAAAATCATCAATAAGTTACTAAACCCATTTTGATTTTACTTGCGTTGAGACAGTTCTGCCATCGACCAAGTGAAACTCACCATCATCAAGCGGGCTAGAGCATTCAAACGGTCTTCGCCGCTAGTTGCAAATGCTTGAGACGGAGTTTTAGACTTAACATTTAAAGGCAATTCTTCAGCGGTTACAGTTGGTTGTTCCAACTCCGTATTTTCCGCAGATGTTTCAAGACTGATTTTTGGGCGCTGATTGTGTTCTTGGGTCATTTTTGCGTCACTTCCTAGACTTATTGGATACATAACCTTTACTACAAATGTGTACTATGTGTCTCCGGCATTTTGCGATAAAATTTAAAGTTACAAAAATCAAAATCAAACAATTAAAACTATTTTCGATAGCAAGCATTACTTAAATGTTATGATTACTTAATAGTAATATGCTCTGCTATCTGGTATGCTAAAAGCCTAATAATGAATTTCGTAAGATGGATTTCCTAATTCTTCTCAAACTGAAACTAAGTCTCTGGACAGTAGCAAATTGAAGGTGTAGAACAAATGGCAATTTATGTTGATACTGCAATTGTAACAGAAGCCAGATTGGCCAGCCAGTTCGGTTGGGTAGCGGGAATTACTACTAATCCGACACTTTTGGCAAAAAGTAATTTATCTCCAGAGGTGACGCTCAAACAACTGGCACAACAGATTCCTGGGGAATTGTATTATCAGTTAACAGCATCTGATTTTGAGGGCATGGTAGCAGAAGGAAATGCTGCTTTTGAATTAATTGGAAAGCAAACAGTCTTGAAAGTTCCTGCAACATTAGCAGGTTTTCAAGCAGTAGCGCACCTGTCAGCGGAAATTCCTTGCGCGGTGACAGCTATTTACAGCGCATCGCAAGCAGTTGTGTCAGCAGAAGCGGGGGCCAAATATGCGATCGCCTACGTGAATCGCGCCACCAGACTCCTCGGAGACGGTTTTGCCTTAGTGCAAGATATGGCAAATGTATTGAAGAATAGCAATACTGAAATTTTGGCAGCTAGCATTAAATCGCCGGAAGAAGCTGTGAAGACTTTATTAGCTGGAGCACATCATTTGACATTGCCTTTGGATGTATTGCAGGCGATCGCACTTCACAAACTTTCGCAGCAAACTGTGGATGAATTTGCCAAAAACGGGCGGGGAATTAGTTATTAGATTTTGCAACACAGAAAACTTGATTAATTCTGGAGTCATTATCATTCGTTCGCTGAATGTATATTAGTTTGGCTATTTTGTCTACTGTTGGTAACATTTGTTGATAAATATGACTTTTATGAAGTCAAGGTTATGACTTTTATGAATTGACTTTGAGACCTGCTTATTGAATGATGTCAATCAATACTTGTACTTTTAAATATCAGGGTTTATGAATATTACTCGCGTCTCAGTTGACTCAGCGGGCAATCAGGCGATCGGCAGCTCCTTCATTGACATTTCCTCCATCTCCGCCAACGGGCGGTTTGTCGCGTTTGAATCTAAGGCATCTAACCTCGTGCCGGGAGACACTAACAATACTTACGACATCTTCGTGCGTGACTTGTCAACGAACACCACCACTCTCGCTTCTGTTGACTCAGCAGGTAATCAGGGGAACGACGCTTCCGTCAATGCCTCCATCTCCGCCGACGGGCGGTTCGTGGCATTTCGCTCTTTTGCCACCAACCTCGTGCCGGGGGACACAAACAATCTCAGCGACATCTTCGTGCGGGACTTGTTAACCAATACCACTACCCACGTCTCTGTTGACTCAGCAGGCAATCAGCAGAACGACAGATCCTTCACTCCCTCCATCTCTGGCGACGGCAGGTTTGTGACGTTTTCATCTTTTGCCTCTAACCTCGTGCCGGGAGACACTAACAATAACGAGGACATCTTCGTCCGCGACTTGTCAACTAATACCACCACCCTCGTCTCTGTCAGTTCCAGTGGCGATCGCGCGAACGACTACTCCGAATTCCCCTCCATCTCTGCCAACGGCAGGTTTGTGGCATTTCGCTCTTTTGCCACCAACCTCGTGCCGGGGGACAATAATAAGGGCGACATCTTCGTGCGCGACTTGTTGAGCAATACCACTACCCTCGTCTCTGTGAGTTCCAATGGCGATCGGGCGAACGCCTTCTCCTCCTCGGGCTCTATTTCTGCTAACGGGCAGTTTGTGGCGTTTTCATCTCGTGCCGACAACCTTGTGTCGGATGATACGAGCTTTAGCGGCGACATCTTCGTGCGGGACTTGTCAACCAATACCACCACCCGCGTCTCTGTAGACTCAGCCGGCAATCAGGGGAACCGTACTTCCTACATTCCCTCAATCTCGGCTGACGGGCGATTTGTGGCGTTTTCATCTGATGCCTCCAACCTCGTGCCGGGGGACATTAACAATAAAAAGGACATCTTCGTGCGGGACTTGTCAACCAATACCACCACCCGCCTCTCTGTAGACTCAACAGGCAATCAGGGAAACAGCGACTCCGAGTTCCCCTCCATCTCTGCTAACGGGGAGAAAGTAGCGTTTTTATCTTTTGCCACCAATCTGGTGCCGGGAGATACCAACAACAGCTCAGACTTCTTTGTTGCTGACATCGGCAATACTTCAGGCAATAACTCTCCAAACAACATCAACGGCACTCCCGGCAACGACAACCTGACCGGCACTCCCGGCAACGATACCATCAACGGTTTGCGGGGCAACGATATCCTCAATGGCGGTGGCGGCAACGATATCCTGAATGGTGGCAAAGGTTTTGACACCCTCAACGGCGGTTTGGGCAACGATACCCTTGTCGGTGGCGCGGGAAATGATGTATTTGTTTTAGGTGCGGGGTTGGGACTTGATGCCATCTCTGATTTCGCCAACGGTCAAGATACCGTGCAATTAATCAATGGCTTGACCTTCGGACAACTATCAATTTCTGCTGGAACTAACGGCACATTAATTAGAGTAGCCAGCAGCAATGAAGTTTTAGCTGCTTTGACAGGCATTGCTCCCAATCTCATCGGCATTGAAGATTTTGTTTCTGTTTAGATATAGACCGATTCCGATCCGAATTAGTTACTCGATCGCACGAGATTTCCAAACTTGTACCCTTAATAAATGTGAGGATTTATGACTATTACTCGCGTTCCTATAGACTCTACAGACATCCCTGACCCAGCAGGCAATCAGGGGAGTCGCTACTCAGTTTTATCATCCGTCTCCGCCGATGGGCGGTTTGTGGCATTTACACTGGAACAATCCATCTTCTCCTTCGGAGCCGCTAATAGTAATCTTATTCACAATAGCGACGACATCTTCGTCCGGGACTTGTTAAACAATACCACCACCCGCGTCTCTGTTGACTCAGCAGGCAATCCGGGGAATGACAGCTCCTATACCCCCTCCATCTCTTCTGACGGAAGGTTTGTAGCGTTTTCATCTGATGCCTCCAACCTCGTTCCGGGGGACACTAACAATAACCTCGACAACTTCGTGCGGGACTTGTCAACCAATACCACCACCCGTCTCTCTGTTGACTCAGCAGGCAATCAGGGGAACCGTGGCTCAAATGAAGTCTCTATTTCTGCTGACGGAAGGTTGGTGGCATTTTCATCTGCTGCCTCCAACCTCGTGCCGGGAGACACTAACAATAGCATCGACATCTTCGTGCGCGACTTGTCAACCAATACTACTACCATCCTTTCTGCAAGTTCTAGTGGCGATCGCGGGAACGACGACTCCGAATTAGCCTCCATCTCCGCCAACGGCAGGTTTGTAGCGTTTTCATCTGATGCCACCAACCTCGTGCCAGGGGATACTAACGATCGTGGCGACATTTTCGTGCGGGACTTGTCAACCAATACTACTACCCTCGTCTCTGCCAGTTCCAATGGCGATCGCGCCAACAGCAGTTCCTTCAGTGGCTCTATTTCTGCTGACGGGCGGTTAGTGGCATTTTCATCTCGTGCCGGGGGACACTAACAATAAAGAAGACATCTTCGTGCGGGACTTGTCAACCAATACCACCACCCGTCTCTCTGTTGACTCAGCAGGCAATCAGGGGAACAACGACTCCGAGTTCCCCTCCATCTCCGCCAACGGGCAGAAAGTAGCGTTTTCATCTTTTGCCAGCAATCTCGTGCCGGGAGATACCAACAATGTATTTGTTTTAGGTGCGGGGTTGGGAGTTGATACCATCTCTGATTTCGCCAACAGTCAAGATACCTTTCAATTAATCAATGGCTTGACTTTCGGACAACTATCAATTTCTGCTGGAACTAACGGCACATTAATTAGAGTAGCCAGCAGCAATGAAGTTTTAGCTGCTTTGACAGGCATTGCTCCCAATCTCATCGGCATTGAAGATTTTGTCTCGGTCTAGAGATATACTGATCCTCAATTATCTGCTGTAGGGACACAGCAGTGCTGTGTCCTTTCACCGAAGATATCACTTTTACTCAAAGGAACATAATCATGAAACTTCGCAAACAATCCCTCGCATTAATCGGCACATTTCTGGCAGTTTTACTACCAACTTTTGCCGCTAATTCACAAGAAAGTAACAGCGAATTCAGCAAACTTCAATCCTTATTAGAAGCCAAAAAATGGTATGAAGCCGATCAAGAAACAGTCTCTCTGATCCGCAACAACTCGGCTAATCTCTCTTGCCCGAACCTCCGCACGATCGATCGCCTGTGGATGCAATCCAGCAACGGCAAATATGGATTGACTCCGCAGTTGGAGGTTTGGCGGCAAGTGGGCGGTTCTGGCTGTAAAACTTGCGAAGGTCAAATTCAAGAATTTAGCCAAAAAGTAGGCTGGAACATGAGCTCGCAAGTCAGTCCGATACCAGGGGAGTTTCCGGCCCAGTATCCAACTGTTGCTGCATTAAGTTGGCAAAGTTATGTTGATAGTGATAAAAGCCTCACTAGATACAGTCTTTTTGCTGGCGGGCAGACATGGCAAGCATGGAGAGTTACAGAATTTAACCTGTTTTCTACTTTCGCCAATTGCGGCAAGTAATAGTTGTAGCGTATTCGATTGATCGGGGTCGATTGGCGGTTAAAAATCAAAATTAGCCAACTAATCCAAGCATCGGAATTCATATTACCCACAGTCAGGAAACTGCACGTGCCGTTTCCCTACAATTAATCTGGCGATGGTTACATCCATCAGGTCGTGATCGTGATTATTTTGGGGTAGGGAAACGGCATCGCCGTGTCCAGAGTTGCTAATGACTATTGACTAAGGAATTTGCCAAATTTTAATGGTGCGATCGGGACTTCCTGTCACCAAAGTCTTGCTATCTCGGCCAACAGCAATAGAACTCACAAACTGACCGTGACCCGAAAGAGTGTTTCTTTCTTTTCCGGTCTTCAAATCCCACACTATAATATCTCCGCCCCCACTGATTAGAGTGCGGCTGTCCGGGCTAAAGGCGATCGCCCTTACCCAACTTCCATGCCCTTCAAGAGTGCGAGTGCCTTTTCCATTTTGTGCGTTCCACAAACGGATAGTATTGTCGCTGCTACCACTAGCCACCACTTGCCTGTTAGGGCTAAAAGCCACAGCATTAACAGCCTGCCCGTGACCTGCGAGAATTCTTCTGATATCTCCGTTTTTGACATTCCACAAACGTACAGTCTTGTCTTGGCTACCACTAGCGAGAGTTTGACCGTCTAGGCTGAAGGCGATCGCATTTACTCCTCCCCCATGACCGCTCAAAGTCAACAACCTGCTGCCCGTTTTGGCATTCCACAAGCGAACAGTTTTATCATCACTCCCGCTAGCAATAGTCTGACCGTCGCGACTAAAAGCGATCGCGTTCACCCCTCCGCTATGAGCCGGAATAGTTAACATCCGCCGACCGTTTTTTAAATCCCACAAAATCACATTATTGTCGTCGCCACCACTAGCCAAAATTTTGCCGTTGGGACTCACAGCCAGCGCCTTCACCGATTTTTTAGAATGCACTGGATTCAGAGTCCGCACCACCCCTCCCGTCCTCACATTCCAAATTCTAATTGTGCCAAAACTAGCGCTGACCAAAGTTTGACCATCCGACGAAAGAGCGATCGCATTTACACTCCCAACATTATCCAAACTGCTTTCCAAAAACTGACTGCTAGGCCAACTAGAAAACAGCCAAATCGGATTTGCCGGAAACACCTTGTAACGCAGCGAACCATAAATTTGAGACCCGCCAACAGCCAGCAGTAAAACAGCAGCGCCCGCCAGCAACTTGTTTTTCCACTCAAACTGACCTACATGAGACTTCTTCAACCCAGAACTCAGCGGTCTGAGCCGATTTGCCGAACTCTGCTTCATCATCCCAGACACACCAGGATTTCCCCGAATTTTATTTTGACCAGTCGTCGGTAACTGAGTTGGCAATTCAGTCTCCGGTTCATCCAGATTAATTTCTTCCAAGCACTGCAAAACTACCTGTGGACTTTGAGGTCGATTTCCCGGAAAAGGGGCCATCAGATAATCAATCACATTAGCCACAGCGTCGGAAACTTGAGGAGCGCCTTTGCGCCACATCAATTTACCCGTGCGCGGGTTCTCAGGAAAAGCCGTTGGTGGCTTCCCGGTCAATAAATAAACAAAAGTACGTCCCAAAGCAAAAAAATCTGACTGCGGAACAGCCTTGCCATTAGTTTGTTCCGGTGGCGAATAACCAGGAGAAACAATACCAGTCACATTGCCCCCCTGACCCACCTTGGCGAAATAAGTCGCCGACACTTCCCTCGCAGTCCCGAAGTCAATCAGCACCAACTGCCCGTTCGGTTTGCACATAATATTGTGCGGCTTGATGTCCCGATGAAAATAATTCAGTCGGTGAACTAAGTCTAAAATTTCCGACAGTTGTTTCAACCAGTTAACAGCCAGTTCTTGAGTAATTGGGCGACCCCGATGTTTCAGCCAGTCCTGCAAATTGGCACCGGCAATTTTCTCCATGATCAGACAGTGAAAGGACTCTGTGCTGTTAGCAGGGGAAAATATAAAATAACCATCGCGATCGACTTTCGGAATGCCCGGATGTCTCAGCCTGACCAATACGTCGGCTTCTTGCTTGAAAAGTTCTACGGCTTTGGGATGTTCTTTGAGGAGGACTTTCAGCACTTTTCGGGTGCCGTTGTCGTCTACTTCAAAAGTTTTACCAAAACCGCCACCTCCCAGAGGCGCTATCAAACGATATCGACCTTCCAAAAAAAGCTGAGACCCGCAGTGAAGACACGCGGGTTTACCTGCATTGGCAGGATCGGACGGATTCGGGCATTTGGGATTGAGGCAATAACTCACAGAAGCCACATAACCCTATTTGAGGTTGCTGTATCGATTTTTACTTTGACATCCTGCTGAGAATTAATAATTCAAGGCAGCCACTTCTCTATTGTACGATCGCAACGACCACTTCCGAAGGAATCGGTCAAAGGCAAAAAGGGAAGATCTCAAAAACTCTTCCCCTTCTCTTGACTCTAAGCAAGTCCGTCAATTGCCGGATGGAAGTAGAATGCTAGGGCCAAAACCGCATAAGCCGCCAGCAGCAAAGTACCTTCCAGCCAGTTCGACTTACCATCAGAACTAATCGAATTAGCAATCAGCACCGCTACGGCCACCGCTACGAGCTCAAACGGATTAAAGTTCAAGTCCATTGGTTTTCCCAGGACAAAACCTGCCAAAACCAACACCGGGGCGACAAACAGAGCAATTTGCAAACTTGAACCAACAGCCACAGAAACCGACAAATCCATTTTATTTTTCATCGCCACCGTCACTGCTGTAGCGTGTTCGGCCGCGTTACCAATAATCGGAACCAAAATCACCCCGGTAAACAATGAACTGATGCCCAAACTGGCTGTTGCTTCTTCTAGAGTACCCACCAGCAGTTCTGACTCCACAGCTACCATGAGAGTACAAACCACCAGCACCCCAATCCACAGTGGCAGATTGACTTTGTGTTCGGGATTGTCTCCTGCTAAGTTGTTCTCGGCTAGTCCTTCCAGGATTTCCATCTCAGCTACTCCAGCATCATAGAGGTAGGTGTGAGTTTTCATGGAAAACAGCAGTGTCAGCACATAAACCAAAATCAGGACTACGGCCACGGCGCTAGAAAGCGTTTGCATCGTCTCTGGATCAATGCCTTTGGAAGTGACATCAACTGCTGTCGGCACCAAAATTGCAATTACGGCTAAATTCATCGCCGAAGCGTTCAAACGGGCGACTACGGGCTGAAATTCTTGTTCTTTGTAACGCAAGCCACCTAGCAGCATGGCAAGTCCCATTACTAGCAGCAGGTTGCCGATAATGGAACCGGTGATGCTGGCTTTGACGACATCGATCAGTCCGGCATTCAAGGCGACGATGCCGATAATCAGTTCCGTAGCATTTCCGAAGGTAGCATTGAGCAAACCCCCCAAATTTGCGCCTAGGACGACGGCGATTTCTTCGGTAGCACTACCCATCCACGCCGCTAGGGGGATGATGGCTAGGGCCGATGTGATGAAGATTGTAGAGGATTCCCATCCCAGGAAGTGTCCGGCAATGGAAATTGGGATAAATAACAGCAGACTCGAAAGAATTGTTTTTGTATTCAGCATTGAGATTTCTGAAAGGTTCCCAACAGCCAATCATATCAATTCCGGTTGCACCGTCAGTGTTATAGCTTTTCTCAGATAGATGAGCTACAGGTTCAGATTTTAGATTTTAGATTGGGGAATTGAGGAATTGTTAATTAACAGCCCAGGATACCTCACCTACGTGAGAACCGCTATAGCAAGGTCGGACACGGCAGAAACGCAGGACACGGCAGTGCCGTTTCCCTACAGATTTCGGGTAATATTAATTCCGATGCCACCGCATTTGATATCAAAACAACCTCTAAGATGCTAAGGAAGCAAAAATGCCCCATGCCCCATGCCCTATGCCCTATTTGTCTTACTTATTGGGAATTGACTGTTCCTGTTTAGCAAGAGGAATCAGTTTCTCCATCGAATAATTTAGATTAGTTTCAGGAGCTTTAAAAACAAAAGCAAAACTTGCTAAGACTCCGATTATACCCCCCAAAACGGTAATTTTTTTTAAATCCATTAAATCTGTCCAGAATGTTTTTTCATGGGAGCTAAATTCTGCGATTGTCGGCAGAGGTAGCGAAATTTCTGTAGCCGGAATAGCACTTAGCACCACTTGTATCTCTTCTAACATTTCCTTGGCACTTGAATAGCGATCGCGCGGATGAAACCGAATCGCTTTATCCAAAACCGCAGCCAAATTTGAACTAATACTATCAGCCAAATGCCGCCAAACAAACTCTCCCGTTTCCGCATCTACCTCTAATTCTTGAGGAATTTTGCCAGTTAGTAAATAAATGGCTGTTAATCCCAAACTAAATAAATCGCTAGCAAAAACCGGGCGTCCGTTTGCCTGTTCTGATGCCATAAATCCCGGAGTTCCTATCAAAATAGAAGGGGAATTGTGCGAATTATTTTCCGCTGTTGCCATCGTTTCTTTCACAGCTCCAAAATCAATCAAGACTGGCTGTCGATCCCGCTTTCTTAGCAAAATATTGTCAGGCTTAATATCTCTGTGAATAATGCCATTAGAGTGAATATAATCAAGAACCTCCAATATACTTATTAATATGGATTTGACAGTGCCCTCGCTGCACAGTCCTTGCTGCTGCATCTTACTCACCAGATTTTCCCCGTCAATCCATTCTTGAACTAAATAAAATTGCCCTGATTCTTCAAAATAAGCGTAAAGTTGGGGAATTCGATAGTTCCTTTCGTGGAGTAGTTCCAAAATGGCAGCTTCCCGCTGAAACCGCTGTTGAACTAAATGTAAAATTTGAGGATTTGTGGCGGTAGGCTTTAACCGCTTGAGGACACAGCAGCGGGCTGAAGGCATCTGAGTGTCTTGGGCTAGAAAAGTTTCCCCAAACCCCCCGGTGCCGAGTTTGTGAATAATCCGATAGCGGTTGTTTAAAAGAGTGGGTGTCATATCGGGTATTTTGGATGTAAACTAAAGGCACGAAATTTTCAGGCTTGTACAGCCAATCGTTACGATTTACATTCAGAATATTTGGCATCGGATCAGCCAAACTTGAAAATCAAAATTTATGGTATGGGAGAAGGAAGAAGGAAGAAGGAAAAGGCGAGAATATAGTCCAGGACGCATGGGAACCTAGAAACCGGGTTTTTTATGAAAATACTTCATCACAGGCCACAAATTCGGTAAAAACCCGGTTTCTGATCTGATTTACTTCAAATCCAACAACCCGCTAGTTTTCAGCTTAGGATTAAACCGAATTTCTTCAGTGACACCACGGGCTTTGAGTTCAGATAAGATTTCGTTTTCTACGCGCCGTGCTACATTTTTCAACAACTTATCTTTAGCGATTTCATCAATGATGATACGTTCATAATTTGCTATTTCTTCGACAGTCATCACAGTTTTGGTATCGATGGGATCGTTCCACTTTGCAGCATCGGCACTATTGCCCTCTGGCTGCGAACCGTTTTCAGCAATCCAATTTTGTCGGATATTTTCTAGAATAGTACGATTTGGCCGATCGATAATTTGGACTTTCAGCCAGTAGCATTGTTGGTGTTGGCGCACTAGATATTGTTTGAGGCTAAGATAGATATCGCGAGAATATCCGACAAATTGGAGCACTTTTTCGCTGTCGAAAATCGCGCAAACGCCAATCTTTCCCTGTACGAATTCCGGCAATTTTCCCTCAGAGTCAATGTAGGGAAAGAATTCTAAGCTAGCTAACGTCTGAATCTCTTCTGTCATCCGATTTTAGATTTTAGATTTTAAATTTTAGATTGAACCCACTGATAAAGCAGCCTTTACCTAATTCTTGAAAACGCGGTAAATGGCACAGAGGCGACTGGGCTTAAAGACTTTGGCTTGGAACATAAAATTAGGCGGCACATTGACGATCGCAAAATCACTCTTACCATGATACTTTTCAAACTCAGCAGGCATTCCCTTGGGAGTCTCGCTGCTGTAAGGTACTGGCTGAAAAAGTAACTCGGTAAACTCAAGGCGCGAGCACTGCAATTGTAATGCTACTTGTTGCAGAAAGCTTTCAGCAGTCAATAAACTCAACAGTGCAGCTTTGGCCTCTGGTTCGAGGACAAAACTGCCATCATAGCTTTCGATAATCTTCAGACCCATTTTCTGTATACGTGATGACGGACGTATCCTAAATTTTACCTTGCTGTGGCACGATCGCAAAGATCGACTTTAGCACGCGGGTGGGGCGATCGCAAACTCCGTACCTTGTCCCAGCACCGACTCAGATATTTATGTTGAGTTAATTTAGATTGAACAATAGGAGAATAGAATAATTGCCTACACGGATAAATTGTGTTAAATCCGGGATTTATTAAAGAAGTCACGGTTTTGGTATTATGTATCGGGAGTGTTTAAAAAAAATCTGCTTTATTTCCCGATCGCTTTTATCAATAGATTGGGTAAAAACCCCGTCTTGAAAGACGGCTTTCGCTTTGATTTTAGCATCTTACAGAATCTATTGTATAATGTAAGGTATGCAAAAAGCCTTCAAATACCGATTCTATCCAACACCTGAGCAAGAAACCTTGCTGAGAAGAACGATGGGCTGCGCTCGTTTAGTCTAT
>Ga0105044_10004346_pt1 | contig 19468 bp, 16 predicted proteins | sample MAT01_FD_78092 | JGI IMG/M metagenome (GOLD analysis project Ga0105044, IMG submission 78092) | Freshwater microbial communities from Lake Fryxell liftoff mats and glacier meltwater in Antarctica - MAT-01 | ecosystem: Environmental > Aquatic > Freshwater > Ice > Liftoff microbial mat | place...
CTGCGAGGACTTGCCGAAGGCGAGACGGTGCTCGTGACCAACCTGCTTCGCATGCGACCCGGCGTCGCCGTGGAACTGCAGAATGTGAAGTAGGGAACAAGGCAGGGCCCGGAGGAAGCGACGATGGACTTGCCAGGAACCAGTATCCGGAGGCCCGTGCTGGCAATCGTCCTATCGACGATGCTGGTGATCTTTGGAGCCGTCGGCTTCATGCTCCTCCCCGTGAGGGAGTATCCCGCCGTCGATCCGCCGGTGGTTACGATCAGCACCAGTTACTCGGGCGCATCGCCGGATGTAATCGATTCACAGATCACCGAGCCGTTGGAGGGCGTTATCAATGGCATAAGTGGAATCCGGACGATCTCCTCCACCTCGCGAGAGGGAGGCAGTTCCATCCGCGTTGAGTTTACTCTGGATACCGACCTGGAAGCCGCGGCCAATGACGTGCGCGACAAGGTATCGCAGGCGATTAATCGCCTCCCCGACGACGCCGATCCGCCCTCGGTGGAGAAGGCGGATGCGGATTCGGCCCCGATCATTTTCATGACGCTGCAAAGCGATAAGCGCAGCATCCTCGAAGTGTCGAAGATTGCGGACACCGTCGTAAAGGAGCGCGTCCAGACGATTCCCGGCGTAAGCAGCGTTCGCATCTGGGGAGAGAAGCGGCTGGCGATGCGCCTGTGGATGGACCCGGCCAAGATGGTGGCCCACGACGTAACGCCGCAGGACGTGCAGGCCGCGCTGACATCGCAGAACGTGGATCTGCCCTCTGGCCGCATCGAGGGCAACACGGTGGAGCTTAGCGTCAGGACGGAGGGCAAGCTAACCACGCCAGGCGAATTTAACGGGCTTATCATCCGGGAGCAAAACGGTCGCAAGATTCGATTCGACGATATTGGCTATGCGGAGCTGGGGCCGGAGGATCTTTACCGGAGCCTGAAGAAGGACATGCTGCCGATGGTGGGCATCGCGGTGATTCCCCAGCCCAACACCAACGCGATAGCCATCGCGGACGAATTCTACAAGCGCTTCGAGTCGATCCGCAAGGAACTGCCGCCGGATTTCACGATGGAGATCGGATACGACTTCACCAAGTTCGTGCGCCAGTCGATCAGCGAAGTTCAGGAAACACTGCTAATCGCTTTTCTGCTGGTGGCGCTGATCATCTATTTGTTCCTGCGCGACTGGCGATCAACGATCATTCCAATCCTTGCGATTCCAGTTAGCATCATCTCGGCCTTCTTTGTGATGTACGTGGCGGGATATTCGATCAATGTGCTGACGCTGGTGGGGATTGTTCTGGCAATCGGGCTGGTGTGCGACGACGCCATTGTGGTGCTGGAGAATATCTACAGCAAGATCGAGCAGGGGATGGCGCCCTTGGAGGCCGCCATCAAGGGATCGAAGGAAATCTACTTTGCCGTGATCTCCACCACGCTGACGTTGGCGATGGTCTTCATGCCGATCGTTTTCCTACAGGGGCTTACGGGGCGATTGTTCCGCGAGTTCGGCGTGACGATCGTTGCCGCGGTGATTGCATCCTCCTTTGTGGCGCTGACGCTTTCGCCGATGATGTGCCGCTTCGTCCTGAAGCGGGGAGCCAAGCATAGCAAGTTCCACCGGCTTACTGAGCCCTTCTATGTTTGGATGACGGGCGTCTATCGTTGGTTCCTCGTGGGCTTTATTCGCCTCAGGTGGCTGGTGGCGCCGATTATTGCCGGCGTGGTGACAATGATTGTCGTGATCGGGGCGAGGGTGCCCTCGGAACTCGCGCCGTTGGAGGACCGCTCGAACATCCGCGTGAACGTGCGTGCGCCAGAGGGTGTGGGTTTCGAGTACACGAGTTTCTATCTCGATCAGGTCGCCACCTGGGTGAGCGACAACATACCGGAAATCTCCGGAACCTTCTCGCTCATGGGGGTTGGCGGGAACAACTCATCCAATACCGGAACCCAGAACATCTACCTGAAGGACCCCAAGGATCGCGAGCGGTCGCAGGAGCAGATCTTCCAGCAGATTTCCGCCGGGCTTGGGAGTTTCCATGCATTGCGCATCTTCCCGAGTCAGCCTCCGACGATCGGCGACCGGCGCGGTGGCCAGCCGCTACAGTATGTCCTTCAAGCGCCAAGCATGGCCCACATGATCGAGGTGCTGCCCAAGTTCATGGAGGAAGCCAGCAAGAGTCCCGTGCTGCGGTTCGTGGACGCCGACCTAAAGATAAACCGTCCCCAGATGACCGTTGAGATTGAACGCGACCGCGCGGCGGAGCAGGACGTCTCGATCGCCGAAATTGCGCGGGTGCTTCAGCTGTCCTACAGTGGTACGCGGTTGGGCTACTTCATCAATGACGGCAAGCAGTACCAGATAATCGGCCAGGTCAATCGCGCCGATCGCGACGATCCGGGCGATCTGCGCCGCCTGCATGTGAGAAGCCGCGGCGGGAAGTTGGTTTCGCTGGATGGATTGGTCACCTACCGCGAGAACGCGAGTCCCGCGGCGATCTATCGGTTTGATCGGTATGTTTCGGCCACAATTTCGGGGAGTTTGGCCGAAGGATTCACGCTGGGCGATGGGATCAATGCACTCGATGAAGTGGCGGAGCGCCTCCTGCCGGAGAATTTCTCCACGTCCCTTTCCGGCCAGTCGCGCGATTTCGCGGATAGTTCGTCGAGCCTATTGTTCGCGTTCCTCATGGCGCTGGTGCTGATCTATCTGGTGCTGGCGGCTCAGTTCGAAAGCTTCATCGATCCGCTGATCATCCTCTTCACGGTGCCTCTCTCGGTGGCGGGGGCCCTGTTGAGCCTGTGGGTCTTTGGGATGACGCTGAATGTCTTCAGCCAGATCGGCATCATCATGCTGGTGGGCCTGGTGACGAAGAATGGCATCCTGATCGTGGAGTTTGCAAACCATCGAAAGGAGGACGGCCTGCCGAAGATCGAGGCGGTGATCGACGCGGCGGTGGCGCGCTTCCGCCCGATTCTGATGACAAGCCTATCGACGATTCTGGGCATCCTTCCGATCGCATTGAGCATTGGCGGCTCGACGGGGAGTCGGCAGTCGCTGGGTATCGCTGTGGTCGGCGGACTCATCTTCTCTGGATTTCTCACGCTCTTCATCGTTCCCGCGGTATACTGCTTCCTATCGTCGGCAAAGCGCCGCTCCTCCGAAGAGCCGCTCTCCATCACTGAAGACAGCGGCACGAATCCGCTCGAACTCGCAAAGGTGTGAAAGATTGATTTCGCCCACCATCGTATGGCTGAGGCGCGACCTGCGCCTGAAGGATAACCCCGCCCTGTGCGCCGCTGCCGCACGGGGAGGGGCAGTCATTCCCGTGTATATATGGACCCCCGGGGAAGAAGCCCCGTGGGCACCCGGAGGCGCGGGTAAATGGTGGCTGCACCACTCGCTCGCCGCGCTCGCGAAGAGTCTGGCGAAGTTGAAGATTCCCCTGGTGATCCGCCGGGGCGGGGCGCTGGCGGCGCTGAGGCAGGTGATCTCCGAAACCGGCGCGTCGGCGGTTCACTGGAATCGGCTCTATGATCCCCACACGATTCCGCGCGATACCGCCGTGAAAGCGGCCCTGCGAGCCGATGGTATCGAGGCTGAATCCCATGCTTCGGCGCTGCTCTTCGAACCACACTTGGTGGAGAAGCAGGCGGGCGGCCCGTTTCAGGTGTTCACGCCATTCTGGAAGCAGATTCAGAGCCTCGACGATCCACCGGAACCACTCGCGATTCCCGCCTTGAAGCCACACGCGGCACCTGTGGAGTCTCTGGCCCTCGAGGATCTCAAGCTGCTCTCTCCTATCGACTGGGCGGGCGGGATGCGCGCCGCGTGGAGGCCAGGCGAGGAAGGTTCGACGGAGCAACTGGCGCGCTTCGTGTCCGCTGCCATCGATGGCTATGCGGAGAACCGGAATCGGCCCGACATCGCGGGTACATCGCGTCTCTCGCCGTATCTGCACTTCGGCGAAATCACGCCCCGGGCGATCTGGCATTTCACGAAGGCCGCGATCCATCGGAGCAGCAAGGCGGAAGCCCGGGCGAGCGCGTGGGCGTTCCTGAGGGAGCTTGGGTGGCGGGAATTCAATCATCATCTGCTCTACCACTTTCCGACGACGGATCGCCTGCCGCTTAGGAAGGACTTCGAGCGCTTCCCATGGCGCGAGGACGCGGTGGCGCTCCGCGCGTGGCAGCGCGGCCAAACCGGCTATCCCATCGTGGACGCGGGTATGCGCGAGCTTTGGACTACGGGGTGGATGCACAATCGCGTCCGGATGATCGTGGCGTCCTTTCTGGTAAAACATCTCCTGATCCATTGGCAGGAAGGCGCGGCGTGGTTCTGGGACACGCTGGTGGATGCGGACTTGGCAAACAACTCGGCGGGATGGCAGTGGGTCTCTGGATGCGGCGCCGATGCGGCGCCCTACTTCCGCGTGTTCAACCCAATCACTCAGGGCGAGAAGTTCGACCCCGAGGGCGACTACACGCGGCGCTGGGTGCCGGAGTTGGCGGGGCTGCCCACAAGGAATCTATTTGCCCCGTTCGATGCCCCAGCAACCGAATTGGGGGGCGCGGGTGTCGTGTTGGGCACCGACTATCCAAAGCCCATCGTGGATCATCGCGAGGGGCGAGAACGGGCCCTCGACGCCTTCGCTACGATCCGCAGTCGCCACTAGCGGATCACCTCTCGCGAAACGCGGGAGAGTTCTATCCAACAGGAGAAGTCCCACATGAAGAAGTCAGCGGCAGTGTTTGGCTGTGTTGCGCTCGTCTCGATGTTCCTGAGCGGCTGCCACACGGGAAAGACCACCACGACAGTGCGCGGAACGGTGGAGATGGCCTTGATCGCGGAGTCCACGGACCGTGCCATCGCGGGCCTGGCACCGATCGACACGCTGCCGAGAAAGGCGTTTTTCGACGATAGCCTGTTTGCGGCGACCGACAAGGAGTATGTGATTTCGTCGCTGAAGCTGGACCTTCTGACGAAGGGTGTTGCGCTGCTCCCGAAGGCCGACGATGCCGATGTCGTTGTCCATCCCCGCGCGGCAATCTCCGCGATCGACGATTCATCGTTCCTGATCGGTATTCCGTCGATCCCCCTGCCGATCCCTGGGGCCGGTGTCCTGGGTACTCCCGAGCTTGCGATATTCAAGCGCGCCAAGCAGATCGGTCGCGCTAAGCTGGGCACATACGGCGTTGACGCAAAGACGAACAAGCTGGTGTTCGATACGGGACTGAACTCCGCCAAGGCATACTACACGCGCTGGGTATTGTTCCAGTTCATCACTTGGCGCACGACGGACATCGAGGACCCCTACAAGAACTAGGGCCAAACGCATGACGCGGCGGGGCCCCCCGGCAGGCGGGGCCTCGCCGCCATTTCCAATTCCGTTGCATGGAATCCTAACTTCCGAATAGCCTCGTTCAGGAGTCTAAACTGGAAGTTGAGCGCCATGATCATCCAAGCCATCCACAAGGGCGGAGTTTTCACGCCGACGCAGCCAGTGGATGTGACGGAGGGTGCGAGGGTGCGTTTGGATGTGCATCCGTCAGATGCGCAGGACGCGGCGGCAGAGATGCTGGCTCGCTACCCGAATTCCTTCGGATTGATGCCCCCAGAGAATGCTGCGGAGATCATGCGGAAAGTGGACGAAGAATTCGGCATGGTGAAGCCGCGTGACTGGAGTTGAGTTTCTTTTCGATACGCTCTGGTCGCGCAGTTGGCCATCCAGCACGGCATTCCCCGTGGACCTTGTGAGTTGGTAGCGACCCACGCTCAGCCGCCGGGCGGTCTGCCGTCGTAGAGGAAGATCAGCGGTTCGCCGCCCACTCCCCCGCCGTAGCCCGCGGTGGGCTCGCGCTCCTGAAAGATCGTCCAGTCGGCGTTTCCCCAGAAACCGCGTCGGTTCTGGATCAGATGCGCGTCGCATGGCTGGTCGCCGACAAACGCGATGTCTTCGCGCAGGACGCCCCATGACTGAAGTATTGCAAAGGTGTCGCCCTGTAGCGACCGAATGAGCACGCGCCCGTTCGGGGGTATACGCTGGTTGAGATCGGCAATGGCCTTTGCATCGAGGGCGTTGCCCCAGTATGTTTGCTCGAAGGGAAACACAGAGTCGGCGCGCCCGATCATCTTGGCGATCAGGTTGTAGGAGTCCACAGTTGGCCGAAGTGCGAGCGCCTGAAGAGCGACAACAGCCACGGCGACCAGAAGCCATGCGGGGGTTCGTGGAAGTGCGCGGCGCGGAAGCAAGCGCCGGAGGCCCACTCCCGCGAGCGCGGCGGCGGGCGCAAAGAGCGGGAAGAAGAGCCGCTCTCCGTCGTAGCGCGGCGTGCCCGGCAGGCTGGCGGCGGCGATCGGCGCGAGCGAGAGAAACACCAGCAGCAGCGTGTGCGGAGCGATGCGCCGTGACCTGATCGCGCGCGCGACATGGGAACCAAGCGCGGCGTAGAACAGTGCAAGAATCAGGACCGGCACCACGAGATGGGCCATGACGATGGGATATGTCATCGGCGCGAGCGGCGCTCCGTAGTTCCACTTTCTCCCAAGGAACCAGAGCCCCTGGTGGGAGTGTTCGCGAATGAAGGCAATGTATTCGGCCACGCGCGCAGCGGTGTCGTGCCACAGCCACGGCCACACAAGCCACGCGACAACCGGCGCGAATGCAACGATCCCCGCGGCGAGCAGCGCGTCGCGCCCCATGCGACCGAGAAGCCGGTAGGAACTCTTTCCCGCGAGAACCTCTCGCGAGAGGAGCCATGCCATCAGCACCGCGACGAGGATGATCCCGTTCACCTTGGTGGCGAGCGCGAGACCCACTGCCAGCAGGAGGGGAATCCTCCATCGCCAGCGAGAGAGATCGTGCATCGCGATCCAGGCGACGAGGATCGTGACGCAGGCGAAGACGCTCTCCGTGGCGGCGATCTGGGCGTGGCCAAAGACTCGAGGGAGCGCGGCATAGAGAACGCCCGCGATAACCGCTGCCCCGCGGCCCGCACAGCGCCCGGCGACTGCCATGACGAGCGCGAGCGTGATGCCGTAGGCCGCGGCGGGGACGAGTCGCATCGCGGCGAGACGCCCCCATCCCGATTCGGGCGCAAAAGTCAACGCGGCCGCGCCGAGCCACTTAACGACGGGGGGAAGTTCGTGAATGCGCTGCCATCCTCCGAAGAGGGCTTCGCCCGAAAGCGCGGCGCGGGGATCGGATGCGACGGTACCCACCCACTCGCGAACATCGAGGAATGTGGGATAGTAGTACGCCTCGTCCCATGTGAGGCCGGGTCCTCCCCACTGGGGGACAGAGGCAATCCACGCCAGAAGCGCCGCCCCTGCGGCGACGGCGGCGAGGAACCAATTTGCGCCCGGAATGGCGCGGCTGGGAAAGCGTTCGGTGGCGGAGTCGGGAATCATCGTGGCGTGGCGCGGGAGCGATCTTCCCGGCCAAGCCCGATGGAGCCAAGCGCGATCAGTCGATGATCCAGTGGGTGCCGTCGAGTCCCGCGACGGTCTCCTCGAAGATGTCCTGCACGTCCGCGAGGGATAGGGCACGGTTATAGATGCGGATATCTTCGAGCCGACCGCTGTCGGGCGTGCTGCTGCCGAAGTACCTTCCTCCGGCGCTGATATCGGTGCGCGCTCCGATCACGATGTCGTTCTCGGGATTGAAACACCGGCCAGCCAGCGTCGGCTCCGAGGCGGCGAACTGACCGTCTATGTAGAGCGCTGGCCCGTCGTCGAAGGAGTAGGCGAAAACGGCGTGATGCCAGGAGCCATCGGCCAGACCCGTTGCAGGAGCACCAGCGTTGAGCGACCAGTGGCGACCATCCTCCAGAGTGAAGCGCACTCGAAACTGACCCGTGGCCGATTCCACGTAGAGGTGGATGGAACTGGGGATGTTGACCTGTGGAGTGGGGGCCGATCCAACGGACCCGTGGCTGATGATGTATTGGAGATTGCTGGGGCTGGAGGTTGTGGTCTCGAACCAGAAGGAGTAGCTAAATCCGCAATCGGATCCAGCATATTCGAAATCGGGCACGGAGAGGTTGGCATTGGTTCCGTTGAACGCGAGTGCGCCGGAAGCTGTCGTGGTGCGATCGGTGGATGCCGACACGCCGCCAACAAGCGTCGCGTCGCGCGCTGCAATGACCTCGACGCCATTTCCGTCAAGCGGCCACTGAGCCACCAAGCCGAGCGGGGGCGGAATATCCGCAGTTGTGTCGGCGAGTGCCGCGAATAGTTCCTGATAGGTCTGAATCACGAATGCCCAACTGGACTCGCTGGCGCGGACGGCGGGCGATTGCTCCATGTGGAGAAAACGCTCGGGGAGTGGCGCGCTGCTTACGGAGATGGTGCAAGCGTCGGCGGAGCCATTGGTCTGGCGGCCCTGCGTATTGGTGCTGCCGGAGAGCGGCAGAACTTCACCCAATGTCTGGTGGCTTGCAGCGGAACGCGAGCGGCCCAAGGCACCCGAAGTCCGAAGCTCGTTCATTCGTGCAGCTACCTGGCGCGACCAGGAGTCAGAGAAAACGCTAATGTTTCCCGTGGTGCCGTTGCTCATTACCACGTCCGCGTCGGCAGTGTTCGCCGAGCTGCTGGACATGCCGTGGACGCTGAAGGCGAGGCTCTCTGGATACCCTGCGGCCAGGCGCTCGTGAGCGACCTGGAAGAAGGAGTCCGTCGCGTGGGCCATGTCGGAAATGTAGTACGGGTCCCCGTTTGACTGGGTTCCGTCGCAGGGCGACACGGTGGTGCTGTTGTTGCGGTGGGTGCCAGACTGCATGAAGGCCCGCGCGCCAGTTTCGATGTAGATATTGATTGCCTGGGCTCGCGTGCCGTCGAAGAGCGGGTGGGGGCTCTCCACTACCAAGTCGCGCGTAGGTGTGAGGCTAATGGCAAAGAGCCCGCGATACTTGGTGTCGGTGCTTTTCTCTCGCAGGACGATCTTGTAGTCATCACGCGGGCTGTCGTTGAAGATAATGGTTCGGTAATTGACGGCCTCGGCAGCGTCCGCGCCGGACTGGATTCGGCCGGCGACGAAGTGATCGAGGGCCTGCGCAAAGGTGGCGCGTTCGGCGGGATTGGGCGGGACATACATGTCCACATCGGGCGAGGTGTTGTGGCTGGGAATAGGCACACCCAAAAGATAGGACTCAAGATCGCCGGACATTACTTCGATAGGAGCCAGGGCGGGCGTGGACCCAGCCATGGCGATGAATGCGATGCTTGCGATGGCATTCCAAAACGTGCGGATTGGCTTCCGCCTCGACGGCTTTGACTGCTTCATCCCTTCCTCCGTAAATCGGTATCGGTTTTTTGGCCCGCCTAGCTGACGAGCTGGATCATCCAGTCGTCGCTGCCGCTCTTCACGTGGCCATCGCTGGAGGGCGGCAGGACGCCGGCGAGGTAGCTCCAGCGCTCGGCGAGGTAGTCGCTCTGCGGGACGCCAACGCCGTTTGCATAGAGGTAGCTGATGTTGTGCATGCTGCGGACCTCGCCAATGCTGGCGGCCTTCATGAACCAGCGCAGGGCCTCTGCGGGCTTCGGCTCTGTGCCAATACCTTCGCCTAGCATAACGGCCAGGTTGAACATCGCGGAGCCTTCGTGAAGCGAGGCGCCTTCGCGGAAGAATCCGAGCGCCTTGCGCTGGTCCCCGGGGGTGCCGCGGCCATAGGCGTGGACGAGTCCCAAGTTGTTGAACGCAGTTGCATATCCCTGTGCGGCGGCGCGATGGTAGAGATTTATTGCGCGCTTCGCATCCGCCGGGATACCCAAGCCATCCTCCAGAGCGGAGCCGAGAAGGTACTGGGCCATGGCGTCGCCCACCTCGGCCATCGCATCGAGTTCGGGCATGACGCGCTGGGCCTTGCGCATGGCCAAGTCGTGGTTGGGAGCAAAGTAGGCCCTGCCTCGATCCATGCAGCGGGCGACCCACATGATCGTGAGCGCATCGCGGTCGTGGATATCGGCAAGGAGGCGGCGTGCCTCGTGCCTGTCGATGACTCCCGAGGTTCCATCATAGAGTCCCGAAATCCTGAGAAGGTCGGGCGAGGCGGCGGTTTGGAACGAAACGCGATCGGTGGTGGTGCGCGGAAGGTGGTCGCGCACGGCCATCGTCGTGAGGGCAAACTCCTCGGGGCGATATCGCTCGACGTTGGTCTTGAGGTCGATGCCGAGCCAGAGCTGGACATCGTGGGGGTTGAGACGGAGGCGGTAGATGGCGCGGCCGGCAAAGGCGCGAGCGGAATCGAGGCTGAAGAGCGGTGCGCCGCCGCTGTCGCACAGGCCGGCGTGGCGCTGCGCGAGGCTCCATGCGTCCTGCCATCCGCGGGGGGAGAGGGCGCCGCCCTTCTGGCTGCGCACGAGCGGGTCGGTGGGCTCGCAGGTCTCGTCCCGCTCCTTCATCCACTGGAAGTACTCCCCCAGCAAGTCGGCCATGGGACCGGCGAGTGGGAGCACGCGGGGATTGTCTTCTCCGCGGACGCGAATGCTGGAGGCATTCCCGAGCAGGCGCACGTCGCCACAACGCAGGTCGGCAAGTTCGCCGAGGCGGGCGCCGGTAAAGAGGGCCAACTCCACGACGATGCGCTGGCGCAGGCCGCTGGCGCGCGCCGATTCGCGCTCGATGGCGGACTCGCGAAGAGTTGCCGCCTCGCGATCGGTAATCGGTGCGGGCTCATGGAGACGGTCCATTATCATGTGGTTCGCCCTGCGCCTTGTCGTGGGATGATGCGGTGCGATCAGTTTAAGGGTGGGGAATCGCCGGGCGGGAAGGCAAGAGAAAAACCGTCCCCCCCGCGCCTCGCCACACGTTTTTCATTGACTCGCCCCAATTCAGGTGGGACGGCTTTCTGGTGTGCATGCATTCAGCCTATTCCCCCCGAGAGAGACACAGAGCGACCATGAGAAAACCATCCTGTGCAGGACAGCAGAAGGGCTTCACCCTAATTGAACTTTTGATCGTGGTGGCGATCATCGCCATCCTCGCGGCGATCGCCGTGCCGAACTTCCTGGAGGCACAGACGCGATCCAAGGTCTCGCGCGTGAAGGCGGACATGCGATCAACCGCGACGGCGATCGAGTCCTACTATGTGGACTGGAACAAGTATCCCGAGGCGTTTGCCGCCGCCGCGGGACCGGGCTTCTCGGTGGATGCAACATTCAGGACCAAGAACCCGCGCATCGTTCGCCTAAGGGGCGTGACGACTCCAATCGCCTACATCACGCAGGTTCCCCAGGATGTTTTCAGCCGGGAGGAAACGACAGTCCCAGGCCGGACTAATGCCGACGTTCGATGCCTGCTGTATGCGGATCGAGCCACCTATGCGCGCTTCGTCCCCAACGCCTTGGACCCAACAGCCTCGACGACTGGGGCTACGTATCGCGTGCTCTGGGGTGAGCAATACATCAGCGGCGGCTGGCTTCTGCGCTCCGATGGGCCGGTAGGCGGGGCGGGCGCGCTGGCGTCGCTCGGGCAGGGTCCGGAGGTTCCTGCGGTGAACGGCAGCGTTGATAAGCGCGACGCGTATGACCCTTCGAACGGTACAATCAGCACAGGAAACGTCTTCATGATGGGGCCGGGCATTGGCTTCATGGATGGCAAGTAACCGACTGGAAAAACGCGGAAAGGGAAAACGCATGATGATCATTGTGAGAATAACGATGGCCGCCCTTGTTGGCGCGGCGCTTTGCCTGCCGGCAGCGGGGGTTTCAGAGGAGGCCCCCGCCGCCGCTCCGGCAGCAGCAGCGGAAACGGTGAAGTCATTTGGAGGCCCCGCCTTGGTGACGGATATCGGGCAGGGGAACACCGGCAAGCTGGTCGAAGTGATGCTGCGAAAGTCCGCCGCGGTGGAGTTCACGGCGGATCCGCTGGCAAAGGCCGATGCACTGGCCGGCGTGAAGACGCTAGTGGTCGGCGTGGGCGCCAGCACGAAGGGCCTTGGGGCCGCGGGATTGGATTCCGATCAGGAGATGGCGCGCGGCAAGGAGTTGCTGGCGAAGGCCAAGGAGCTGGGAATACCCGTGATCGGCGTGCATATCGGCGGCGAAGCCCGCCGCGGCGAGATGTCTGACTCGTTCAATCGCATGGTTTGCGAGAGTTCCGCCGTCTTCATCGTGTGGAAGGGTGGCGACGAGGACGGATTCTTCAAGGCGATCTGCGAAGAGAAGAAGATCCGCTACGAGGTGGTGGAGGCGAAGCCCGCGGCGGGCGCCGTTCTGGCGACGCTGTTTGGCAAGGCCGCCGCAAGCCCGGCGGAGTAGCATCCTGTTCAGTATTCTGGAAAGGCCACATCATTGAAGACGCTCCGCTTGATCGCGGTCGCGGTGCTGATGGGCGCCGCGATCCCAACGGCTTACGGCCTCGCGCCTGTCTCGCGCACGAGCACCAGCCAGTACGGCATGGTCGCGGCGGCCCATCCTCTGGCCGTTGAGGCAGGACTCCGGATGATGGAAAAGGGGGGCAATGCCGTGGATGCGGCGGCGGCGGTGGCATTCGCCGTCGGCGTGGCGGAGCCCTTCGGTTCCGGCATTGGTGGCGACGGAATCGCAATGATCTACATCGCCAGCGAGAACAAGGTGGACGCTTTCGAGTATCGCTGCGCGGCACCAATGGCGGCCACGCGGAATACTTATCCCGAATCCACACGCAGTGAATGGACAAAGGGCGGAAAGAGCTTCGCGGTGCCCGGATTGATCGCGGGAACCTGTGCATTCCACGAGCAATATGGACAGTTGTCGCTGGCCGAGGTCATGCAGCCAGCAATAGATATGGCGGAGAACGGCTACGCAGTGGGGCCCGCGCTTTCCAAGGTGATTTCGGATTCCTATGACAAGATTGCCGCAAATCCCGAGATGGTGAAGATGTTCCTGGTGGACGAGTTTCCGCCGGAGGTGGGCCAGCGACTGAGGAATCCGATGCTGGCGAAAACGTTGCGCCTGATTGCCGAGAATGGACCCGAGATCTTCTATGGCGGGCCCATCGGCGAGCAGTTCGTGGCGGGCACGCGGGAGCAGGGCAGCCTGATTACGCTGGACGACCTGAAGGCCTACAAGGCGCGGCGGACAGAGGCACTTTCGATCGACTATCGCGGCATGAAGATCTATGCGCCCACGATGCCGATGGGGGGGATCGGGGTGCTGCTAAACCTGAATCTGATCGAGCGCCTGCCCCTCGACATCGCGGCGGGCGCGTCCTCGCCGCAAAACCTGCACTTGATGGCGGAGGCGATGAAGCTGGGCTCGCGCGACCGCTACGCGGTGAGTGGCGATCCCATGTTCACGAAGATACCAACGGAGTGGCTTCTGAGCGACGAGTATTCCGATCAGCGCGCGAAGCTGGTGAATCCCTCCAGAGCGTTGACAGTCGCCGAGATTCCGGTGGGCCCGGTTGACCAAGGCCCCGGCAGCACCACTCACTTCACGATCATGGATGCCAAGGGGAACGCGGTTTCCATTACCCAGACACTGGGCGGCTACTTCGGCGTGGGCGTGACGGCGCCGGGGCTGGGGATCGTGTTGAACGACCAGATGAAAAATTTCTCACCATCGGCCTCGTCGCCCAACGCACTCTATCCGGGCAAGCGGATGAACTCGACGCAATCGCCGGTGATCGTCACCAAGGATGGTCAGTCCATTCTGGCCATGGGTTCACCCGGCAACTACCGGATTACCACGACGGTGACGGAAGTGCTGGTAAATATTCTGGATTTTGGGCTACCCCTACAGGAGGCATTGGATATTCCCCGGATTTCCGCCCTGTATCGGGATGAGATTCTGGAGGTGGAATCCGGATTTTCAGCGGAGACGTTGGCCGCGCTTGCGGCAAAGGGGCACAAGGTCAACAAACACGGGGAGATGGATATGTTCTTCGGCGGCGTCCACGCTGTGGCGCGGGACCCGAAGACAGGTCTCCTGACGGGCGCGGCGGATGCACGGCGGGATGGCGTGTCGAAGGGTTTGGCGGAGCCGCCGAAGGCAACCGCGACGAGGTGACCCAGCATGACCATGTTCCTTCGCCTTCTGCTGATCCTGACCTTGACTGTTGTTTCGGGTGGAACTCCGCTGTCGGCCCAGAATGCCATTCCAGTGGAGTTCAAGCGCGTGCTGAAGCCGCCGAAGGACTTCTTGGCGCATGGCGACGTGGCGGGACTTAGTCCGGCGGCGGCAATGCGCCTTGGTATCGCGATCGGCGCACCGATCCGCGTGAGCGCGCCAAATGGGCGTACGATGGGGATGTACACGGCCTCGAATGGCACGACGTCCGAGGGAATCTACCTGAAGAAGTCGCTGCGCGATATTTTGGGAATCACGGAAGGCGAAGTCCCCGTGAAGGCAGAGCCAGTGAAGTGGCCAACGGGGCCGCTGATGCCGGCCAAGCTGGAGTTCCGCGAAGTGCAACGCCCGCCGGAGCGGTTTCTGGAAGCGGGCGAGGCCGTAGGGGTTGGGCTGGACGTCTTCATGCGCCTGAACGCGGCACCGGGAATCCCGGCGGTGCTGACGGCCCCGACAGGCTCCATCGACGTGCTGCTGGAGCTGATTGATCGTGGCCCCGGCGTGATCGCGATGAAGCAGACTCTGCGCGCGAAGATTGGCGTAGCGGAAGGCATGGCGATGGTGACGCTGGAAGTGACGGGCGTCGCGCCCAAGGGCATCTTGTGGGGGGCCATGGACACGGCGGCGGTGGAGCGCGCGCGCTTTACGGGAAAGCCGATTCTGGCCGTGGCGCGGCAGCTTGGCGACGGTGCGCCGCCTCGCGCGCCGGTGTTCGACGAGCCCGAAGTGCAGGCGCTGCTGGCAATGTGCATCTGCACGGAGTATGATCCGGCGGTGCAGGTGTCGATGGCGCAGAGGCTGGGCGTGACGACTCCCCAGGCGGCGGTGCTGGTGAGCTATCGCGGCGAAGCTCTGTTCAGGACGCAGGGAACGCCGACGAAAGAAGAACTGATAGCGGGATTGTCCGCCGCGCTGAAGGCCTTCGCGGCCAAGAGCTAACCACCGGGCCCGATGGGTCCGTCATGGGGAAATGATCGACCATTGGGCCAGACTGTCGGAGTTCACGAAATCGCGGTCTTCTTTTCGATGACCGCCGCCTTTCTCCTCGGCGCCTTTCTCCTCAAGCTCCAGATCGGGCTGGCGATGATGCTTGGCGCCTTGGTCGGCGCCATTGTCGGGGGCAGCCTGTTTCCGCTCTCCGATCTGGTGCGGCATCTAGCGGAGGGGACGTTTGCCTATTTCGATCCGATCCTGATGATCGCCACGGCGATGATTTTCATGTTTTCGATCGAGAGGAATGGGCTGCTCAGGACGCTCTCCAACGCGACGATTCGGGCCCTGTTTCGCGCGCCCGCGCTGCTGCTGGTGGCGATCACGGTAATCATCATGATGCCCGGAATGCTGACGGGATCCTCCACGGCGGGAGTGCTGACGACGGGAGCCATCATGGCGCCGGTTCTGATGGGGATGGGAATCCCGCGGGCCAAGGCGGGCGCGATCATCGCGATGGCGGCGCTCTTTGGCATGGTCGCGCCGCCGGTCAACGTGCCTGCGCTGATCATCGCGGCAGGCGTGGATTTGCCGTATGTGGGGCTGGACCTGCCGCTGCTCGTGTTGACGTTGCCGCTGGCGATTGGGACGACGCTGTGGCTGGGGCTCCCCCACTGCTGGCGCGCGGAGAAGCAGATGCCGGAGATCCTATCGATCGAGGGCGCCAATCGCCGCGGGCCGCTGATGTTCCTGCCGCTGGTGGTGGTGGTGGGATTGCTGGCCACGGAGCGCATCGCCCCGGGAATCGTTGATCTGGGATTGCCGATGATCTTTGTGCTGGGCGCGGCGATCGCCTGCTGTACGGGCGCGAAGTTCAATGTGCTGGAGGCATCCCGCGACGCGATGCGCACGGCGATGCCGATTCTGGGCATCCTGATGGGTGTTGGAATGTTCATCCAAATCATGACTCTGACGGGCGCGCGCGGCGAGGTGGTGATCCAGGCGCTCCAGTTGCCGCGCGGCTGGACGGGGCTGTATCCGATGATCGGAATCACGATGCCGCTTTTCGGAGCGGTGTCGTCCTTCGGTGCGGCGTCGGTGCTGGGGGTTCCCTTCGTGATGGCGCTGCCGACCAGTTCGGGAGTTATCGTGATGAATACTGCGTCGCTTTCGGTGATCGTGGGCCTGGGCGACCTGATGCCGCCGACGGCGCTGGCGGGCTTGTTTGCGGCTCAGGTAGTGGGCGAAAAGGACTATATGAAGGTTCTCCGCTGGTGCCTTCTGCCGGGCATTGCGACTTGTGTCGTGGGCCTGCTGGCGATTCAGTACGCGGCGCCGCTGTCGGCTATTCTCGTGCAGGGGGGGCCGTGAGATCATGATCGTCATCCTGTACATCGCAATTACGGCCTATCTGGTGGGGCTTACGGTGTGGGTGCTCTATCGCGAGAAGGAGTGGGGCCTGCAGGCGGTGTGCGCGCTGGTGCTGATCCCGCTGCTTCTCCGCCTGTTTGGAATGAAGTGAGAAAGATGCCATGAATCCAATTCATCGTGCCCATGCCCTTCTTGCGATTTCGCTGCTGGCCTGCGCCGTGGCGGGGGCAAAATTCGTCCGCCAGTGGACGCCAGAGCCGCTTTTTCCGTCCGCCGCGCTGACGCGACAAGGGATGCTGAGCGACTACAAGCCAGAGCTGAAGGGCGCGGCGGGCGACACGGAGATTTACTACTTCGAGGGCGAGAAGCCCGGCGGCACGGTGCTGATCTGTGGCGGCACACACCCCAACGAGCCCGCCGCGTATGTGGCGGCAGTTGCGATTCTGGAGAACCTGCGTGTCTCTGCTGGCCGCGTGATCGTGATCCCGCGCGCCAACAAGGCGGGGTTCATGCACACCGATAGCCAGGAGGCGATGGTGCACTCGTATCGTATCGAAACACCGCACGGAATGCGTGTCTTCCGCAATGGATCGCGATTCACGGCCCCGGTAAAGCAGTGGCCGGATCCCACGATCTACGTGAATCCGCGCGGCGAATTCTGGGATGGGCTCTGCGTCGATTGCGGACCCAACAATCCAGGGCCGGGCAACCAGACGCTGGCAGGATCCGACTCCCGCAACCTCAATCGCGTCTATCCCGGCAAGACCGACGGCACGATGACCGAGCAGGTGGGTTATGCGATCATGACGCTGATTCGCAAAGAGGGGGTCGGACTCGCCATCGACTTTCACGAGGCATCTCCCGAGTATCCCACGATCAACGTCATGGTGGCTCATCAGCGGGCGGCAGACGTGGCCTCTTGGGCGACGCTCAGCCTTTCGGAAGATGGCGTGGAAATCGGCCTGGATGCATCGGCGATCATGCTGCGCGGCCTGAGCCACAGGGAGTGGGGCGATGGAAGCCCGGCGATGCCCGTGCTCTTCGAAAGCGCGAACGTGGCCCAGGGGCGACTAAAGGGCCGGGTAAACGAAGAACAGATTACCAAGGGGATCGACCTGACCTATCACCGCGCGGAGTTGATTCAGAAGAAGCTCAATGAGCGCCTGGCCAACGACGCGGCGAAAGCCATCGCCGCGGGCAGGGAGCCCGGCGAGCGCAGCCGCAAGATACTCTATGTCTCGATCCCCGAGGGCGGCATCCCCATCGAGGTGCGCGCGGGTCGCCATGTGCAGGGGGCGAAGCGGCTGATCGAGGCCTTCTCGGAAATGGAGCCGGACAGGGCCGTGGAGCTGGGTGGTCTGCCGTCCTATAAGGCGCTGGTGGCGGATGGCCTCGGCCAGTATCTTCACGGCCCCGGCGGACAACCGCCGGCAACCATCGTGGAAGACTGATCGTGGAAGCGACCGCCGCCGCCGCGCTATGGTTGTTGTGGGTTGCGGGTGCCACGACCGGTCACCGCATCGCATCGCGGCGCATGGCGGCAATTCCCCACCGCGTGCTTGTTGGCGGGATGCGCGGAAAATCCACGCTGACGCGGCTACTGCACACGGGGTTTCGCGCGGCAGGACACGAGGCGCTTGGGCGAGTGACCGGCGACGCGCCGATGATGATCATGAGGGACGGCAGCGAGCAGCCACAGCACCGACGTGTCCCCGCGAATATACGCGAGTTGCGGCGTCTGGCATTCTCGAACCAAATCGATGGAGTTGATGCGCTCATCGTCGAGAACATGGCGATCGCGCCGGAACTCCAGCGCGTGATCGCGAGCCGCATCATCATCCCCACGGTTCAGGCGCTCGCGGTGGACGCGCCGGATCATCTGGATGTCTTCTCCCCCGACCCGGCCGGGCGTGCGCGGGAAGTTGTGGCGACGCTCGATCCAGCGGTGCCCGTCGTGATCGCCGAGTCGCCGAGAAACGCAACGGTGATCGCAGCCATTCAAGAGCGGGGCATTCAGGCGAGGGTGGCCACTCCTTCGGATCGCGAAGGCGTTCGCCCGCACATGATGCCATTGGTGGCAGTGGCGGAGGCGGTGCTGAGGCATTGCGGGCTGCACTCCGACGCGATCGCCAAAGCGATAGCGGCAAGGGCGCGCGATCTTCAGCGCATCGCCGTCTATCGCGTGGGCGGGATGGTAGCCTATGACCTTCTTTCAGCCAACGATTGCGAATCGACGGCTGCACTCGTGGAGCAAATCGCAGGGCAATCTCGTGGCGACTATCTATATGTCTATAACCATCGCCGCGATCGGAGCGAGCGCCTTGAGTCCTTTAGGCACCTGCTTTCAGGAGCGGAGCTACGCATCGTCGGCGAGGCGCCGCCCTCCTGGTGGCGCCGGCGGACTGGCGTTGTCTATACGCCGCGATGGGAGCCATCGGGCGACGGCCCCCCACGGACCGCTTTCCTAGTTGGGAATACTGGCGGATACGGCGCGATGCTGAGAGATGATCTGCGCCGGCGCGCGGAGGTCTCCTCATGGTGACGATCTTTGCCATCGGTATCGTGGTATCGCTTCTGGTGGAGGAGATCACGGGCTACTCCCCGGGTGGCGTGGTGGTGCCGGGGTTCGTGGCGCTGGCGTTGCACGAGCCATCGGAAGTGGTGGCCACGCTGGCGGTGGCGCTGCTGGCGCTGGGCGTATATCGGTTGCTTGAGCCGCGGATGCTTCTCTATGGCCGCAGGCGATTTGGTTTTCTAGTGCTGACGGGACTGCTGTTGAAGGCGGGGCTGCTGGGCTTTCTCCCCCAGTTCGGCGTCCTGCCCTATGGTCTTCTTGTGATCGGCTATGTGGTGCCGGGCGTTCTGGCCGACAACTGCGCGCGGCAGGGCGTGTTGCCAACTTTGGCGACGCTGGCGCTGGCGGCGGGAAGCACGCGGCTGATCGCGGCGGGGGTGATGGGATGGTGAATCGGCTCGTCGCGCATGCGGGCCTCGGCATCTCCGCGCTGGCAATGGCGTGGGCGATGGTGTCGATCGGCGTAGGCACGGGTGAGTCGCTGGCCCCGGCGGACCGCGTGGCGGTGGACAGATTTCTGGCCGCGCGCGCCACGCTTCA